>Ga0214919_10007207_pt1 | contig 15069 bp, 13 predicted proteins | sample LL1503_MetaG_FD_177994 | JGI IMG/M metagenome (GOLD analysis project Ga0214919, IMG submission 177994) | Freshwater microbial communities from Lake Lanier, Atlanta, Georgia, United States - LL-1503 | ecosystem: Environmental > Aquatic > Freshwater > Lake | place: USA: Georgia | collected... | reverse complement strand
CAGCCGAGGATGACGAGGATGATGAGGCCGAGGTAGTCGCCCCTGTTCCGGTCCCGAAGGCTCAGCCTAAGAAGGCTGCACAGCCCAAGAAGGCCGGTGCGAAGTAAATTCCCCAACTCAATAAAACATAAATAAACAATAAAACAAAAAGATATATAATATTTTTTTGTCAAAGTTAAGAATAGAAATGAACCAGCTGCCATTAACAACGCCTCCTGTCTGGGCGTACGACTACTGCTATTTCTTTTACTTTCTTGCAGTAATTCAGCTAGTTGTCGGTTTATATGGAATCAGCCAGATTTATTCTAAGAATCTATCTGTCGCTGCTATTCTCCTTGTCAGCATTAGCATCAACTGCTTAACTACATTTATGTTATTTTGGATGTGCCGGGGTTCTCTAAGAAGATAAATGCGGGATAATATATATTAACTAATATACAGATTATAATAATATGTATATTATGATGCCCGACCGCGAAGATGGTTTTGGTGGACAATTTTTAAATATTTTTCGTGCTCTTGTTTTAGTAGAAACAAATAATCATACATTTATTTTTGATGGAATTAAAAAAATGATATCAGATGATACAGACGGAGATAATATTCATTACAAAGACAAATTAGTGGAATATATGAATATTTCGCAATTCTATTTATCATCTAGTGATGTTAAAATAGAGCAACTTGGAGTTCTTCCCGAGGTAATTACCTTCTATAGTATGTTTGTAGCAGATTTTGAAAAGTATCATAGCAGTCCATCTTTTTTACGATACAAGAAAATATTCTTACATGATAAGAAAAATCCATACGATTCTACATTTCATAATGTTGCCATGCATGTTAGAAAGGCGGATAAATATTATCGTGCTGACGATACCCGTATTTTTGATAATGATTATTATCTTAATTTCTGTAAAAAAATCCGCAGTGAATATAAGGGAAATAAACAAATACGATTCCACATTTATTCAAATGGAACTCCCGAAGATTTTGAATATTTAAAAGAAGATGATGTAATTTTTCATCTTAAAGAAGATTTAATGTTAACACATTTAGGATTTATCTTTGCGGATGAACTCTTAATAGGATATAGTTGTTTGGGATATACAGCTGCTTTTTTCTGCAACGGGAAAGTATATTATAAATACTGGAATCATTTACACATTGGCCTTCAATCGTGGATAAAATATGAATAATATTAAACGCCATGATTTGTAATCTTATTTTCAATATCTGAAAATGACTCACGCTGAACACCAAACTTAGGTTCAACTACAAGCCAATGATTATGAGGCTGTAATTGCTTCCAAGCAATGTCAAGACAATAATAATGATTTGTTTTTCCAGTCTGAGTAATATGTGTTTCCATTAGTTGAGCAGCTTCTTCCCATAATTTTAGTAAAATAGAAGCAAAATGACGAGTAATCACATATGACGATGTTGTTTGTCCATCATATACTTTTTTAAGATACGGTACCTCGGTAGGAACTGCTTGAAGGATATTTCCTGCTAGCATTAAACAATCAAAATATATTTTTTTTTCAAAGAACTGTGTTAAGATGTTATTCACAGTCTCCTTTGTCTCAGTAAACATAAAATCGTCCTCAAAGATAGCACACACATCTTTTCCCGACTCAAGAAAATGTCTTAGTGCGCGATTATGGCTTTTACCACATCCAAGGATACCAAAACCTGGAGTATAAACTGCTTCTATCCGGTGAATCTTTTCTGCTGGAATCCCCAACTTTTCCATTTCACCTAAGAACTCAATCTTTCTATCCGGCCGTTGTTCTAAATTACAATAATAAATAGTATCAATATACTCCATTTATTAATGTATTTAATATTGGCTTTAGACCTGCCCCACTTTAATCCATCCCGGTTCATAAATATCTTGATAATCTTGGAATCCAGCAGGTCCAAACCATTTTTCAGGTGCTAGAACTAAAGGTTCGCGATGTTTGGATAAATACGCACCCCACCAAGCAAAAGTACTGTTTGAAATTATATAGTTTTTGAAATGAGTCATAAAATAAAGCGTTATTGCTGAATTTGCTTCATTTATACGTGTATTTGGACCCGGAATTGTTACGGAATCCCAGTATGATGGATCATCGCTAACTAGAATAAAAAAAGGATTTGCGATATGTTTCTTAATCTCGGCAAACGCATTATGATAATATGACGGTGGAAGTGGATTATGGATTGCTATATTCCGAGGTTGCAAGTAATCGGTTCTTCTAGCATGAACTAACACCATCTCCTTGTTGTCATCTAGCAGTAAATGCCCCCATTTGGTCAAGCACATCTGCTTTATTTCTTCTGTTGGCGTGAACAGAGTTTTTATTTCATCTTTGTAAGGAGCAAAATATTTAGATGATTGAAAGTATCCTTCAAGTATAACTGTATTATAAGATACATCTGGAATTTCTCTGAATGAAAACTGTGGTTCCTTATAGATAGCATATTCACCTGCTGGAATATCCTGTACACACTGCGACCAACTAGCATACCAGTCATTATAGACATATGGCTTCTGAAAGAATTCACAATCAGGATGAATATTATGCCGCGGTAAAATCATTTTTCTGCCAGTTTTTTTGGCGTACGAATATCCAGTTGCGAATTGAAAGAAATGGTTTCCTATAGACCATCCATTGCCTATATAATTTGCTGTATCTACAACTAGCATGAACAAGCATCTTATGCTAGTTTTAAATATGGTTCATATAAAGACATTTATCAATACTATACATATTATGGAAACTATCCTTGTTACAGGCGGCACTGGTCTTCTTGGCAAGAGTTTAGAAAACGTTGTAGATAAGACAAAATATAATTGGGTATTTCTTTCTTCAAAAGACGGAGATTTGCGAATTGCTTCGGATACTGAAAAGATATTTAAATTACACAAACCCGAATATGTTTTTCATTTGGCGGCAAATGTGGGAGGTCTTTTTAAGAATATTAAGTTTCCAACTGAAATTTTTCACGATAATGTTTTGATTAATGAAAATGTATTACAGGCATGTCATTTATTCAAGGTTAAAAAGGTAGTAGCATGTGCTTCTTCATGTATTTTTCCGTCAAATCCACCTTTTTATCCGATGGCTGAAAATATGATTCTAGAAGGAGAACCGCATTCAACAAATGCTTCTTACAGTTGGTCAAAACGTCTAATGATTTTTCAAGCAAACAATTATAGACAGCAGTATGGTATGAACATTATTATTGTAAATCCAGTTAATTTGTATGGGCCGCATGATTCACTTGACCTCAATGATTCACACATTATTCCAGCAGTCATACAAAAAATTATTAACGCTAAGACAACGAATGCATCAAGTGTTACTATCTTTGGTACAGGCCGGCCTTTACGGCAGTTTTTATATGTAGACGATTGTGCTCGTATGCTTGTACTTGTCTTTGAAAGTAAAGAGAATCTTTCAATTGTTAATTGTTCAAATAATGAAATGTCAATCAACAATTGTGTTGAAATAATTGCAAAAAATATTGGATATACTGGAAAAATTGAATATGACACGACTAAATCAGATGGTGTCTATAGGAAAACCATCTCAAATAGTTTATTCTTAAGTTTATTTCCGTCATTTGATTTTACGTCATTTGATGTAGGAATAGCAAAAACACTTAAATGGTTCTATGAAAATAGGTAATTACTTCGCACCAGGATTACGCTCATTTAACGGGTAAGGATTCGCCAGGTTTGCTGTGGTGCAAACCGCACAGCCAGTCTGCCGTAGAGCAACGTCCTCTCCGCTCTGCTGGCTTGTCTGTTCAGGTCTTGTACCAGCTAGGGCAGGATTATTATTTAGATTGGCCTGGTAGTATCCGGAAAGAATTGCGGCTTTCTTCTTGTGGATACGAGTAGTCTGGCTTCTGTCAGTATTCATTCTATTTATCCAACCCTTTTTATTTCACCCAGAGCACAGGCCGTATTTTTTGCCAAGGGTTCACCCGCATTGCTTACTTGACGAGCAACTTGTAAGAAGTCCGGGGGAGGAGGACGGGGCTTAATAAATTCATAGAAACGCGGTTCAAGAGCAGTTATCGCATCTTTGAGGGCGGATGTTGTTTGAGAAGCATTCGTATTCTGTACAGGAACATAGACAGCCGGAAAACCAACTGGTACAGTTCGGGGTAAACCGTCTACAATAATTTGCTGACAACGTTCTCGGATTATTCGTTGACTTTCTATCACATTGGGTCTATCGGGTGTTTTACGAGGAGGACATGAGAAAAGCGGTAAATCTTTTCGTGTAAGTGGATCATATGGTGGTACACAGCGATTACATTGACGTTTTTGAGCAATCCGTAGCGATTCCATTCCCTGCTACAGACACTGGTAAAATATCTAAATATATGTCAGGGATGGCCAATGCTCCATGGTGGAAAACTAATCTTCTAGCAAGCGATGAAGGCAAGAAGGTATTTATATCAATCTTTTATTTATTATCTATCTTGTGTTTTGTAGTACTTTTTGTTACAATTGGAGTTGATTCTTGCAAGAGACCTGTAGAATCCTTTGATGATATTCCAACCCTTTCGGCTGTTTCTGAAAGAGCCGCTTCTCTCAAAAAATCTGTAGAGGCAGTCTATAAACGAGTCTGTGCTTTGGATGATTTTGTCGGAACAGGTGTTGCTGCTAATTTTGAAACAACGCTCAATCTGAAAGTAGGACTTCTTCCTAAAGACGAATTTGAAGCTGGTCGTCCGGCCAGACAGAGAGAAGCTGCTGCGAAAACAGCCGCTCAGAAAAGTGAAGCAGTTGGAAAAGACTGTAATGGCGGACCTCTTGTCATGGAATGCTTCGAAGACATTGGGGATTGGAAAATCCTAGAGAAAGATATTCGGAAAACACTACAGCGTCTACGAATTGCTTCTATAACCCTCTTCAAATGGATTTCACCAAACACCCGGGGATTTGCTAAAACGGGACAGATAGAAGGATTCGCAGCAAAAGCATCTGCTCTTGAAGTATTTATGGATACATGCCCGCTAACACCTCCTGTGGCAGAGAAAGACACGATTCCAGCAGATTATAAGACTGGACTATGGTCAATGCTGGAAACATCAGAGAAATATCTGCCTGATATCATAAAAGAAGTTGTCTTCCTTGAAAAAATCAAGCAGAAACTCAAGGCTAAAAAAGAACGGCTAGAAAGAGGTGAATTAAGTGATGAAGACTTGAAAATGGGAGAAAACACAACGCAGTCGCTCTAAAAAAATTCAAAAAGAAAAGAATCTAAAGAAACCGAGTTGTATATATTCATACAGTATGGCAAATAAGAGCGGCTCAAAGTACTGTGCTGGTATGGATTTGGCGACGACATATTGCTGCGTGGGTCTCTGGCAGAATGACCGCGTTGAGATTCTAGCTTCCGAGTCGGGAGCACGTAGCATTCCTTCTTATGTGGCGTTTACTGATACTGACCGCCTCGTTGGTGAAGCGGCTAAGAGCCAGGCGGCTGGAAATACAGCAAATACGGTCTTTGATGCAAAGCGTCTCATTGGACGTAAGTTCAGCGACCCGCTTGTTCAAGAGGACATTAAGCGTTATCCTTTCAAGGTTGTTGGAGATTCCAGTGATAGGCCCCAGATTGTTGTTCAGACAAAGGATGGAGAGAAGAAGTATTTTCCGGAAGAGATTTCAGCGATGCTCCTGCAGAAGATGAAGCAGATGGTTGAGTCCTATGTTGGTGAAGAGGTCAAGGATGCGGTAATCACAGTTCCGGCTTATTTCAATGATGCTCAGCGTCAAGCAACGAAGGATGCCGGTGTAATTGCTGGTCTCAATGTCTTGCGTATTATCAATGAGCCCACAGCCGCTGCCATCGCCTACGGCCTAGAGAAGACGAAGGGGGAGAAGAACATTCTAATTTTTGACTGCGGTGGCGGCACGCACGATATCTCTATTCTGACGATTGATGACGGTGTCTTTGAAGTAAAAGCAACTGCTGGAAACACGCATTTGGGCGGAGAGGACTTTGATAACTTGGTCTGCGATTGGGCCTGTGATGAGTTCCGCAAGAAGACGAAGTTGGATATTAAGTCAAATGCTCGTGCTTACCGTCGTCTCAGAAACGTGGCGGAGCGGGCCAAGCGTATTCTTTCCACCTCAACGCAGGCTACTCTAGAAGTAGATGGTATTCTGGATGGACAGGACCTTAATATTGTCTTGAGCCGGGCTAAGTTTGAGTCACTCTGTGAATCTATCTTCCGCAAGGCGATGGAGCCGGTTCAGCAGGCCATGCAGGATGCGAAAATGAGCAAGACTGATATCCACGATATTGTTCTGGTGGGCGGCTCAACGCGTATCCCGAAGATTCAGCAGCTTCTCCGCGATTATTTCGGCGGAAAGGAGTTGTGCCAGTCAATCAATCCGGATGAAGCAGTAGCTTATGGAGCAGCGGTACAGGGTGCTATCCTCAAGGGCTCAAACTCTGAGAAGTTGGACCAGGTCATTCTGCTGGATGTAACACCTTTGTCACTGGGAGTTGAGACAGCGGGCGGAATTATGACGCCTCTTATCAAACGCAACACTACTATTCCAACCAAGAAGTCCCAGACCTTCTCCACGTATTCTGATAATCAGACGCAGGTTAAGATCCGAGTCTTTCAGGGTGAGCGTGCTATGACCAAGGATTGCCAGCATCTTGGCGATTTGGATTTGAATGGAATTCCGCCAATGCCGCGTGGTATCCCGCAGATTGAGATTACGTATGATTTGGATGCAAATGGAATCCTCTCAGTTGCGGCGGCGGAGAAGTCAACAGGCAAGAGCCAGTCTATCAAGATTACGAACTCATCGTCTCGTCCGAAGGAGGAGATTGAGCGTATGATTCGGGAGGCCGAGGCTGCTGCTGACGAAGATAAGCGTGTCATGGAGAGGGTAGAGGCAAAGAATAAGTTGGAGGGATATTTGTACCAGGTTCGCGGTTCTACACAGGATGAGAAGGTGCGGGAAAAGCTAGGAACGGATGCTGTTAAGACACTTGAAGACACTGTAAAGACGGGTTTCCAGTGGCTAGAAGCAGAAGATTCTGAGAAGCGGGGTGCTCTAGAGTATGAGGACAAGTACAAGGAAGTAGAAGGGGTCTGTCGGCCGATTATGATGAAGATGTATCCTGCGTCAGCTGATGGGTCAGCTGAGACTTCAGCAGAGGGCAATATGCCTGGGATGCATGGTTCTGAAGAGAAGGGACCTAAGGTAGAGGAGGTTGATTAAATTCTATATTGAATGCGTTCTCTGTTTTGATTTATTTAATTTATATTATCTAAATCATGACAATTAAGGTTTATGGACTTCATTTTGATTATCTATATAAATTAAATATTTCCACAGATGTGGATTTTTATGTCGATACAAAAGAATATCATCAAAATACTAATAAAAAAATTTATATCCAGCATGAGCCAAGTGATATTTCACGTTTGACTAATTATTTAAAAGATAATGCACATTTGTATGATTTAATTTTTTGTTACGACCCATTATCTATACAGAAACCAAATGTATATAAAAGAACTAATGGTCACGTTTGGATAGACTCTGTATTTTATAATTCAATTGATATTTCAAAAAAAAAATTTGCTATTTCGAATTTAACGGGATGGAAAACTGGATGCCTTGGATATTATCTCCGTCATCTTCTATATCAGAACCAGCAGGCATTCCAGCAGTTTCCTATAACATTTTATAGAAGCAGTGCATATATAATTATTCCTGAAATAACTATAAATCCACTAATTCCTAAAGAACCATTTTCCAGTAAGTCTATTTTATTTGAGAATTATCAATATCATATAGTTATAGAAAATTCACGGGAAACAAATTTCTTTAGTGAAAAAATAATCGACTGTCTAATAACAAAAACAATCCCAATTTATTACGGATGTGATAATATTGGCGAATACTTTGACACGACTGGATGGATTATTCTAGCAGATGAACATAATTTCTTACAGGATTTATATAATCAACTTCATAAATTGAATGAATCATATTATATGAATCATTTAGAGATTATTGAAAAGAATTATCAAAAAGCAATTGAATACTGTAACGCTGAAACAAATATGACTAAACTTCTACATTCACATTTATCCTAAAGTCTACGCGTTTACTGTTTTAATTTATTTGATTTTAACTATCTAATATGACAATAAGAATTTTTGGACATACTTATTTAGAATATCTAAATCAATTTGATACAAATATAGATATAGATTTTTATGTTGATACATATGAATATCATCCGAGTCCTAATAAAAAGATTTATATCCAACATGAACCTGGTAATATTTGGAACTGCTATTATCATTTAAGAGACCGTTCACATTGGTATGATTTAATATTCTGCTATGATCCTTCAAGATTATATAAACCAAATATTCTTGGATTACAAAAACCAAATGTCTTTATAAGAAGTTGTGGTCATACCTGGATAGCACCAGCATTCTATACGTCAATTAATATTACGAAAAAACAATTTGCTATTTCAAATTTTACAGGTCATAAATCTGGGCAAATTGCATATCATTTTCGTCATCATCTCTATCAAAATCAGAAGGCTTTTGAAAAGTTTCCTATTACATTTTATAGAAGCAGTGCACATATAATTATTCCTGAAATAGGTAATAATCCTTGTATACCAGATATGCCTCGTTCATCAAAATATATTCTATTTGAGAATTATCAATATCATATAATTATAGAAAATTCACGTGAAACAAATTTTTTTAGTGAAAAACTAATTGACTGTCTTATAACAAAAACAATACCAATTTACTATGGATGTGATAATATTGGAGAGTTTTTTGATACAACTGGATGGATTATTATTACAGATGAAATAAATTTCTTACAGGATTTATATAACCAACTTCACAAATTAAATGAATCATATTATATGAATCATTTAGAGATTATTGAAAAGAATTATCAAAGCGCAATTAAATACTGTAACTCCGAAACAAATATGCTTTCACTTCTTAAACAGCATTTATCTTAATCTTACGTGTTTGACTACGTTTCATTGCTTTTTCAATATATGCACGCACAGATTCTTTCTTTGCTAAAACGCGTTCTCTGTGGGCTTTCTTGAGTTCCGGCAGAGAAGGCTGGTGACCGAGGCATGTAAATGGAAAAAGAGAAATCTTGGATTCATGCGGTGAATTTAATCGCATATGAGACTCTATATCAATTAACGCTTGGATGACACATAAGATGCGTCGCCCTACCGTATTCTGAAGTCCAGCAAACCACATACTATAAAGAAGAGTTATGCTAGAATCTACACTGGCTACACGCACTAAATATTTTGTTTCATCGTATGGAATATGAATATTTAATGAAAGAAATGCATGACATGCTATTGTTGGAAAAATGGTTGCTATCCGACGTGTATCAAAGAAAACTTCGCGGCGTTCTGGCATAAGTTCACCCATTTCTTTAAACGGTTTAATTGTTACATCTATTGCGGGAAAACGAGCCTTGAGTTCTGCTGCTAGATAATCGGTTGTTTCATCCAGTGTTTCTGTTGTTATAATATAGCGTGGGTCATATTTTACGAGGGATGAACCCAAGATTATTTCTGTTTTAGAAGAATGTTCTGCCAATGCTTTATAGACACCTTCTACCATTGCTCCAGCAAAGAAGGCTCGGGTATCTGCTAGAACTTGAAGAATTATGCTGTGAAGATGGCGTCTTTTTTGCGGTGGAAAACGCGTTATTTCTTCTGCAGCAGAATCTTTACAAGCAGTCGGTTTAAGAGGATAAATTTTATTAAGAAGTTGGAGACGATAGAAAACTTTAGCCCAACGTTCCTTAACATCTCCCGCTGGTCTACTCAGTTCTAAATAAGATGCCATTCGTAGCCAGTCTGGAGGAGCACAGTAAAGAATACCGCCTTCAGAAACCCGTTTACGCGACTTCTTATGAAGACGAGTATAAATTTCAGTAGGTATTTCTGTTATATCTGCTGCTGCCCGATAATTTACAAAAATTTTATACGTTCCTTCGTGAATTCCAAGACGAGTTTCAACGTCTTTAAATCCCGCAATTTTGTATTTTTCCATAAGTATAGCACAATCCTCAAGAGCATCGGGTGTTAGAAAATCATAATCGGGTAAGTCAATTGTAGGATCATAAAACTGTAGTTTCCGAGGAAGAAGGGCATTAATAGCCGCTCCTCCATAGACAATGCGTTTCTTTTCTGCTAGAAATGATTCAACTACTGAAATGATATGTGACGCTAATATATCTTTACTTATAACTGCTTTTGTTATCCGGAATGCTTCTTCAGCATATTCTTTTACAACCTCTGTTGCTTCTTTTATTTTTTCAATATTAGCTTCCATCCCTATTCTTTTACAGGTGTAAAAATTTGAACCCTGCTACCTCAAGACATGTAAGCAAGTAAAATGGAGCCTGCCGTAATGGAAATGAATGTACCTGTTGGTCTTGCAGTTGTAATTGGAATGATTGGGTTCCTGTCATGGGCTCTAGTGAAGAATTTTGAGAAGAATGTTCGTGTCAACTACTTTGTGGAACATTACCCTGTTGAGGAAACTACTGAACTGAATACTAGCACTGAGTCGGATGATGTACCTCTAGCAGACACGACTCATGATGATACGAATGAATGTGAAGGAGACTGTTCTAATTGCGAATGTATGTTGGCGCCACCTCCTGTAATTCACACAAGTTCTTCAGGTACGCTCTGTTCAAACAGAGCATCCACCCCACCTCTGCGAGGTGTGGGTGAAGTACTTGATGTTGATATGGAGATTGAATCTGAGGGTGAAGTTGAGGTACCAAAGGTACAGGACCCTCTTACACAGGTTCGTACAGATATTGATGCTTGCCACGAGCAGATTGAGGAGATTAATCACAAGGTTGAGACGACTCATAATCTGGTAACTCAGATTGGTGAATCAGTCATTCATATGAATGACAGCACGGTAACAACACTTACAGAGCGTATCTCAACTCTACAGAAAAGTCTGTCAAAGGAGTTCAAGGCACTTGTTGACACACAGGCAGTTCTTTCAGAGTCACTGCTAGAGTCCAAGGTCGCAATTGGTGGACTTCTAGCAAAGCCTACTCCTCTAGCAACCGAGTATCTAACGGCTAACAGTCTCATGAATTACGCCACACTGGATTCAGTCAATTTCATGAAGAAGATGATGCAGGATGAGTTCCGGATGTCTCTAGCAGAGTTTGCTACTCTACGTGGTCTCGGAGAGGTTAAGACTCAGATGGATGAACTTCTAAAGCGTTCCACCCTACAGAAGAATGTCTATCAGGCATGGAACGGTGTAGCAAAGTGGACTGACTTCAATGAGGGTGATCTGAATATTCAGATGATTCGGAAGAAGTTTATGACTGCGGAGCAGAATGAAGATTGGCTGCAGGTAGAGAATAAGAAGATTGCCGCATACAATCGCGACCAGCTTCTAGGTCTAAGTGAGGATAATTGGATTTCTACAGATAATACTGTATTCGTAAAGCGATACTACAAGGATGACTGGGATGCCTCTGTTGAAGTCGCAATTACGGTTACGCTTTCAAAGAAGATTATGGTCCCACCCGGTGGTAAGCCCGAGGTTACAATTAGTCATATTCTGCGGAAGTTGAGTGAACAGGAGAAGATTACTTGGGAAAATCTACTTGTAAATGTTTAAGACCTTAAATCTAAATTAGGCATTGTTATAGTTCCACCCTTCATATCTGTTTCGGGACCGGCCTTCTTCGCATCCTTTCCAAGTTTAACAGCATATCGCATAGCCTCAGGCTTCAACTTGAAACTGTAGAGACCAAATGTATCACGATATCCCTGTAGATTTCCTGCTTCTGTAAAAAAATTCATTCCAACCATTTGAATCCCAAGTGCATGAGCACGATTCCAATCTAAAGTATTTTTTATGGCTTCAGTAGTCCCCGGTACATCAAATGCTGCACATACATGCTGCTGGATAATTGGCTTTACTTTGGTTATTTCATCTGCTGTTATATCACGGATATCTGCTGTTGTATAATTGGCCTTGACACTGCTAGCAGGAGTAATATTAATAAAATCCTCTAAATGGGTGCCAGCTGCTTTCTTATTACAAATGATAACCACTTTCCCCATAAATTCTTGAATATTAGTTGTATAAAAATCAGTTTCACGACGGCCAGCAGCCCAGGTATAAGGAAGACGATAATCCTTGAAAGCATTTTCTAAATCAGCAGCCACTGCATTGTAAAAATCGGGTTTATGGTCGCGATTAAAACGGAGATAGATGAAAATTGGGTCTGTTGTATTTTTAATCTGTACAATTTGCGTCTGACCAAGTGATCCTTCACCAAATGCTTCAGCACGGAGACGATTAATGGGGTCACGGAATGGAATACTATTCATGCTTATTGTCCGCCACTTCTTACTAGGATTGGCATCTACAACTGAGATATACGGTTTTCCTTTGTTAGTTAACGGCTCGTGTACATCAAAAATAAATCCACGGCATCCAGCACGAAGCAGAAAAGATAATGCTTCGATGTTACAAAGAGGCAAACCAGGAAGAATTGTTCCATCGGGAGATACTGTTGTTCCTGCTGCGTTGGCTGTCATTATGTAGAAATTACTGAGACATTTCTGATTTGGCTCAATCTTCTTTTCATTTGTCAATGTTGTCAGATATTCATTTAATGATTTTCTGCCATTTGCTGCTGCTCCATAGACAGGTTCCCACTTCTTTAAAAAAGCATTCGTGTGGGTATTTAAATTTTCGGGAGTGTAATAATTATAACTCTGTGCTAGAATTACAATAAGAACAATAACCATAATGAGCAGTGATATACCAAAAAAAGGAACAACACCGAGCACATTATCCAAAACTATTGGTTCTTGAATTTGAACTATATTTTGAATTGTTTCACCCATATTTCTGAGTGCGTCCATCCTACCAATTATGACATAATTTTTAGTCCTCGAAATCCGTAAAATCAATCCCCATTACTGCTGCTAGTTTCTTATTTACGAGATCCATTTTTTTCATACTTTCTTGTTCTTTCTGTTCTTTTGTCATTGAAAATCGGTCAATTTCTTTTGCCCTTTTTTTTTCTGCCGCTGCAGCAACTTCTTCTTTGTGCTCATTATGACCTTCCATTTCATTTTTAATAATTCCATAGACTGCTTCATTATCACCAAGCACTTGTCGTATTTGATTTGGATTCTTAATAAGCATAGAATCAGGAAATGTTCCCTCTGTTAGCCACGCACAGATTGCTCCTAGACACCCTCTACGCTGCGTTTTTCCCAGCAGAAGCCAAGTTTCTTTCCATAAATCAAGTGTCTCAAGAACTGCCTGTTTTTTTGTCCCAAGATATCCAGCATAATGTTCCAGAATTGAAAGAAGAAACCATCCAATATGGTCCCTAGTTGCTTCAGGTATATGAGCCGGTCCTCTTTTTAAAAGTTTAACAGTGCCTTCTTTTCCCCGTTCTTCATCCAATTCCCACAGCCAAGCAAAATAAAGAAGAGCCCGTGTCATTTGGTGATATTGTATTGCCCAGATGAGTTCATTTGCTAGAATCCGCAAATCGTCTGAATCATAGTGGGCTTTCCATACAGCCTTTACGGAAGGATGAAGAGTTGGAGTTGCATTCGTTTTAAGATTTACTTTAAGAGTTGCAGCGGCTGTAAACACTTCTTTTTTTGTGGGAATTTTTGGACTCGGTTTCTGTTGCTGCTGGCACCAAATTTCCGACCATTCAGCAACTATAGAACGTACTTCAGTGGAATTACGAAAAGCACGCGTTGTAGCTCCTGATGAACGCCAGCGTTCTTCTAGCAGACGTATCTTCTGCCGGATATGCGGAACCCACGAATAACTAGCAGGTAAAAAATATCGGTAGCCAATGAAAATATAAATACTGAGGAGTTTTGGATAGCCTTTCTCCGAGCAGAGAAGTTCGGCTGTCCAGCGTTGTGTTCCTGCTCTATCTCCTTGAATAATTGAGCCAATTAGTGTTCGGGTTACTTCTGTACTAGCAAATCCAGTTATTGTCTCCGCCATTCGCTGACTCCTTCAGCGATTATTTATTACGGAAAATACCGGGGCTATCAACAGGGAAGATGCAATTGCTAGGACCTTTATTATTTTTTTTCTTCTTTTGTCTCGTAATTTACGGCATTCAATGGATGGCAGTTCAGTGGAAATATTCTGTAGTAGAGGGCTTTTCCAACAAAAGTGGAAACAAAGAAGATGAATATGTTATAGGCTCAGATAAACTCTATGATGGATTCTATGCTGGAATCTACGACCAACTTGTTCAAGGACAAAAAGACCGAATTCCATTTGAAGTAGATATTGTTGATAAATATTGTAAGCGTCTCATTCCAGACAAAACAACATGGAAAGTTCTAGATATTGGGTGCGGAACAGGTGACCATATCAGTGAATTTCTGAAGTTAGGAGCAGGACATGTGACAGGTCTCGATAAGAGTCAAGCAATGATTAATCGTGCTCGGGCTAAGTACCCCGATAAAAATGTGGATTGGAAAATCGGAGATGCGTCCCATACTGTATTTGAGCCCGAACAATTTAATATTGTCTGTTTTTTCTATTTCACAGTGTATTATTTTCCTAATCGCGTTGATGTTTTCAAGAATTGCTATACATGTATGAAGGCTGGGTCAGTTCTAGCAATTCATATTGTGAATAGAAATAAGTTTGACCCTATTCTGGATTCTGCTAGTCCCTTTCCGGCTTTCTCATTACAAAAATATGCTGCTCAGCGGGTCACTGAATCAAGCGTTATCTTTGAGAAATTTACATATGATGCGAAATTTGATTTAGAAAAAGAGAAGGCAAAATTCACGGAGACTTTTAAATTCAAAGATGGAACTATCCGCAAACAGGAACATCAGTTACTTATGCCTTCGATGGAAACTATAGTCAAAGATGCCGAGGAAGCGGGCTTCAGGTACAGGGACTATACTGATTTGCGAACAATTGGATACGAATATCAGTATTTGCTATTTTTTGTGAAGAGATCGG
>Ga0214919_10007206_pt1 | contig 15070 bp, 17 predicted proteins | sample LL1503_MetaG_FD_177994 | JGI IMG/M metagenome (GOLD analysis project Ga0214919, IMG submission 177994) | Freshwater microbial communities from Lake Lanier, Atlanta, Georgia, United States - LL-1503 | ecosystem: Environmental > Aquatic > Freshwater > Lake | place: USA: Georgia | collected... | reverse complement strand
TGGTAATTTCAAATCTATTTCTTCTTTATCGTATGTTAAATCATCGTTAAAAGTTAAGATAGGTATAATATTCTGTTCGCTTTCACCAAAAGCGATTTGCATCGCTGACCCGGGATAGTATATATTTTTTTGAGGTGATTGATTCGAATGTATATGTCCTGAAATGATTTCAGGATACGATAAATCCCATTTATCTCCTTGAGTCGATATAATATGCCCCATTTTACAACCAAAAAATTCTTGATGACAAAAAATACAATTCGCGTCTCTCCAATAATCATCGATCGTATTTAACGCTTCTTCAAATCTTTGAGGAGATACGTAAGGAACGAAAATAAATTTTTGATTATTAATCATTAATGATAACACCCTATCTACTATATACGTATTACTCCATTCTTTCATACCGGACAACCAATGATTATCCGATAAGAATTGTGAATTATTTTGATAATCATGATTACCAACTAAAACATAAGTGGGAGCTATAGTTCTCATACGATTCACTAAATCGTACGCTTTATTTAACGGCACTGTATGCAACCGTTCGTGTGTATGTAATGTGTCACCTGCTATAACTATAATATCCGGTTTTGTTTGCTCACATAAAGCAGTTATTCTTTCAAGAAATATATTTACTTCTTGAATATTAGATATTTGAAAATGTGGATCGCCTATAAAAATTACTTTTGTCATTTTTTAAAACTAATTTAATTTTAAAATTAAATTAGTTATTTTAAATCAATTTTACAAATATAAAAACGACAAATAAAAAAATCACAAAACCGATAATTATCGGTATTAAACTACCAAGTGGATTTTGAATTAAATTATTTGCGATGTTAGAAATAGAATCTTTTTTATCGGGATTAGGTTCTAGCGGAAGAGTATAATCTGAAGGGATTGTGAAAGTCCGTAAATAATCAGAAACTTTGATATCGTCAGCACTGTAATTATTTTCAAGCATGTATATATATCTTTTTATCATTTCAATATTATATTGACTATTCAGAATAGTAAAATCATTAACATTAAAATATACTTCATCCCCAGCTTTCATATGAAATACGCTACCGTTTAAGATAAAATTTTGTACGAAAGCTCCAATAAAGCCGCTGATAAACGGGTCGTCTGTTGAATTTGTTGATTTTGTAGAAGTTTTGGCGACTTCTAATGGAGGCGCAATATAATTTTTTACAGTATACTTGTACATTTTTGTTTTTGTTAAAACATCTCCGGTTGGATTATTATCAGCAGTTAATCTTCTAAAAGTGATTGTATAAAATCCATCACTGTCTTTTGTCGAGGAAATTATTTGATTTCCCATTTTATATTTATTAAATATAAAATAAATTATTAAAAAATACAGTATTAAACTGTAGAAACGCGCCTACCGCAAATTACGCTTCTTGAACAATAAGAGGTTCTGAAGCGATTTGTTTCTTCATTTCTTGAATATAAGTGCGAATCATCTTGTTTAATTTTGTAGGATTCTGAAGATTCAAAAACTCGATTACTTTATTCCTTGTGACTTTACGATCTTTTCGGTCTTCCACATGCCACCCATGACATGCTTTAATCACATGTAATTCTTCTGGAGGAACAACGGTGTGAATTTTTTTAATAAATCTTTGAATATAAGCATTGTGTATTTTTCCAGAAATATTATAGAGGATATTTTCGTATTCGTCAAATTTTTCCGCCATTTCAGGGTATAGAAAGAACAGACCTTCCAGATCTCTCCTGTTCATACGGACTTGAAGATATCTAAATTTAATACTCGGTTCATTACCCCTAATATTAAAAAGTGTTTGATAATCATCGTTCACGATTTTGTATTGTTTATTATTTGGAGCGAACACGATAACACCTTGATGATGATTATAATCGATATCATTATTAACATGCACGCATAAATCTCGCACTTCCCGGAAAAATAATTTTTCCGGTTTGGTTATGAATATGTTGTCGTCCAAATCGACCACCCCGTTAATAAAAGTTCCAACGTGATAAACAGTTGGATTTTTAGGAGCCAAACAAACAATTCTATTTTCAGCTGTATTCCTCACCAAAAACATATATTGCTTTTGCACATCTAAAAATTGTTTGAATTTATCAAGAGCCGTTTCACCTGAAACGGGCGAAAGAGCTTGATTGAACCGTTCATTCGTATCAAATTCGTGATTGATAGCTTTCTCAAACGACATACCGAACGAATCTTTTGAAGACCACCTACTTTTAAAAGCGTCCAATTTTCGATGAGTTGAAATATACCATTTTCCATTAAAATTAAATACCCTAATCAATGTACCTTCCTCTGAACGGAAAAAAGTACATTCTGGAAAAACACTTTCTAAACTATTTGCGACATCTTCCACATTTTTACAATTATATTCGACCGTTTTCGGAAAAGATTTCATAACGACCTTTTCATTATGAAAAATAATCCCTCTGCATTGATGAACGAATTCGATACTAGTTGAGCCGCTTAAATCCGCGTCTCGTTCATAACTAAATAATTCCAACCCTTCATCATCCTTATCTACCATTTTTAACCCTTTTTCACTTTCAACTTTATTTCTCGTTATTTCATTATTTTGAGACATTTGTTGAATAATATCTTCGTTTACAGTAGTCATATTAGTTATTTAGAACAGCGAGTGTTTTTAAATTAAATTAGTATGATTTAAAAATTATCGGTTGAAATTGGGAAAATTTCATCACTCTCAAAACATTCTAAAAACGCGAATCGTAAAAATTTTCTCTGGTTTATCTTTATCGCTAAAGATAATGGAACCTCTTTACCGTTAAGAGCCATATAAACATGAAATTCTCCAAATATATTTAATTCGTGTAGATGAACGGAAGTATCGTAATTTTCAGCTGTAATACGAGTTGTTTGAATATCAGACCATGACATATTTTTATTAAATTCTCGGCGTTTTTGTTCGATAATCGGGGCGTGAACTTGTTTGAACCATTTTATAAACTCTTCTAATATTTCGTCCAATTTATTCTGTATAACATCTTCATTTTCAGAATAATAATCGTCGCCAGATGAGATGAAATCACTATCATTATTTTCACTATTTTCATCCTCGTCTGATGAAATAAAGTTATCATCGTCAATAGCTTCCATATGTATTTAATTTTAACAATTAAATAAAATAATTTATAATATTTTAATTTATTAACCTTTTAATATTATCTGTTAAATTATTTACAACATCGTTAAAAGTGGAAATAATTTCCATGATATTTTGTTTTGACATATTAGAAATGGTATCTATCATTTCTAAATTTAACTGTCGTGTATTTCTGATGCGATGAATATATTTTTTAACAATTTCTTCTTCGGTAGGGAACTCGGACGTTTTCATTTTTATTTATTATTAAATAATTATTTTTATATTAATTATTTCTATATTTAATTTCAACATTATTAAGCGTTCCCATGTCATCGGCTGTAGTTTCTAAAATCATAGGAATGTGATTTTCTTCGCATTTATTCAATAGATAAATTAACGAATCCGTATTTTCTTCCCATATAAAACCCGTACCTATATTCCCATGTCTATCTTTTTTTTCACCTATACGCACCTCACTATCGTTCAAATGTAGGAGAGAAAATTTATCGAGCCCTATTTTTCTATCAAAGTCGTAAAACATTCGATCGATTTCCGAGCAACTCCGTAAATCGTAATCTCCCTGCCCCCATATATGAGCGGTATCGACACAGATACCGACATTATCTCTTTTACTTGAATCGATCTCTTGTAGAATAGCGGACAATTCGGAAAAATCTTTACATAATTTATCTCCTTCGCCTGCACAATTTTCTAACAATAGTTTAGAATTATCAGCAAAATTAATCATATTAATTGTTTTAGAAATCGTATTTAATCCCACCGTTCGCTCTTCATAACAGCCTGGATGAATAACGACTCCATTATTTTTAAAGTTCGATAGAATCCCTAGTTCATATTCGAGATTTTTAATATTGAATAAAGTTTTCATATCTTGTTCTTCATCCCCATTCCATGCTAAACTCGCTTTTGAACCATTTAGATTCGCAATATATGGGTAGTGAGAAAAAACATTCGTTGGGAAATGTTTTAATAATTTTTTACTTCTGATAATATCGTCATTAGAAATCGTTTGTCGTTTAAAACTTTTAGGATTCCCCATAAAAAACTGACATGAATACATTCCTCTACTTATAGAGTTAATTAAAGTATCTTCTATCGTTTTAGAAAAACTGATATGTGCTCCAACATCCCATTTTATATTAATAATATCAGGTTCTGTAAATTCGTTCATTTGGTTATAATATTATTCTTTACTTGTTTCTTTAGTTATTCTTTAGTTATCATTTAAAATATTAACATATTATTCAAATTTATTTTAAAAAAGGTTTAAAGTGTCTAAATAATTATGTAAATGCCTATTAAAACAAGCATCAGAATCGTAAAAGTCCCTCTTAGTGAGAAAAATGCGAGACGAGATATACAGAAATCTTACCCGAAAATGCCACGCCTTTATTTAGAATTACTCGAAAACAAATCAAAAATTAAACAAGAGTTGGTAAATAAGGAATACGTTCCGAATTACAAAAATAACAATTCGTATCAACAAGAAGAATTTCCTAATTCTTCTAATCATCAACAAAATAAAAATCCCTCTAAATCTAGTAAAGAACAATATACCAAAGAACCGTATACAGATGAAGAAGATAATAGTAATCGTGAAAAAGCTTCTTTTAAAAAAAGTACTAACCGTCATGTGGTGGATAGGAATGATAAAGAAAATAAAGAAAATAAAGATGATAGAGAAGATAAAGATGATAGAGAAGATAAAGATGATAGAGAAGATAAAGATGATAGAGAAGATAAAGATGATAGAGAAGATAAAGATGATAAAAATAGAAGTGATAGACGTGGGAAAATAGCAAATAATAAGAAAAACGATCGTGATACAAAATCTAGAAAGCAGACTTATAAAACTTTAACTGATGAAGATTCCGACGATGAAAAAAGTGATATAGAAATGGAAAATAAATTAAAAAAATTAAAAGAGTTGAAGAAGAGTTTGAATTCTTTAGATTCATCTTCTGATGATGACAAACGAGGAAATGATAAAAATGAACATGATCACGATAAAGATGTTGAGATAAGTGAAAGTGATAATAACAGAAAAAATCGTGATAAGGAAAGGGGTGATGATAAAGATGATGACAGGCACGATGAGGATAGAAAAGAACGAGATAATGATAAAGATGATTACAATGGAAGACATGATGAAGATAAGGAGATTAAAGAATCGTCGTCATCTGTAGATAATGAAAATATCGTTAATAGATTGCACGAGTTATTGAAAATGAGAGACGATGATAGTAGTGATATGTCTCCTACATCAGTCGTCTCTAGTAGACGTTCATCAAAATATAGTAAAAAACGAGATAATGACAACTGGAGTAAACCGGTACCTCAACCTCAGATGCAACAAAACATTAATTTTAACGAACCGCCATCTCTCGCAGATCTTGAAAATCAAGGAGGATACGTTAGAAAAAGAGAGTTGGGTGATGTCTCGCGAATGAATGATGACGTAGATGATGAAGATATAAAACGAGAATTGATGTTTAAGTTTGAGTTGTTGAAAAAATCGTACCCTACAGCGATTATCCCAGAATTTACAGTTCATTCAGATTATCAAAATATGAAGAAAACGTACGATCTAACAGTGAAGAGATTATCTCTAGATTCATCAGTTGAAAGTTATAAAACATATCTTATCGGTGGATTTATGGCATGTGAGTTTATTTTCGGTAATTTCTTAGGTTTAGATATGCAAGGGTTCACCCAACAGCAGATTGTTTCTATGAATACGTATGAGAAGCTACTGATTGAAATCGGTGAGAAATCGTACGTTCCTACAGGTTCTCGCTGGCCAGTCGAAGTTCGTTTGCTGTTTTTGATTATTATGAACGCAGCGTTCTTTATCGTTTCAAAAATGATTATGAAGAAAACAGGTTCGAATTTATTGAATATGATTAATAATATGAATGCAACTCCTTCATCTTCCTCTTCAGTACCATTACAGCGAAAGAGGAAGATGAAGGGTCCTGATATTAATTTAGACGATATCCCAGACTTAGAAACACAACAAGAAAACTAAATTTGAAATAAGATTTTAAAAAAATAATAATTATATGTATAAATATGTCATTTAAAAATTTTCAAATAGTCTCAGACTTACATATCGAATTCAGGAACGATGAAATACCCGAACCTTTAGAACTAATAGAGCCAACAGCACCTATTTTAATATTAGCCGGAGACATCGGCTCTCTATACAAAATTTATCAATTGTCAGAGTTTCTTAAGAAACTCTGTGTTTATTTCGAAAAGGTATTTTACGTGCCTGGAAATCACGAATATTACACATTTGAAAATATCCCAAAATCAAATATAAACATATTAGTAAGGCGTTTGCGAACGCTTGAAAAAGTTATTCCAAATTTACAGATATTGGATAGAGATAGAGTTGTGATAGATGATATCTGTATTGCTGGTTGTACATTATGGAGTAAGTTAGATATTGAATTACCTAAATATATTGTAAGAATTCACGGAATGACGACAGAAATCTATAACGATAGACATACAGGCGATTTAGAGTTTATTAGAGATAATATAAATTATTGTAAAAGTAATAATCTAAAACTTTTACTAATAACGCACCATTGTCCTACGTATAAAGTTATATACAATAGTAGAAAACGAAAAAAATTACATTCTCTCTATTGCACAAACTTAGATGATATACTTTCAGAAAACTCAATTCATACATGGGTGTGTGGTCATACCCATCAAAATTTTGATATACAGGAAGATGTCGGGGGGACTCGAATCGTTAGCAATCAAAAGGGAAAACCGTTAGATTTTATTGAAGATTATGGTAAGAATTTTGTAATCGTCGTTTGAATTAATTCTTTTTTGTTTTTTGTAAAAAAATGTAATATAATAATTTTATTAATAAAATTATTATAAATGTAAAATATATTTAATTTGTTTATTGATCGTCGCCAAAAAACAGTTTATCAACTTCAAGAGTTCTAATCGATTTTGTTTTAGACCAGTAAAGTATTCTATTTTTTAACGCTTCCAATCTGTAAATCCATTCGTAGATTTTATTCTTTTTGACAACACATAAACTGAGTTTATTAACATGCCAGCAAGAAGGAATTTTTTCTTTGTTCATAACGTAGTTATCCGGATTAAACCTTATAAAAATAACAGGTCTATGGTTAATATCCTGAGATATGTCCATCATCCTTTCAAATTCTTCCGAATATTTTTTGTATTTATGTCTACCCTCATCTATTTCAACAATTACAACTTGATATCCTAAATCTAAAAATAGGTCTGGTCTTCTTCTAGAAGACCCATTTTTCACTATTCTGTCTGAGACCCAATGAAAATCTGGAAAATTCGCTTTCACAAAAGCGACAACTGCGAATTCTTTTGTTTTATAGTTTCTAACGATCGGTTCGTTTGGAAATGCTTTACAAAAATGTTCAAAACAATAACCTTTGTATTTTGGAATTCTTGCGTGAATTTCACAGTCACCCGTTTTACATCTTTTATGTTTAATATCTATCATACCCTCTAATTTATGTAAACCGCAATAATCGGCTTTTGTTTCTCCTTCGTAGTTAAAAGCTGGTTGTTTTTTACATCCATCAAAAATACATCTTTTATTTTTAATATCTATCATACCCTCTAATTTATGTAAAACGCAATAATCGGCTTTTGTTTCTCCTTCGTAGTTAAAATTTGGGCGTTTTTTACATCCATCAAAAATACATCTTTTACTTTTAATATCTATCATACCCTCTAATTTATGTAAAACGCAATAATCGGCTTTTGTTTCTCCTTCGTAGTTAAAAGCTGGTCGTTTTTTACAACCATCAAAAATACATCTCGCAGGCATTATAAAAAAATAATATTTAATTTAAAATTTGCATTTTAACTTTTACATTTTAAAATTAATTCAATTTTATAAAAATAATATAAAATTTAAAAATGAAAAATATTAAAAAATAATAATTAATAAATAATAAAATGGTATCACAAAGCGAATTAAAATCTCTAGGTATAACAGAATTAAAGAAAATAGCGAAAGCTCTTGGAATTAAAGGAATTTCAAAATTACGGAGCGGTGATAAGGATGAGCTTGTCAAACAAATTTACGATATTCAAAAAGGTGGAAAACCACGTGAAACTCGTTCTCGTTCAAGATCCGGTTCTCCAAAAAAAGCGGGTAAATCACGTAGTCGGTCACGAGAACAGAAAAAACAAGAGCAAGAAGATTTAGCGTGCGGAATGGAAAACAAAAAATGTTTAGCTGCTAAATATAAAAAAGATGATATTCTTATACTTGCAAAAAAATGCGGTATAGATACGAAGATCGGAAACAAAGCTAAAACACGAGCTCAATTATGCGCTGAGATTTCAGCACATATACGACAACGAGATGAACAAGCAGGTTTTGCTGAAGAAAAACCTCAACAACAGACTGATAAGTTATGCCCCGGCGGAGTCGTTACTAGTAATCTTGCGAATAAAACAGTTGTCGAAATTAAAGATTTATTAAAACAGTCAAATATTGTTTCAGGTATTCCTAAAAAGAAAGCAGACCTACTTTCTTATTTATGCGCGGTTGAAAATAATAAACGATGCGAACCTAAGAATAATGTTGATTGTGATGGCGGATATACTTGTGATGCAAGCAACACTCCCGGAATTTGTATTTCAGATAAATTCGCCGGTGATAGGATAGCCGGTGATAATATTGAAGAATTTATTTTTAACGGTAGAAAAATTATCGGAACTAAAAAAGCTATTAACGATCTTAAAAACTATAGTGCAAAAAACGGACCTATCCCTGAACAGGCAGAGAAGAAAAAGCGACCTCCTCCTAGACAGAAAGCGGCAGAACCTGAAGTTTTTGAAGAAAAAAGAGCACCTCCTCCCCCGGCTCCTAGACCTCCGTCACCGCCTAGAGCTCAGTCTCAATCACGTAGACCTTTATCGCCTCCTAGACAGGTTAAAGAAAAAGAAATCGTTGAAGAAGACGCTTTGTATGCTGAAGAAGAAAAAGCTGATGAAATTCCTGTAGAACAGACACAGGAATACAAAGATATAGAAGATATCTTAAACGATATTAAAAATGACACAGGTGAGAGGCTTGAAGATTTAACTAATATTCAGAAAAAAGTTTTAGAATGCTTGGGTTTAATCGGTTAAAACATTTTATATTTATTTATTTTTTATTTTCTATTTACTTTACAACTTATATTTTTATACAAATTTTGTATAAAAATTAATCTAAAATGTTTGAAACAAAAATGGATAGAGCGTTAAAACTTATAAACTCGCATAATGGAGCTTTCATATAATTGTATTGGACTAAAGAATTTTTAATCATGTGAATAGTGTCATCAAAATACTCGTTGTCATCTTCTTGACTTGTAAAACTTACTGTGGTAGAATCATAATCGGAAAAGTTGCCATGTGTAAAATCCCGATTTTCGGTTTTTACAAAAGTGTCATTCGAAACATTCACAACGCTCGATTTCTTATCAATAAATTCTTTCATTTTATTCTTAATTTAGTTCTTTTTACATCTTTAGACGATTTAATCGGTATTATATTATAGATTATATAATATTATCTATATATAAAATGGAAAACGGTCGAATGATGATATTGCATTCCGCTATAATCGGTATTTTATTATATGTATTTATGGTTTTTATACTTCATCAAGAACAAATCGTTGCTGAAACCCGAAGCATCTTATTGACCGCTGTCATATTGATGTATATGATTTTATTTGGTCACGGCTTACCAACTTCAATAAATAAAAATTTATTTTAATGATCTATATTATTATATTATTATAATAATATATGAGTTTCAAATTTCTAAAGGTGTAAATATACAAATGAATGATATTAAAATTTCCAAATATGCTTAGATGATGAATTAAAAATAAAGATACAAAATTTTTCAAATATTTTGTCTGAGTCGTTTAAAGATAGATCAATATCGTACCGACTCTCTAAAATAGAAGCCGTATTGTCAAACATGCTTTCTAAATCTGATAAATAAAACGTTTTCCATTTTTCATAATTTGGTAAAAACGGGGTCGAATGAGGGATGTAATTTCCCATAGCACATATAGAATTCCGATTGTAAATTGTATTAGAAAAAGGTATTACTGTCGGAATATTAATTCCGTCTGAAAATACTTTTCTCATTAATTGTATTTTATACAGGTATATTTTATATGTTTAAAATACAATTAATAAAACCGACTTACAGTGATGGAGCAGCGTGTTATTATATAGTGGTAAATATAATATTTATAATCGATATCGATTATAAATATTATATTTTTTTATTTTATAGTTTTATAGTTTTTTATTTTTTTATTTTTTATATTTAATAGATTTTAAGCATACAGACCTTTTTTATTTAATAAAAATGAAACAATTTTATTTTCTGTTTGAGCTCCTTGTGTCCTGAAATCGTAAGATAGTTGATTTATCTCCATATAATTGATTGCCGGTATTATAGTATTTATACCAAACGATGCAAAATATCTTAAATTTTGAAAGAAATTATCTATATAATCGGGTGCGATTTCCGCCATAATCGAACTTTTACGGAACTCTGTAATAATTATCACAACTCTTTTTTTGAAAAAAGCGCGTAATTGCTCACATGTTTCTACAATCCCGTGATTTTCTGGGAAAGTTAAAAAAACAAAATTTGCTGCGACTGTTATGCTGTCAAATTTATTCGATTTAAAAAAAGAGAATTCGGTTTCTCTCTCTACCAATTCTTCAAAATCGTAATCTTCCATTTCTGTTATTTTTAGATAAGTAGGATCTATAACGTATTCGTTATATCCAATGTGATCACGTTCAGAGATAATTTTTCTTTCAGTGCTACATTTATTTTCCGTTATTTTTTTGATTATCTCTTTTATTCTGGTAGAAGTAGTTGTAATCATTAGAATATTTTGCGGAATTAAATATTCCAAGATTTGCAACTGTAAATCTTTTGGTAAGATAGAAAATATGGTATCGGTCATATTCAGGGTTATAATATAAATAATATATTATTTATATTATATAAAATCAATTATTTTACTATTTTCTACCGGTACGTGTTTATTTATTTTTAACCGCTGTATCGCCATTTTGCATTGCAGTTAATACATTGAGCGAAAGTTGTCATTGGTTCATCCGCTCCACGACATTGTTTTTGATAACTATATACTTTTTTACTTCCGCATTTACATTCTAATACTCCTTCCACGACCTCAAACGGATTTTTTATAAATTCATCCTGTTCATTCATTTTATTAGCTGTTGCTTTGTAAATTTCATGGTTCCAACCGATTTTTTTATTCTTAATCGATGTAAGAATCTTTGTGAGATTAGTACTTCCATCAATTAATATATCGCCAATCAGTTGAAATATATTATTTGTATAATTTTCTTCTATATTTTCTACATCCAACGATTCTATTGTTTTTTCATATACGTATTTTTCTAATATCAATATATTTTTTTTATTTTTAAGAATAGAAGAAATTGCTAAAATACCGGTTTTTCTATATTCAGAACTATTTATTGAATTCATGATTATAATAATTTAAATAATTGTTCTATTTAAATATTTTAAATATCATTTTTAAAATGAAACATAATCATTTTAAAAATATATATGTTATTTTTAAAATGCAAAATGAAATTCATTCTGAATGGTTTGATATAACAAAAAAAATAGAAAATATACCTGAACCGTATTGCTTGTTAGTTGATAGGTTAAATATTTTTTCAGATAAACTACCAAATATATATATTCAAGTAGAACCAAATTCTATTTATAATAATGAAAATTATATAATCGAAAATTATTGTAAATATCATACAATATTTACATTTAATCAAAGAATATTAGATATTTGTCCTAATGCTAGAAAATATATTTACGGGACGACATGGATGGATAAAGAAGTATATGATAATATAGATATCACAAAAAAACAATTTTTTATAAGTCATTTAACAGGTTCTAAACTATGGCCTAATGCACCCGGTCACAGATTACGACAAATAATACATAATAATCAAGAAATATTAAAAAGTTATCCAATAACTTTTTATAGATCCTTTCACCCGCCACAATTACAGGATTATGGAAATAATCCTGTATTATCTTCTGTTCATAAAGAGAAAGCAATCTTATTTGAAACTTATCAATTTGCTATAGTTATTGAAAATTCTAGACAGACAAATTATTTTACTGAAAAATTGATGGATTGTCTTTTAATGAAAACAATACCAATTTATTATGGTTGCCCTAATATTGCCGAATTTTTTGATACAACAGGGTGGATATTCATAGAATCAGAAACTATAAACGTTTTAGAAGAATTAAATAGCAAACTATATTTGTTATGTCAAGATGAAAACTATTATTACAATTATCTTAATATAATTGAAAAAAACCATATTACTGCCAAAAAATATACAGATATATATGTAAATTTAAATGCGGCAATATAATAAATAATGGGTTTAATGGTTATTATCCCAATTAATTTGACAATTAAGTTTTGATTCAACAATTTTAAAAACATTTGAACCTATAAATCCACGTGCTAAAGGTGATGGATGTGGTGCTTCAACTATATTATATTTATTTTGGATATAAACAGCTTTAGATTTTGCAAAATTTCCTAGTAATAAAAATACACAATTTTTATTATTTTCATGAATATATTCAATGACATCATTTGTAAATTCACACCATAATCTCATATGACTACCAGGTTTCCCATTTATAACAGAAAGTGATGAGTTGAGTAAAAAAATTTTTTCTTTATAAAACCATTTTTCTAAATTTCCATGTCTAAATTTATAATTCCTTTCCGGGAATTCCAATTTTATTTCCTTAAAAATATTTTTAAGGGATGGCGGAATTTTAACATTTTCTGGAACTGAAAAACTTAAACCATGCGCTTGACCGTGAGAATGATAAGGATCTTGGCCTATCAATACAATTTTTATATCGCTAACATCCATTTCAAAGACTCTAAATATTGATTCTTTTGGCGGGTATATTATTTCATATTCATTATTATATAAATTGTCTAAATTGATTCCGTAATTATCAAATAATTTTTTCCAGGATATATGAATTTTTTCCATTTAAAATATTATTTTAATTTATATTTTAATTTATATTTTAAATGGAAAAAATTCATATATTTTTAAAAATATATGAATTAATTTATCATGATATTAATATTAACCGATATTATAAGATAAAATATTTTCATTCTCGAGTTCATTTAATTCGTCTTGAATTTCATCATCTGTATCTTCATTGTATTTTTTTGTATCACGCACATTATTTAATATCGTTGTTTTTGTTTCATTAGTAAAAATCTTATTGGTGTTATCATCTTCATCTTCAAGTTCTACTATTTTTCCACTATTTGACTGATTCGGTTTATTTTTACGGTGTAGATTTCCACCGATTGCAAAATCTAATATATGAAATTGTAAGTTATTAGATTTTGCATTCATATCCATCAAATTTGCAATTTTATCGGGTTTTTTATGTGTAAAAATATTTTGTTGATTAATATGGGTTTCATCGTCGGCAACAGCGCATTGAAATGAATGAGATGCCGTATTATAATTAACATTTTGTTCTGGACAATGCAAATTATTAACTGTTGGTAAGGATTCACTATCTAAATTATGCTGTTCTTTAAAGATAATATTATTTACTTCTTGGCTATCATCTTTAGATTGTTGAAAAGTAGGCGATTGCTGTTTTTGGTATTTAACTTTTTTTTCGGTCTGTTGTGAATTATTAATAGTTGATGTACTTGCATTCCGTAAATTTTCTTGTTTTTGCAAAGCATTAATTGTTAAAGACTTCACTTTTTCAGATAAAGAGATAATTAATTTTTCATGTTTTTGAAGAGTTTCTTCTTGTTCCTCAAGTCTTTGAGAAATTTCCTCTATATGATTCATCATAGTTTTATTTTTTTTAGAAAAATAAATAACTAATCCTGTTAAAACTAATATTTCAGATGCATAGTGAATCAGTTGGTGTTTATTATCCATAAATTTTGTTATTTAATTAAATTTAATTATTGTTTAAATGAGCTAATTAATATTAGATTAATATTATAATATTATAATATTAATCTAAAAAATTATAATATAATTTAAAAATGACATTTAGATTAAGAGTTGGACAATTTCAACCGTTGGTAAAACCAGTTGAAAAAAATGAAATGAGTGGTAATAAAAATTCAGCTGCTAAAAAAGTAGAAAATCAACATTCAAATACATTGATTAATAAAATTAATGTATTACAACAAGTAAATGAAAATATTTTAAACATGGTTATTAATGAAGAGACTATGTCTGTTGTTGATACGTCACATCCGAAAAAAAATACTATTATTGGTGAATATTTAGATGATAAAAACGATTATGTTAAAAATATAAAAAGTGATATGAAAAACGACGTAGATAATTTTAATAATGTGGTCCTTCAAAATTTGGATTATCCAAATTTTGAAGGACCACAGGGAGAGCAAGGACTACAAGGACCACAGGGCGAGCAAGGACTACAAGGACCACAGGGCGAGCAAGGACTACAAGGACCACAGGGCGAGCAAGGACTACAAGGACCACAGGGAGAGCAAGGATTACAAGGACCACAGGGTGAGCAAGGACTACAAGGACCACAGGGAGAGCAAGGACTACAAGGACCACAGGGAGAGCAAGGACTACAAGGACTACAGGGCGAGCAAGGACTACAAGGACTACAGGGCGAGCAAGGACTACAAGGACCACAGGGAGAGCAAGGACTACAAGGACCACAGGGCGAGCAAGGACTACAAGGACCACAGGGCGAGCAAGGACTACAAGGACCACAGGGCGAGCAAGGACTACAAGGAC
>Ga0214919_10007205_pt1 | contig 15071 bp, 21 predicted proteins | sample LL1503_MetaG_FD_177994 | JGI IMG/M metagenome (GOLD analysis project Ga0214919, IMG submission 177994) | Freshwater microbial communities from Lake Lanier, Atlanta, Georgia, United States - LL-1503 | ecosystem: Environmental > Aquatic > Freshwater > Lake | place: USA: Georgia | collected... | reverse complement strand
CGCAAGCCTAAAGCGGCGCCCTCGCCCGTTGAAGCGGTGCAAGCGTTTAAACGTCTTATAGCGGGTGCCAAGAATGGCTAACGCAGGATCAATCGTAGCCAGTCTAATTGTGAACGCCGACCAAATGATGGCGGGTTTCAACGCTGGAACCGAAGCCGCCAAGAAGGCGTCTAACTCCATTGGTGGCAGCATTGACCGAATTAATTCAAAGCAGATTAACCAAGCCGCTACAAGCATTCTAAAAAATATGCTGGGACCCGTGGCGCTTGTGAGCGCGGGTACGCAAATGGCTACCGATTTGGTTAAAGGCTTTAGCAGCGGGTCAATAAAGACCTGGGAAGATGCCGGGCGCGGGCTGATGGAAAGCCTAAACAAAGGGCTACAGTCTATTCCCATTGTGGGCGAATTTGCAAAACTTGGGGAGGCGATTGGTAACGCGGCATTTGGCGTGGATAAAGCGACGGCGTCAATAGCCGAAACTGCGGTACAGGTTGAAAAAATACAAACTTTAATTAATAGTTTAAAAGCCGATGCTGATTTAGTTACTGCGTCAAAAGAAAAAATTATACAAAGAACCGAAGATTTAAATAGAACAGCGGCAGAAAAAGAATTAAATCAAATTGAAAAAGATTTGAAAGTGAAAAAAGATTTAGCTATTAAAGCAGCGCTTGCTATATTTGATGCAACAAATAAAATAAATGAACAGCAATTTAAGACTGTTGTAATTAGTGAGGGTGTAAATTCTATGAGGCCGGAAATGGCTGGCATGGAAGGTGGATCAGGTCCTGTCACGCGGCAAGAGGTAAATCCTGAATATGACAAAGCAATTATAGCGCAACAAGAAAAACGAAATAGAGCAGAAAAGCAAATTAGGGATGATTTAAATAAAGGTTATGAAAATCAAATCCAAGATATAAAAGATTTACAGACAGCCGAGCAAACCGCAATAGATGCCAAAGAATCAGCGCAAGCGGAATGGGATGAAATGCTTCAGTGGGGCGTTGATATGCAAAAGGAAATTATTGCGGATGAAGAAACTAGAATTAAACTAATTAAAGAGCGCACTAGTGCGGAAGAAAAAGCCAACGATGTTTTATACAAGGCCAATCTAAAATTTGTAGATACCGCTGAAACACTCAAAAAACAGACTGAGAATCAAACTACAACCACCGGGCTTTCCACCGCTATTGGAAACGTCAAGGTAGCCGGCGCCAACGATTTCAGTGTGCAAAAGCAACTGGACGTGGCTAAGCAAACTTTAGAGGAAGCGCGCCGCCAAAGCGAAATACTTAGAAACATTAGCTCTAAAACACAACCAAGCGGGGGAGTTACATAATGGCTTTAGTATGGCAAGCTGGCGAGCGCTCAGCATCATTTGACCGCGGCAAGTGGACGGGTACGCAAAACTACACGGTGTACGATGACACCAAAATAGGTGTATCAATTTACGATTTGGCAAGCACCGCGCCGCCATCACCTGGCTTTGGTGGTGGCGCCGATCCAACCATTGATAGTTACCTACGCAATGTTGGCAGTTCCTACACGCCAGCGCCAGACGGCCGTAACCGCGTTTGGAACGTGGTATACACCTTTGAATCTATAATGGGCGATGGCACCGCAATTTCTTCCACGGACGTCTTGACAGAAACGGAAGTGGGCTTTACGAGTTTCGAGTGCAATATAAATTCTGAAATACTCGATATCTGGTATTCAAACCCGACGCTGCCCGCCACGGATGCATTGCGTAGCGATCCGGGATTAACTCCGCTAACTGGTGGTACGCCCGTGTACGCTGGAAAGGACCCTATTTCATTTGTGTCCAGCGTAATGAGTATTTCAGTACGCAACGTAAGAAACGGAAGACCCGATTACTTAACGCTTGCGGGGATTGTTGGAAAGCGCAATAGCGCAGTGTTTACTTTTGGCGCCAACGCGGTAGCGGCGCAAAATCTAGTATGTCCAATTGGTTCACTATTGTTTGTCGGCGCCACTACTAGCCGTATTGGTCCAAACCAATACGAAGTAAACTTTCAATTTAGTTTCGACCCTAATTTATATTTCCTACGCCAAGTTCCATTGATGGATACCGAGGGCGTCAAGATTGTTTTGAAGACGCCAGGCAGCGCCTTTAGCGATTCAAACCCTTATTACGCTGATAAGGTTTATTATAAGCAACCGTTCCCGTCCGTTACCGCCTTTAGCGCGCTTGGATTGGTGACCACCTAATGGACATCAAGCCCAATATCCGCAGTAATTTTGGGCCACTCAGTCCGCGAGGGTTTAATAAGATCGCTGCCAAGGCGAATGAGCGCACAACGCGCGACGCCACGCGGGACCTGTCAAGCGGTACCAAAGTATTTATTGCTGGCATTACTGGTAACGTAATTATTCACGCTAACAGAAGATTTAAATATACATGGGAAACCGCAAATTTTGAACCATCCACTGGTTATTATGTTTCTAATCCAAGTGGTATAAATTATACAAGTACAAATATTTACGCTTACAATACTTGCGAAGCACTGCAACAAAGTAGCGGCACAAATTACGGTCCAGGTATTGTGGCGGCAAATATACCAAGTGGATTTCTTTTAAAAGCCATAGCTACTGGAACTTATGTACAAATGTTGCAACACAGGGATAGAGAAGGAAATGTAATATTTTCTTTTGCAATGCCTAACGCCATTGATGGGACGTGTGCGTAATGGCTCCGGCTAAGAAACCAACTTTAACGCCACTTCAAACCGTGGTTTTATACGGGCAACTGATAGGGATTATATTGGCGCTTGGAATTTACGTAGTCGATATTGGACGCAAGACCGCGGCGCTTGACCGCATAGGCAGCGACGTTACCGAGCTACGGATTATAGCCGCTGACCTAACTAAAGCGGTTATACGGGGCCAGGCAATAGATGAAAGCCACACCGCGGCGCTACAGGTTTTAACTTTGAAGATTGATAAACTGAAACCCTAATGGAGGAATATACATGGATTCGTTTCTTGGCAACATTTTTTATACTATGGTTTGCGTTTGTATCGGCTGGGTACTTGGTCAATTATTTAGCATTGAAACATTTAGAAAATGGCTTGGTCCAAAGCAATAAATTATATTTGCGTTTGCGCGTTTATTTTAAGCGGTGGCTGTAGCGCCGCCAAGGAAATAGCCGCTAGCGCTGACCACGCCGCTACGCTGTCGCATTCCGTGTATACCCGCGCGCAATGGATTACCACCCACTCATCCGAGCCGGACACAATCAAGGCTGCTACAGCCATCCAGGCAGACGCGCTGGCTATTCTCGCTGAAACGTCAGATATCACGGTGGCCGTGAGTGGCGTACGGGATATTCAAAACGCCTACGTTACCGCCTTGATATGGGCTAGCGCCGCGGTGGTGTTTGCCGCGCTGGCTTTTATACTTTGGCAAAGCGGCGCCGGCGTGGCACTGCGCGCGCTGGCGGGATGGATTCCAAGGCGCACACAAAATGAAGCGGCGCTAGCGCGTCAAATGCTGAGCGATGACCCGACCACCGCGCGGGAATTCGTGGCGGCGAAGCGGGCGAGCGATCCACTATTTAACGCTGCATTCAAGGAAAATAAAAATGGCTAATCCAGTTCTGTGTTGTTGTTGTACTGGAACTTGCGATTGTATGCCAAGCACAATAGATTTTAACGTTGGCGCCTGGGGTCCACACACTGTTAACTCTAGTACTGTGACATGGAGCGCACAAACAGTAACAGGGTATTTATGTTGTTATAATGCGTATAATCAGTCTACTACGCGTTGGCAACCACAAATTAGATATTTTTATTTGTCGGATCCGATCGCTTGCGGCACTCACTTTAGTACTGGTGCAACATTGTATACTTTTATTTATGCTTGTAATTCTGCGTTGCAAGGACCAGTTAAATGCGCTTGGGTAATTGGGGCATGGGTGGGATATTCAACTAAAATAAGCGCTGGAAATGATTGCGCTACTGTAGATGATCCAAGCGTTTGTAAAACTCCACTAGAACTAGATACTTTATTTATGACTGGTTGTATTGGTGTATCTCAAAGTAAAGCTACTATATTTTGGAATGCGACAAACGCGGCGGGCTGTCCAAATACAGCAAGTATGCTAAATAATGGCGTTTTATTTTGCAACAATTATCAAAGTGGCGCTTTAAATATACCATCGGAAAGATGCGAAATATACCCCGATAATATATCCCTTACAAGTACATCATTTCCTAGCTATCCGATTGCGCTAACCATATCATGATTTGCGATTCCTGGAAAGATTGCGGTGTGCGGCAGGGTGGTTGTTGCCAGCTTGGGTTATACGGTGGGCGCCCCTCATTGGGTGTTTGTGCAAAATGTGATTATCGAACCGTCGATGGAGTGAAGCCCGAAAAATCACAATTTGAACAAATAAAAAAATACGCCCGCGTTGAAATAACACAGGTTATGCAAGGGTTTGCTAGCGAAGCGGACGCCGCCGGGCGCCTAGCTATTTGCATGGCGTGTCCTGATAGAGCCGTGGAACACAAGGGGGTAACGGATTCAGGAGGGGTGGGCTTTTGCACCAAGTGCGGATGCGGCAATAACCCTAGGGCATTGCTAACCGTGAAGGTCACCCTAGCAGGGGTCGAATGCCCACTACTGAAGTGGGGCAAGGTGCCAGGCACCGGCGCCACGCTAGCTTCAGCCGTGGACGCAATGGCGGGGGTTACTCAAAGCATTATTCATAAATTAAGTGGCGGCTAAACCTAGCGAAATCACGCATAATTACTGGGCTTGACAAAGCCCCAGCGTTTTGTCATGCTATTGGAATGTTCAAGGTCACATTTCCACAAGTAGATTCTGAGAGCGCGCGGCGGGCGTCCGACCTTGAACTGTTAAACGCTTTCCGCGCGCCCTCACAATCTAGGAATGGATTCAAGATATGACACAGCTAGAGATTTTAAATAGTTTGCGTAATGCTTTGCACAATGTGTTAAGTGATTTATTTATCGTGGCGCCTGATGATTATTTGAACAGCGACAATTTTATTAACGCCCGTAATGCGTTGCGAAATTCAGTAGATTCTATAAAGGCATTTAATCAAATTAAAGATTGTGCTAAACCGCAAACCGTAAACACTAAACTTTCAAAAATTGGAAAGCGCAAAAATGCAAAGCCACGCTACAACTATGACGCTGAAGGTAATCACATCAAAGCGCAAGACTTAGTAGCGGGTCGATTACGTCGATATATGGCTACAAACACCGAGCCGCCAATCATTTCGATGATTTGCAGAGAATGCAACGTAACAAATAATGGCCATATAAATTCTTTTATATGCGCCCAGTCTGATTTAGTTTTATTCCTTGGTAAATTTCCAAGTTACAACTGGATGAGGTTGCATAAAAATACTGTTACAAATCGGTTAAATGAAGTTTATACAGAAATGTCAACTTTAGCAGGTGTAAAATAATGAACTATAAAACACAAGCGCAATGGATCAAGCGAGCAGAGGACGTCGTACTTGCCATGATTCACTTGACCGACCAAGCCGCAGAATTCCCGAAGGACGATTACAAAGCGAAAGCGCTACGCCGCGGCGCGATAGCGATACAGCTGGTGATAGCCACAAGGTTGCAGGACGTGATCGACAATCTAGACGCTGATAAAATCGCAAGCGCCACGGACGTGCTAGCGGCGGTTGCTAAGGCGGCGCAAAATAACACCGATGAAATCCCGCTAGTAAAGACGGGCCAGGGTGACACCGAGCGCTTGACCTATGAGCGGGATTTGATTGTGGAAGTAAACAAACTATCAGCGATGCGGAAACTTACGGATATGTGGCGTAAAAAGAATTGGGGTACCAAATGACATTTTCACCATGCATTATTGAGAATATGCCGGCGGCTGAGTACCACAGTATGCGGGATTGGACCGGGTCTAGTGTGCTTCGCAAGCTGGCAAGCAGTTCACCACTACACGCAAAGCACTACGAAAACACACCGATCAAGGGTTCAGCGCTTGACCTAGGCACCGCCTTCCATGCTGCAATGCTGCAACCTGAGGAAGAAATCTACGTGATAGCGCCGGAATGCGACCGCCGGACAAAGGAAGGCAAGGCGCTGTGGGCTGAATTCCAAGCCGATCACGGCGGGCTATTGATCATTGATTCCGAAATGGGCGAAACCCTAAATGGGATGATCGCCGCGGCGCAAGCCGATTGGCGCTGGACCCAAGCGCTGAAGAAAACTAAGCGCGAAGTATCAGTGTTTGGCGATTTCGGCGGGCCAATTAAATCACGGATGGACGCGTGGAAAGAGGATTTGATTATAGATATTAAAACTAGCTCTGACCCAGTTGATGCGGGTAGTTTTTCACGCAGTATGGATAAGTATGGTTATGCTCAACAGGCTTGCCACTACCGCGAGTGTTTAAAATCCTCACTGCGTTTGCAGAATAAATTGGTCTGCGATAATTATAGTTTTATATTTTTGTGCGTTGAAACCAAGGCGCCATACGGTACCGCCGCATATCGCCTAGATGATTTGGACATGGATTTACATATGTCCAACCTAGCGAATATGAATAAGTGGTGGCATGAATGCCGCGCCGCAAATTCGTACCCAGGCTACCCACAGGAAAATATAATGGAACTGAGATTACCAGGATACGCATTAAACAAACTCACACTACAGAATGGGGGACCACTATGAGCGATATTATAATTTATACTAACCCGTCCGAGCAATTCCAAAACGCCGATGCTCTTGTGACAGAAATGCACAAGCGCGCTAAGCATTTAATATTAGACATCAGGGGCAAACAATACCCCACAGTAAATTATTATACTGCGTTGGGCTGGGCTTGCGGCCTCACGGCGCGTGAGGAAAGCGTAACTAAGGTGGAAACCGCCGATGGTAGTATTGAATATGAGGCGCTGATTTCAATCCGCCGCGTAAGCGATGGAACGGAAATCACCCGTGGCAGCGCCATCGCAAGTAGTAATGAGAATGCGCCTTGGGCGCGCGCTGCTTTCAGCATTCGCAGCATGGCAATTACGCGGGCGGTGGGCAAATCCTACAGGCTTTATCTAAGCGTGATTCCGATCATGGCGAAGATTGAATCCTGTAGCGCTGAGGAAATGCCGGAACTGCCAGCGCTGCCGGCGCCTGAGCGCAAGAATGAACACGGGTTCACACTTCCAAATTCAGTGCCATCGGGCAAAGCCGCCGGCATTACCGAGCGGTTCAGCGCGGCGCGTCTAGATGAGGAAATAGACAGCCTAGCGGTTGAATTGTGCGGCATTGCCGAGCAGCTGGGTCACAAGACCACAGCCGCAAAATGCCGCGCGCAATGCACCAAGGGCGCCGCAAGCGGGAGCGAAGTTAAAGAGCGTTTACTAGCGAAGATCAAAGCAGGAACTGAGAAACTTATAACCACAAAGGAAAGCACGAAATGAAAGCAGTATTTAATAAACAGGATGCGGGTAAAACATTTACGGCGGGCGCGGATATTTTGTTGAAGACGGGGGCAACCCATACGTTTACGATTACAAAGGCAACGGAAGAAAACAAGCCTTGGCATCTAAAGAATTTCCCGTCAAGTGGCGGCAATGCTTTATGTTTATGGCTTGACTGCGAGCCAGGTGGGCGCCCTCGCATTTTCCACGATATTCCCGTGAACATGACCAACGCGCTTAACGCCTTGCTGGCGTCATGCGGGCAACCACTCCTAACGGAAAAGAATCCTGACATGAACCCAACTAATTTGGAAGGGCTAAAAGTGTCTTGCATTGTGGGCCAGTATGAAGGCAAGACGGGTATTAAAAACACCATCACGCAATTCTTGCCGGCGCCAAGTGGTAAAGCGGTTGCGGCGAAAGTGGCGGCGCCGGTGGTAGATGATCAAGATATCCCGTTCTAAAAAGTAAACTAGCAAGGACGCTATGAAGAATAATAAAATGGATGGAAGCATCCAAGATTTTTATCTTGGGCTATCTATCGGTCTAGTTGGAATGTGGTGGATTCTTTACTCATGGGGCGTTAACTATGCCAACTGAAGACCAAATATATGAGGCGTTATTATTTCTTGAAACTATATTCAGCGCTGAAGATATAATAGAACTACGGCCGCTACCTGGCGCCGGGCAAAGCAAGTGGGTTACGCTTGCGACGGTAGCGGAAGCGCTTGAAAAACTAGCGGTGGTATTCAACGACGAAGCACGTAGGACCCATGCCTACTTCGGCGCTAATCCCCGCAAAGAGGCGGGCGGCAGTACCCTCGACGGAGTACTGTTCGCCCGCTGTTTGTTTGCGGATTTTGACGGTGGTACAAGCGTTGAACAGGCGCGCATTCGTATTACGGATGCCAACCTGCCGGAGCCAACCGCAATAGTGGAAACAGGCGGCGGGTGCCATGCGTGGTGGCGCCTGAGCGAGCCGATCAGCGACGCCAAGACGTTTACGCAACTACAGAAAAGTTTAGCGGCGCGGCTTGGAAGTGATAAGGCGGTGGTTGATTTCCCCCGCATCATGCGCTTACCTGGCTTCATTAATTGGAAGTACCCAACGCAACCACGCGCAAAGTTAATCGACGCCAACGCTGGCAATGTTTATGAGCTATTGGAATTCCAAGAATCCACGCCGCCAGCGCAAAGTATGAGCGCGCTCAGCCGGCGCTTCCTTGAAACGGGTTACTGTTTGCCGGCGGGAAGGCGCCAAACGGTGTTTACCGTGGCTTGCGATTTACACGCGCGAGGATGGGATTATGAACACGCCGCGCGTCAACTGATGGTACAGGCGGCGGCGCTGGGCTTGGACGCTGACGCGCTTGCTGACCTACCTAGGCAGATACGCAACGCCTTTAGTAAAGAGCGGACGCCAATCATGGACAGGGCTGAGGATACGGCGCCCGTGTTTGACGATACCGATACAGCGCAAGCGGACACGCTTGCGGGTTGCATCCATGAGTGGTTGCATAGTAAAGAGCTACCCACAATCCAAACCAATACGTGGCTTGACGTGGCGCTAGGCGGTCTAAAGCGTGGTCAGTTGCTTTGCATTACTGGCGCGCCGGGCGTTGGCAAGAGCGCGCTGGCGCTGCAAATTGTGCTAGACGCCACCCACCATAACAGCGATTTAGTTTCGGCGTGGTGCCTTGGCGAAATGACCAAGACCGCCATAGCCGCGCGCGCCATTGCGAATTGGGGGACGGGCACAAATTCCGTAACGCTTGACCAGGCGATAGAAAAAACAGAAACGGCGCAAGCGGTTGCGGAAAACCTACACGCTTACGCTGACAGAATAAAAATTATAATGCCGCCATTAAACTTCGCCAACATGGCGCAAGTGGTCGAGCGATCAGGCGCCAGTATACTTGTTATAGATTATTTGCAGCTAGTCAACGGTATCGACCCGCGCGCCGACAGGCGTACGGAAATAGATAGCGTGATCCGTGGCGTACGGGCGCTGGCGATCAGTAGCAATTTAGCCGTGATCCTAATAAGCAATATGGCTAAACAAAATGGCGAGTTTAGAATCGGAAACATTGGTAAAGAATCAAGCGAAATTGACTACCAAGTAGATTCGTTATTCGTTGGCGAATCTGCATTGGACGCCTCGCTGCTAGAAAACAATAAGAAACGGATTACCTGGCGGTGTATGAAAAACCGCCACGGCGAGCAAAAGGATTTCACCACCGCATTCTCAGGCGCTCACCAACAATTTGAGATTTTAGGGTAATGGGTAAGGGCGTCTATAGCGGTACGGTTACAGCCAAGAAACCTAAGCGGGGTTCAATGCTAGAAATGAACCACCGGCTGCGGGCGTGGCTAGACACCCGCACACTTCATGGCTTGAGCAAGCCAGCGCTTCAATTCCTATTCTGTTTCGCTATCAAAGGAAAGTGGGATACGTGTACCTGGCGCTGTGGCGCCAAGGCGATAGCCACGCAGCTGGGCGCCGGACACGGCCCAAAAATCATCGAGCAAACCAAAGCGGTAAAGGGCGTCCACGCCGGCAATATTTCACGGGCTATTAAAGAATTGGTGGACAAAGGAATAATCAAAATGATTAAACCAAGGCACGAATTTTACGCCGCAACCTATGAACTACAAACACCAAAAGAAATGGAGGGGGGTACTAACTATTAGTACCGGGGGGTACTAATAGTTACACGATGGGGTACTAACTATTACACGAAGGGGTACTAACTATTAGTACCCTTTCAATGATATTCAATAATATCAATGCGCCCCCCCTTGGGAGGGGGACGCAACCCCATCAATCCCGTTTAAAGTTATGACCGAACTAGAGCGCTTCAATCGAATACTAGACCGTCTGCGGGCTAACGGCGCCTACGCCGCCGCCGACTCGCTGCTGGGCTTCCTAGGGCGCCTGGACGCCGCGGTGGCGCAAGCCAAGGTAGACCGTGACGCGCTAGAACACTTGCGCGTCCAGCTCATGCTTTGCACCGAGGATAAGAACAGGGCGCAAGACGTGATTAGGATCACGATAGCCGCAGAGGGTGGACACTTGCGGGAAAGACAGCCAGGCAAGAAAACAGGTGGCCGGCGCGGTGGGTTGCGTTTATAGCATTTCTAGCAAGTAGATTTATAATACGCGTGTGGATGAATCCGAGGACCTAGACAGCGAAACAATAACCCTAAACGGCGGGCCGTGTTGTGGCGATACCGCCACCGTGGCGATAGGCCCAAATCCTGATGTCCAAATGCGTTTGGTGGTATTGAAGGGAATATGTCTAGATCACGAGATGTGGACCGCCAAGCGCGGATCATATTCTGAAGCGCTTTACGCGCGCATGACCGATGGCAAGTGGTGGTACATCGGGCGGTTCCGAGTTGTAGCCGGCGGCGCTGTCAAGTTTTATGAGGGATAAACTTGCGTTATAAATACTTGCGATAGAATACACGTATGGGCATCCACTCCAAGACTAAGGGCAAAAGTGGTGAACGTGAAGCCGCCGCGGAATTAATGCAATGGTGGAAACTGAATGGTGTGCGGCGCAGTGTGCAATTCTGCGGTGGGGATGGTACGGCAGACTTGGCGGGTACGGGACGGCTACACGTTGAAGTAAAGCGCCGCAAATCAATTAAGACCGTAACGGATTGGCTAGAGCAAGCCGAGCGCGACGCTTGCGCCACGGGCAACATACCCGTGGTGGTATTTAGGCAAGACGGCGCTGGTGAATGGGTGGCGATGATGCGATTAAAAGACGCGCCGGCATTCGCTCGCGAGATTCAAACATTAACAGGGGAAACGATTGGCGCCAACACAATATAAAGAGCGGGTCGAGCCTGACCACTACAGGCCTGGAAGCGTGAAGGGTTCACGCTGGACGGTGGTGCAACACGAAAAGAATATACACAGGATTATAATCGAGAACGGCGAGAGCCGCAAGAATGTAAGCCAGTGGTTTCTATTGAGCAGTGACCGTCACCACGATAACGCCCACACCGATCAAGACCTAGAGCTGAAGCATTTAAAGGAAGCCAAGAAACGAAACGCTATTATATTAGATTTTGGCGATTTGTTTTGCGCTATGCAAGGTAAGTGGGACCCGCGCAGTAGCCGCGATTCTTTGCGCCCTGAGCATCAAGACGGGCATTACCTAGATAGATTGGTTAAGACCGCCGCGGAATTCTATCAGCCATACGCCGAGAATATAGCGCTGCTCACAAGAGGCAACCACTGCACCGCCATATCTAAGCGCCACGAAACGGATTTAACCGAGCAGCTTACGGCGCGGCTAAGCGCCAAGAGCAAGTACCCAGTATTCAACGGCGGCTACACTGGCTGGGTTATACTTAGTTTATATTCGGGCGGGTCATACTTTAATTTAAAGATGCATTACACCCACGGCCTTGGCGCTGGCGGTTTAATGTCGCACGGAACGCTTAGCACTAGGCGCATTGCCAGCTTTGTTTCGGGGGCTGATATATTTGTGAGCGGACACACACACGATAGTTGGGTGGTGACGTTGGCTGAGCAGCGATTAATTACTATGAACGGAATATATAAGACCGCCATTATGCCTAGCCACCACGTCAAATGCGGCACGTATAAGGATGAGTACGGCACAGGATTTGGAGGCTGGCATTGCGAAACAGGCAAGCCACCAAAAGTATTAGGCGCGGTGTGGATGCGGTTAAAGTGGGAAGGGGATTATACTGAAGGCGGGTTAGCGGTCGAGTTTACAAGGGCAGACTAATGCAACCAATACGCGTTAAACTAAATGAGGTGGTATGGCGAATACGCTTTGTTAAGTCCACCGCTATTAGCAAGGATGCAGATGGCACGATTGATTGGCCGCCTGGACGCCACCCTACGATTACGGTACGGGATTCACTCAAGGGGCGTAAGCGCCTTGAAGTTATATTGCATGAGTGTATTCACGGGTCATTACCTTTACTCGACGAGCAAGCCGTAACGGACAGCGCGCGATGGATTAGCCAGGCGCTTTGGAAGGTGGGCTATAGATGCCCATGAAGCCGAGAGTGTTGGGCGCCAAGGCAAAGGCACCTAGGCAGCGAGCGCCGGACCTAAGACCCAACAGCGGGGTTAGAGGATATACCAAGGGTTGGCGCCAGCTTCGCGCTCAGGTGTTAAGGGAGGAGCCGCTATGCAGGATATGTTTAAAGGGCAGCGCTGGCTTGCGCCCGCGTGTCGAGCCGGCGGTTGAGGTGGACCATATAGCGCCTGTCACACTTGCGCCTGAACTGCGTTTAACACGGAGTAATCTGCAACCCTTATGCAAGTCATGCCACCGCCGCAAGACCATAATGGAGCAGACGCCGCTGCGCCAACCGTGACCATTATAATAGTGGCGATTCTGCTTTGATAATGGCATAGGCGTTTTTAAAGTAATAAATACTAAAAGTGGCGATTCTGATCTAATAACGCCACTTATCATATAAAAGTGGCGATTCTGATTCAAAAACGCCACTTTAAAAGCGGACCATGGGGGGGGTGCCGATTCAGTATAAATATCAGGGTAACCGTCCTCCGCAACTCCACGCACACGCCCCCCAGTTTAAAAACACGCCCTTTTATTACGTACCCTGATTATTTGCGTAATAATTGGGTTATTATTATTCAGCGTTATACATGGCGGGATCAACTTGTATATTTATTGGGGCTTTGTATACTTTTATAATGGGCAAGCGCGGACCTCCACGACAGCCAATAAAAACATTATTAGATAAAGGTTCATGGCGTGGAACCGCGCGCGCCCTGACTGAAGTACACGGTACGAATGGGACGCCAGCGCCAATGGCGTTTATACAAAACAATCCTGAGGCCTTGGAAATCTATGACATTCTTATGCACGAAATTGGAGCGCTGGGCGTATTAAAAACGCAGGATGGGATAATGCTTAGTATTTGCGCGCAGTACCTAGCCAAAGCAAACTACGCAGATAGCAGGGTGCCACTTGGCGGGGACGTGGTAGATACTGTGCAGGGACCGCGTTTAAATCCGTGGTGCCGGCGCGCCGATGATTGTAGAGCTGAAGCCACAAAGATATTGAACGCTTACGGTCTGACAGCCAGCGCCCGCGTAGGGCTGACCACGCAAGCGGTGGCGGCGGTGAGCGGCGCCGCAAAGCTAGCCGCCAGGTTTAACAATGCCAAGAAAACGTAAGATAGTTTGTCCGTCGAATATCCCAGGCTATGACCCAGCCGCCACCGCGGCGCCGGGTGACTACTACGATAATGAGCGGGCAGAAAATGCGTGTGCGTTTTTCGAGAATCACATAACCCACCACAAAGGCAAGTGGGCTGGGAAGCCATTCGCCTTAGAGTCATGGCAGCATTCGTTTATATCTAATCTGTTTGGGTGGATGCGTGAGGATGGAACACGCCGCTACCGGAACGCTTTTGTGGAAATACCACGCAAGAACGGAAAGACCACGATGATGGCGGCCATCGGATTATATTGCCTATTGGCTGACGGCGAGAACGCGCCGGAAGTGGTGATAGCCGCCAGTAGCAGGGACCAAGCGGCGGTGTGCGGTGACACCGCGCGCATGATGGTAAAGAATTCCAAGACGCTAAGCGAATGCGTGGAAGTGATGCGGAATACTATTTCAGCCAAGGATAATAACGGGCGCTTGGATATAATCAGTAGCGACGCCAACAATAAGCACGGAAAGAGTCCGTCTTGTATCGTGCTGGATGAGGTCCATACATTTGGACCAGCGGGCGAGGAATTATATAACGCTTTGGTAACTGGCGTGGCGGCGCGCGCTCAACCACTTATACTAAGCATAACGACCGCGGGCCATGACAAAAATTCATTATGCTGGAAGCTGCATCAGTATGCCGACAATGTCCGCAAGGGTATAGTCAAGGACCCAGCATTCTTGCCCGTGATTTGGGGAGCCGAAAAAGAAGACGATTGGCAAGATGAAAAGGTATGGGCAAAGTGTAACCCGTCGCTTGGCGTGTCCGTTAGCCTAGAATTCTTGCGAGCAGAAGCGGCTAAGGCGCAAGAGTTGACGGGGTATAGTTCGCAGTTTCGCCGGCTGTATTTAAACCAATGGACCGAAAGCGTTACCCGTTGGATCAGCGCCGAGAGTTGGAACGCTTGCGCGGTGCCGGGCTTGGACATTGAATCGCTGGCGGGTCAAAATCTGTATATCGGAATGGACCTAAGCACCACCACGGATTTGACTTCCATAGTCTGTATATTCACGGATGAGCAAGAGCGAGTGACGGCGATACCGTTTAATTTCTGTCCCGAAAACGGTATAAAACGCCGCGCGAAATTAGACCGCGTACCGTATGAGGATTGGCGCGAGCGCGGCCACCTAGAGGCCACAAGCGGGGACGTTGTGGATTATGACGCCATTATAAACACGCTGCAACGAATTGCGAAAATAGCGAAGTCTATTATACTGTGCGGGTACGATCCTTGGAATGCAACGATGCTGGCAACCACGTTGCAAAGCCAGGGGTTTAAAATGGTGGAAGTAAGACAGGGTTATAGAACCATGTCGGAACCGTGTCGCGCGTTAGAGGCCTTGATTTTAAGTGGCAAATTAATCCACCCAGCTAACGTTGTTTTGGATT
>Ga0214919_10007204_pt1 | contig 15074 bp, 11 predicted proteins | sample LL1503_MetaG_FD_177994 | JGI IMG/M metagenome (GOLD analysis project Ga0214919, IMG submission 177994) | Freshwater microbial communities from Lake Lanier, Atlanta, Georgia, United States - LL-1503 | ecosystem: Environmental > Aquatic > Freshwater > Lake | place: USA: Georgia | collected... | reverse complement strand
AGTTAAACCAACACAATTATAGAATGCAAAATTTCCAATCGTAATTACGCTTGAAAGATCCAACGACCCAGTTAAACCACGACATTCATAAAACGCACTACTTCCAATCGTAATTGCACTTGAAAGAACCAACGACCCAGTTAAACCAACACAATTATAGAATGCAAAATTTCCAATCGTAATTACGCTTGAAAGATCCAACGACCCAGTTAAACCACGACATTCATAAAACGCACTACTTCCAATCGTAATTGCACTTGAAAGATCCAACGGACCAGTTAAATTCGAGCAAGCCCGAAATGCATTTGCACCAATCGTAATTGCACTTGAAAGATCCAACGGACCCGTTAATCCAGAACAACCCTGAAATGCACCAGGACCAATATAAGTTACATTGATAAGATTTAATGAATTAACCAATCCGCTAAGGTTAATAAATGCATTTTGTCCGATAGTCGTAATATTATTCAATGTAAGTGTACCAGTCACTGTTACATTTTGGAATGCAAAATCATTTATTCCGGTTACTGGCTTGTCCCCATTAGTTCCATCATTATGACTAAGTGGAATAACAATATCACTAAAAGTTCCGCTTGCGGATATAATATTATAGGTTCCTGTACTTCCCTGGTATTGATATTGAATACTCATAATAGTATAGACCATAAAAATGTTTTTAATCTTATCAATAGTAGTCATTAACAGAATTCATCGAATAAGAGTCGACTGACCTCCTTGTATCGCAATGTTTCCCGTTTCTTCTCATACCGTTCTGGGTCCACTTTCTGCAACTCTTCTTCCACATACGTATGCCTGTATTCGGGAATGTTGTCTAGTACCAACTCAATCACTTGTTGGATCGGTTTCATCAATTGATTGGTAATGTAATGTTTGTAATCGGGGACCAACGATTGTTGTTGAATGTATTCCGGGGTTTCAATCCTATCCCCTTGCAACTGTTTCTTTTTCGGAGGTGTTTCCACAAACACGAATCGAATCCGATCTCCGGGTTTCGGCTTGTTGCCTGGGTCACGTCGACCAACACGGTCCGCCAACACTTTATGCGCCATTTGCAATGGATTCTTGTAGCCCGAACGTAATGATTTGGTAATAATCAGTTTGTCTAAAGCAACGTTGCCATCCCTCAATTCACCCAATTGTTCACGCACAAAGGCAATCGCCTTCATCACGTCTCCGTCCTTCATCAAGATGTCGATTAATCCACCGTACACGTCTTTCACAATGGGGGCATTGTCACGCCGCTTCAAGACAATGCCCATACTCTTCCGTGAACATTTCACGGTATCGTGTTCGTACAACATTCCCACATACCTCTTTTTCGACAAGAGGACAAAGGGAAAGAACGTTTTCTCGTATTCGAGTTCGTGAGGATGTTTCAGAAATTGGGTTGCCAATTCGCCTGCTTCTTTCGCCAGCTCAATGGTGAGTCCAAGAGCGGCTTTTCCCTTGAGCTGAATCCCATCTTTGAGGAGCGTAAATTTGAAGAAGACCGAATCGGTATCGCCGTAAATGTACTCGGCCGTTGCGTTCACCAATCCTTCGGACGTTTCACAGTCTCGGTTGTGATAGACTTCTTCAATCATGGTTTTCGCATAAATGAGCAAGGCTCGACCGGTTGCGGTACATGAAGCAGCCACGTCCTTGTCGTAGAACGTGCTGGTTCGAGCCCCGCATTGTCCATACAACGAATTCGCCGTCACTTTATAGGCGTTTTGACGCTTGTCCAGAATATTCTTCATAAAGTCGTCTTTTTCTTTCGCAATGAGTTTGCGTGTCGCACTGCGTGCACTCAACAATTCTTCCAGTACCGAAGGCATAATGGCTTTGCCCTCTGGAAATTGAGCGAATCGACAAATCTTGACCCCGCTTTTGGTCTTCACGGCTTTCGATTTGGGTGATTTGCGAATGTACTTGTATGTATCGTATTCACGGTCTACATACGTGTAGCCAGGCAAGTGGTTGTACATAAACTCGCCATTCTTTTTCACCCCCGTTTCACGGAGAAGATTGCCATCCAAATCGTATTCTTTGGTCCACACTTTGCTACTGGAACAAATGTTCTCCGAAATCATTGAGGAAGGATACAGACTTTTATAGTCTACGACCGCGACGGGATCGTCCGTGTAAATGTTGCACTTGGGATCCAACACAATCGCCCCTTCATAGCCATCATCGAATTCTTTGGTTTGGAGCACGGGCATCAACGTGTTGCGTTTTCGACATTGTTTGGAAATGTAGCTGGTCAATTTTATGCCTTGGCCACGCATAATCAAGAAGTCAATGGGAACACTGCAAATGGTAGACATTTCCACGAATCCAGTAATCATATCGGTTTTCTGCAACAAATGTTGGACGAGGTTACAATCTTGTACACAGTAGGTGGCGATGATGGCACGGTCATCGTCGGAACCATTGGCCAATCGGAAAATGTCGTGGTGGTCGACGTCGTCTTTGGCAAGACACCATTTGACTTGTTTTTTCATATCTGGATTCACAATGGACGGAATGACAAAGTAGTCTTTGCCGACTTCCGTGACTTTGAATTTCTTTCCGTTTCGGTAGAAATCGGACGAATGGGAAATTTCTTCAAAGACCACGTAATTGGTTTTCTCCAAACCTTGCGTATTCTTGGTATAAATGCGAGTACTGGATACGTCGTGTTCCAATCGGGTCACTTTGTCCCCAATAAAGTAAGCAGATACAAAGTCGAGTTTGTACGAATCGAAACTGTAATCGCGTCGAAAGACGGTGTACAAATCCAAATGGATTCGACCGTCCATTTTGAAATAATTTAAATTGTATTCACCGCTTGCGAGAAAGACGGATTTCTGCTCGATTTGCCACGCACAATCCACTTCTTTTCCCGCGAGAACGGCACGATTTCGAGTGAGATTTAGAAAGGAAGCCGCACAATCGGTTTCGACCGAACGTTTGAACATGAATTGTTCATCAAACCCGAAAATGTTGTAGCCAATGACAATGTCGGGGTCTTCGCGCTGTATCAATTCGGTCCAAGCCACCAAGACTTCGCATTCCGTCGCATAACTTTCGATTTCAACGCCTTCGACAGGCGTACATCCCCCCAACACGATGCAATGGTTCAAGTAAGGTTTGGGAGTTCCATAATGGACAAAGGTGCTTCCGATAAAGGTCACTTTGTCGCCTTCGAGAGGTGGAAAGGCAGCATTTAGGGATTTTCGAACATCATTGACTTGCGTGGAACCGGCTTGCACCAATTCCAACACATTCTTGTAGTGGACCGTAACGGACGATTCCACTTCTTCTTCCGAATCGGAAGCGTGATCGTCTTCCATATCCTCTCCTTCGATGGGAGCAACCAACCACGCATCCAGCATGCCATCCAGAAAGGCTTTTGTGACGGGTGTTTTGGGATAAGCCAACTCCACGTGGTGTAGCTTATCGTATCCAAAGGCGGCATAAATGCATCGTTTCAAATGCGTGGCGTGGTCGGTGGTCACGTGCCGAAATTCATCGACAATGTTTTCGGCCAACTTTTTATAATCTTTGATAGGAAGCGGGAAATCGCCGTGACTACTGCTGGCTTCAATATCAAAACTACAAATTTTGTAAGGGACCAACGTTTCTTTGTTTGGAAGCGCGACAATTTCTTTTGCCGACATTACAAATTCGTGTGTGCACGTGGTGGTTCGTGTCCCGGTCCGCTTGACCGGAATTTTAATCCAACCCGAAGGACTGATTTCTTTGATGTGAAAATAACGCAACAACGGTGGAATGTTGGATTCGTAGAGTTTCATAAATTGGCCCATATAGGCGTATCCGCCGGGTTTCAAGACTTGGGTGGTTTCGGTCCCCTTTTTCACTTCATTGTACCATAAATTCCGAACTTTGTAGAAGGACGGCATCCCTCGGAATTTAAAGCAAATGAATTTGTGGTCGGATTGGCCGTCAAACCCATCCAGTTTTTTTCGCTGAATAAGGGCACATTCGAGAAGGGATTCCGCATAGTAGTTTCCGACACGTTGCTTGATGTGATGGACAAAGGTGTTCTTGTCGGCAATGGAAAATTGGGGAGGCACGAGACAGTAAAAGTAGGGTTTGAAATCACGTACTTCAATGGAGAAAGTTTCTCCAGATTCGTTGATGCCAAACATTTGAATGACAAAAGACTGTGCATCAATGTGATCTTCAATCGATTCGTCGCGGCGTGTAAAGGTTTGGAAATCAAAGACACGGACTTCCATGATGGTATACGGTAAGACGAGTCTACATTCTATATCAATTTTTATAGAACTTGTCCGTTTTCACTCGTGAAACGATAAAACAATATTTCTTATAGTATGTTGTTGTTCATTTTGGATGATTTGTTTGGCGTGACTTTATGGGGAGAAAATTTATTTAGAAGAGTGTTGCATCACTTATCGAACAATAATTATAATCATAAAAAGAAAATTGTCATTCATCGAATCAACTCCTTACTTTCGTTTCACGAAATCCAAGGATTGAATCAATTGAAATTACCCAATCCCAACCGATTGAATACGTCTACTTTAGCCAAATACGAAGGCAATTATTCCAAAAAGAGCACGTTGTATTTTAACGATTTGAATGAAGCCACTCAAACCTATCTGTTATCGATTGGAGAGAGATTAAAACCTATCTTTGAAGCCCAGGTTCAAGAACCCTTGGAAATGGGCGAATCGGATTTCAAAGCCATGATCATCCGATACGAAGGAAAGGAGGCTAAATTCGGGATGCATTATGATACAGAACATCCAAATTGTTATCGTGCACTCATTTTGTATAGAGGGGAAGGCATTGTTCCACCCTTTTGTTATGTAGATCAAGAACTTGTCAAAGTTCATTTACAACCAGGTGATGGTATTTTTTTTAAAGGGACCCAAACCTATCACGGTGTATATCCTTCGGGCGATGACAGTACGGTAAGGTATATGTTAGGATTCCAGTATAAAAAAAAGGGAGCCAAGGAAAAGAAATCCTTGTGTAGTGAATTGCGAAATGAAACCTATTGGGGCATCTTGTACCTATTTTTACCCTACTTCATATACTACCACATATTGACCCTAGTAGACACGTTACTGAGACACCGGTTGAAATACAAGCTACAAGCTGGCTACGTAATATCTCTTCTATGCATACTCCTTAGTTATCGTTATTCAAATGAATATGGTACCCAAATTGTGCATTCAGTAGAATCTATCTTACGGTTTTATGCAGTCTTGTTACTATTCACCTTTAACTTTCAGTTGTCCTTTCTATTGTTGGGGTATTTTATGATCACGGAAATGATGAAATCGAAATACAACCCGAGTGAATATCTTTAAGACAAATCGTGTACCTTGAGTTCCCATTCGGCAAAGGGGGTAGAGGAAGCCGTGGATTTTTCAGACGTGATCAATACGTTCAGAGCTTCTAAACGAGATTGCAACGACGTTCCTTTCGAGAGCTTCTTCCATTTCCATTCAAATTGGAGCGCATCTCTCCATGTAGGAAACCCAGAGACATAGCCCATACACGTCCACGTATCGCCTCGGTTGACCCATTTGCCCGTATATTTGGCCCCTCCTTTTAACACACCATTGTGCTGTCGCACCCGTCGTTCTACATTGTAAGTGGCACCCACGTATGTCTTTTTAGACGAAGACTGTAATAAATAGACATACATACCTTTACCCTAGATTACATCAACATTCGAAGACTCGCATAGGTGAGAAGACCGGCCAGGGCGGAACGGACGACAAGGGACATTTCCTTGTCCTTGACTCCCAGGTCACTGATGGCCTTGTACACTGGCGCAGACCCGAGGATCAAGAACAGAATGGCGCTGATTAAACTGCTTACAATACGGGAATCCATACATAGAACCGAGATAATAAAAATGCCTAAACTTTCAAACACCAATCCATATTTTTCAATTTGGATTCCATGAAACGTAAATGTTCCAATTGGCTTTGACCGAAGACGGAATTGATTTCTTCTAGTTTCATACGAAAATAATAGGAAATCCTTAAGTTATTCATATCGGGGGGATGTTTGTAGTGTACCGCAACCACGTATTTGGTAGACTTGGTGGAACAATCTGCATCGGGTTTGCATAAATACACGTGCTTGTAACAACAGCACAATTTATAGAGGAATTGGATGGCTTCGGCAGACGTACTTTCGTTCATTCTGGAAATATAAGTGCCGTACTGTTCTTGATACGACAGTGCATTAAGATTGAGTTCACAGGTATCATCGACGAGTAGGGCATACTTTCCGGTCGCACCCTCATCGATGTGGACCCCACTGGTTTTAATGTATTCCAAATATTCGAGACAACTGCGGGTTCCAATGTGCAAGGAATCTTTCACGGGTAAATTGTGCATTCGAATCAACTCCGCCATGATGAAGAAATAGGGGGATTTGGGAACGTACGAACTGTATCCGGAGGATGTTTCCCGTGGTGCCAGTTTAGAGATGTAATCGGTCAGAGATAGACCGAGTGGATCCGTATGGTCTTCATACAAGCCATTGGAATTGGTCTGCGGCAATAAATAATACGTCATACTAATTCAAGCCGGGAATGTTTATATGGGTCTAACATTTATATTTACGCTTCCTTGTGCGTTTTCGTTTACGCTTACCTCCATTCGTGGTGAATTCTATCTTAACCTTACTAATGTAATGTCCACTTTCTGTGGTGTATGGATAGAGTTTATCGCCAATGACTTTTGTCCAGTGCACCAAACGTTCTTTTATGTACGCCACCTCTTGTTCTTCGAGCGGGCGTGCGGCAATCAATGTAATTCTTGTTCTTATTTCAAAGTGGGGTTCAGCCGCTACAAGACCATCCATGGATGTAGAGGTTGTTACGAAACGAACCTCCACCAACCCGTGTTCCTGCAACTCAGCCTCTAAATGGTCATTCACATCCGACAAAAAATCATCCCGAATCGGTTTCAGTTGGTCGTTGTGTAGATCCCCTTCATTTTCTTCTTGAATCACAAAAATGTAAACGTTGCATCGATCTCCATACTATCGCATCACATTTTTATTTTATGCACAATCGACATTAACGAGTAAATGTATTTTTCGAGATGGTAAATGGGACGATAATTGTTGTTAAAGTATTGTAAAAAGAGAACCGTTTCTTTCACCATTTGCAACCGATGTTCCGCAGGAAGTTGTGTGATGAGGGACAAACTGATGCGTTCCACGTTTAAATGAAACACGAGAATGGTGTACAAATCTTCACGCAATTCCGACATGGTGAAATCCAACGTTCGGATAGAATGGAGTAATTTCGCGCACGTGGCTTTGATAGGGTCTACGTAAGGTTGTTGATGCATCACCGTTTTTAAATTGGTAATGGTCTCTGGGATAGGGACGTTCAAACACGCGGCATACGTTTCGCGGGATGGTCGCGGCATGGATAACACTTTGCATTTGGATAAAATGTTGTCGGGCAAAAAGGAAATGGCTTCGGTAATCAAAATGTACTTGATGGAACCCTGCATATAACTGTAAAAAATGTCGAGCAATTCGTGGTTGATTTTGTGAAAGTTTTTGCATACAATGATGCCGTGCTTTTCGGTATACTTGCTTTGAATGATGCCTTGAATGTGGTCGTAAATGTCATTCCAAAGCGGTTTCGAGTTGCATCCCAACAATTCCATATCGACTTCGTAGTGAATATCGCTGATTTTGATGTAACGCGGTGTGGTGTCGATGGGGATTCGTTTCTCACACTTCAAGGAACTGTATTGGTGTAAGATGGAAAGCATTTGGGTGTATTTCCCGACGCCGGGTGGACCGTAGAGAATGAGGTGCTGGAAGGAGGCAATGGGCGGAAACGACAACTCGGCGATTTTGGGGTGTAAGGGAGTGGTGTAGGAGAGATAATCGGTAAATTTATGCTTGTCCATTGAAGAGAGAGGCTGATTTCCTTTTAAATACACTTAAAAAATTTATATCCCATGAACACAATGCCAACGATTATTACTGGTACTGACACGAATCCTACTGCGTACATTCAACAATATGAAGACACCCTTAATTGGTCATATGGTCAGAATGGACCATGGACCGTCATCAATACGACAGCCTATAATTGGCAGGTCGTTTTTGAAAATAACAGTCCAAGTTCAACATTCACGGTTTATTTTTCTAACGGTATAAACTTACCTTATACTTCTACGGATTCAAACACAATTAGTCCGTTCAAAATAAATAGCAGTAATATAACGCTTGATGGAATGGATAAACCCTTTAATTTATCAAATTCTGATTATAATAATTGGTTTGGTATGATAACAACTGCGAGTAATCTATATTCTATTAATGTACAAAAATTTAATATGGGATACACCGATATTGGAACCTATTTTTGTTATTTATGTGATAAGAATTTTTGTGAATCATCAACGGGTACTATTACAGTATCCAATTGTAGTTCTTATCAACCTTCTAATATTGTACAATCGGGTGGATTATTCGGGGAATATGCATTTAAATTGTCTAGTGCAAACATCACCATCTCTGAGTGTAACAACTTCGGCAAGATAGGCTTGGTAAGTAGTAGTACTTACAATAATGGTCAAAACTGTGGTGGATTATTCGGGCAGTATGCATTTTCTCAAACGACTGGAAATATTCTTATCAAAAATTGTATTAACAAACCTCTAGGTGTATGTAATAATATAGATTGTGGTGGATTATTCGGACCTAATGCATTCTCACACAATAGTGGTACAATCGAGATATCTGGATGTAGTAACGCAGGTAGTATGAATTTTGAGAATTGTGGTGGGTTAGTCGGATTCAATTCGTTCAACTCTTGTCAAACAATCAAGATAACTGGATGTAGTAACACAGGTATGATAAACAACGTCAACTGTGGTGGATTGGTCGGACATAATTCATTTATAGATTGTCAAGATATCAGTATATCCAATTGTCAAAACGCTGGAGATATAAATTTTACGAACTGTGGTGGATTGTTTGGACACAGCTCGTTCACAAATTGTCCACAAATCAATATCTCCAATTGTAAAAACACCGGAATTATAAATTCTCTGAATTGTGGTGGCTTGTTCGGGTTCGTCTCGTTCTATGGTGGTCAAGAAATCGACATATATGGATGTAGTAACACTGGAAGTATAAAATCTACGAACTGTGGTGGCTTGTTCGGGAGCAACTCGTTATCGAATTGTTCAGGACACATCACTATATCAAACTGTCAAAATACTGGCTCGATACAAGGATCTAATAGTGGAGGTATTTTCGGCAATGACCAATTGGTTCAATGTGGATCAGTCAATACAATACAAAGATGCGTAAATACAGGTGCAATGTCAGCGAGTGGATGTGGTGGAATAGGTTGTTCTTTTGGTAATGACACCGAAACTAATACTCTTTTGATCGATAATTGTGTAAATTCTGGTACTATTTCTGATTCATCTGGCGGATTGGTATACAAAATCTATACTGGTATGACTCCGGTATTTCAAAACAGTTATTCAAAAGGGTCTATATCTGGAACGAATAACGCAAGTATTGTTGTCGTGACACCATCAACCACGACAATTAATAATTGTTACATAATAGACGGTACTTTTACGAATAGTGGCATAGTACCTACATATTCCTATCCAGTGGTTGGTACTTGGGATACCCCAACCGCAATTAGTACATTGTATATTGATCTGACTAATCCAATCTGGGCATACGATCAGGATAGAACAACCGAACCCTTTGTATTGTTGTCGTTAAACCCGACCTATACTCCAGTGGGATATTTAGTCACGAATACATTGGCATTTTCACCCTTTACTGCAGTAATGGGGACAACGGTTACAATAAAACCGGATCTTATCAATAACACCACAACAAAGATTACCTATATGTGCGATAACACAGGGATTGCCACTGTAACCTCCGCAAATTTGATCTCGGATGGTATGATTATAACCGCAATATCTATAGGTGATGCTAACATTAGCATAACCCAACTGGCATCTACTACGGTTGATTCGGTGAATACATCGGTAAAGTTCACCGTACTAACCGCAAATACATTGGCATTTCTACCCATCACTGCAGTCATAGGGGAAACAATTAGAATAACGCCTAGTACTTTTAGCAATAACACCACAGACCCGATTATCTATACGTGTGACGAACTTGCAACGGTAACCGCTTTGGATTCGGGACAGGGTATGAGAATAGAACCCAACGAGGCTGGAAAAACAACCATTTCCATATTCCAACAGGCTTCTGAAACGATTGGAGAGGCCGACTTTCAGGTGGATTTAACTGTGCTATCCGCAAATACCTTAGCATATGATACAGGTAAACCAATCATAAACCAACCATTTCAAATTTCACCAAATACCCAGAATAATCTAAACTCTATTTTGTATAAATCAACAGCTGCGACATTTGTCCCGGATTCTTCGCCAGATGGTACATTGGCAACCTTTAATGTTCTTGGTATACAAAAAGTTAATGTGTCTCAAGTCGATGATACGGATACATTTGTAGATGGAATAGAAAAAGATTTTTATTGGACGGTATATGACCAAAGCAATTTGGCGTTTACCATTTCTAACCAACTCATCCAAGTTCCATTTGAACTTGGGCCTACATCCAATCCAAACAACCGACAACCGATTAGCTATACATCAGATCAAGATGTCACGTTTGTCGAAAAGGATGACTATACAACCACGGTAACTACCAATACAACTGGTTCCATTACCATCCATATATCCCAGCCAGACGACAATGAAAATTACGTAATAGGTACAAACTTATCTCTTACATTCAATTCATTAGCGATAAATACATTGAAGTATGATGTTCCGCTTGCGCTAAACATTGATGAACAAGTAAAACTTATTTCAACCGAGGATAACAATAAATCCCAGATCACGTATACTAGTAACAACCTAACTGTTGCCACGGTGGATAATACTGGGGGGGTCACGGCCAAATCGAATGGAACCGCAACCATCCAGGCAACTCAACTTGCAACGGAACAGGTAGGTCCAATTAATAAATACATTCACATTACAGTAGAAACAAATACATTAAAGTATGATGATATCCCTACGCTAAACATCGATGATAAAGTAACTCTTACTCCAACCGAGAATAACAATAAATCCCAGATCACGTATACTAGTAACAACCTAACTGTTGCCACGGTGGATAATACTGGGGGGGTCACGGCCAAATCGAATGGAACCGCAACCATCCAAGCATCCCAACCGGCAACGTATAAGGTAGGCGCAGGTAATCAATACATCGACATTACGGTAGGAACAAATACCTTGATGTATGATCCAATACCAGATCAATTCATCGATGTTCAGTTTACACTTAGTCCACAACCTGGTACAAAAAATAACAGTAACCCCATTAGCTATACAACTTTGAGTAGTGGTGTAACACTTGTTCAAACCGATGTTACCACGGTCAATGTAATCCCTGCGGTATCGGGTACGATTATCATTCATGCAACCCAAGCATACGATAGTAGTATAAATATTGTTGGTGTCGATATACCCATTACTGTATTGGTCATAGGCCAATTGTCTTATGCATCTGTAGATGATGAACATAAGCTGGCATGTGTACTTGGTCCGAATACATCTATTCAAAATCTAGTCATTCCCTCTACAACCAATATTGATGGAAATGAATATACCGTGGTGGGCATTGCAGAGGAGGCCTTTTTCAACAAACCTGAAACCCTTTCGGGTACGATCGAATTTCCTACAACATTGACATATATTGGTGCTTCCGCATTTCGAAACTGTGCCTTGACCGGATACTTATCTTTGCCGCACTCGGTCAATTCCATTGGCGCATATGCCTTTCAAGACTGTGGTTTTGGCGGCATGCTCGTTCTCCCTCCAAGTTTAACCGAATTGAAAGAGTATGTTTTTGCAGAGTGTTCGTTTACCAGCATGGCCCCACCAATCCAATTGACCCATATTGGTGCACGCGCCTTATACAACCTTCCCCTGTTTGTCTACGATTTTACTCAATGCGAACAATTGTCTTATATTGACCCAAGTGCATTTGACGAGTACAACCAGAGTTTTTTGGACATTAACGTCTACGTGACCCGTTTCACTTACGACCGACTCCAAATCCCCCAATTTCCTGATTATGTCAAATTTCATACGGGTGTTCCCGTCTCCAACATTTGTTTTATCGCTGGCACGAGGGTTCAGACGGATCAAGGCATCTTAGCCATTGAAACGCTGAGCCGAAAACATACCTTGAATGGTCAACCTATTACGCTGACCAAAACCAAGCATGATGATCCTTATCTGGTCAAAATTCAAGCCTATGCGTTTACAAACTCGCCTACACAAGACACGTATATGAGTATGAACCATCGAATCTATTTCAACCATGACCGCGTGAAAGCACGCGATTTGGTGAACGGAGATACGGTGACACTGGTCGACTACCACGGAGAACCGCTGTACAATGTACTGGTCAAGGCGCATACCTCTATGCTGGTCCATGGGATGCGGGTGGAAACGCTGGACCCGACCTCACCGATTGCCTTGGTATATACGAGTCGGTTGCCTCCTATTCAACGGTACACAATCATACAGAAACTGAATACGCAAGAAAACTATGAGGATACGGTTAGGTATTTAAAAAGAATGCAATAAACTTCCGGAATGAATTTGGATATGAATATACACCATTACACCAATGCGGAGTTGGAGAACTTATTCCGGCTTGAACCAGGCTATACCGTGACGCACATTGTGAAAGCCGAACGCGCTTTGTATGCCAAGTTAATGCGGTCGGTAGGAGATTTTGCCACGCAACAAAACGTGGCTCTTTTTTTAGGAGAAGCGACTCAACGATTGTCGGAAGCTCAACTTCCCACGCCACCCCCGAAACCCGAAGTCGAAGAAAAGTGGACACGGTATATGTTTACGGTAGATTCTACCCAAAGAGCACCTGGCAGTAAAATGAATGATTTTGTGGTTATGTTTGAACCGATTCGAGTGCATTCTTTGCAAATGGAGTTTTTGGACATTCCGGTAGTCTGGAAGGAGTGTCAACAATCCATGTTTTACCTCAATGAGCTTGAGGTGCATCTACCGGATGGAACGTACACGGCAACTGAAATGGAACAACTGCTTCCTACGATTGCAGATATCACCTTGAAAGTGCATTCGAACTCTGTCTTGTCGTCGTCCGAACCATTCACGGTGGATTTTGGGAAAAAGTACAAGTCCATCGGATGGATCATGGGGTTCAGACTGCCTAACTACAAGAGTGAATTCAATGCACTGACCGCCAAACATGAAGTGGTGTCCGAAGCACCGTATGGTCACTTGACCGAACTCTTGTACATTGAAGTCTATGATTATCAAGAAAATTTTACACCAGAAAGGGTGTATGCAGGCCAAACAAAGCATACGATGGCGTGCATACCGGTTCTGAATGAAAAACGAATTCAAATTCCGTATGTCTTTCATCGAGAATACGAAGTTCCAGTGGTGTTGGACCGACTTCGCATCCGTTTGTACAATAAGGTAGGCGAATTCCCCTTGCAAACCGATTTTTCCATTTTGTTTTCCTCTGATAAACAAGACCGATAAAAATGAAATAGTATCTATAAACCGTTATAGTAAAATGAATATCCAATCCGTATGTGACTTGAATCGTGTGGTGAACAAGTTTATACGGGAACGGTTTAACGAGGAAACCTTTCATGGACATGGTCAACCGTTTATCAAAGTAGAACAGTTTGAATCACTGGAACAGTACATTCATTTAGTGGTATTTGTAACGTTGGATGTTTCAAACATTCATAACTATGCTTTAAATATCCAATACATCTCGAATTACGTAAAGCGTGAAATGTTATTATTCATTCATCATTCTTATCAATTGAATAAGAGTGATGAAGTGGAACAAAATCTACTTGGATTTTATATCCTGGCTTATTTATACAATAAAACGCGGATATGTCCAAAACTCCGTATGTCAAAGCGATTGAGCCTATAATATAATATACAATACCACCATGGAGAAATTTATAATGAGGCCTAATGTAGCCAAGTTTGTTCGTATGGACAACGTAAAACTCGATGATTATTCGTGTCCACCCGACGTCAAAGCTAGTTTTGCAACGTTGACTAAATCCAGTCGGTATACCTGGAATGAACATAATCATCAACATACGGTACAGTTTTTTTATGCTTCAGGAAATTGTGACCAAAGAATGCACTATATTGCAAGCATTTTGTCTGTATTGCCATGTAACAAACCATTGCGAGCTGACATTTTGTTATCTCCCGTGAAAAAGGAGTACCCCGAAGACCACGTGTTTGGACAAGCACACGTCAACACGGGCTACGCCTCGGATGAAAAAATTGTAGTGTACCGAAAAGAGGAATGGTTGAAGGTATTTATTCATGAATGCTTTCACTATTTTCATTTCGAACAAGCGTTGATGAACCCCATCTTTGTACCGAGAATCCTCAAATTGTTTCCCGTCCAATCCAAAGTGAATGTATACGAAGCCTATTGCGAGGTATGGGCGCGTACACTCAATTGTTATCTCATTTCAGCCTACACTTCCATCCCCGTATCCATCTTGTTGAGACAAGAGAAAAAGTATTCGATGCGGCATATGGTCAATGTTCTTCATCATATGGGTCTTACGTATGCATCCATCCAAAAGCCAAGTTCCTTTCGAGAAAAAACCAATGTCTTGTCCTATGTGGTCCTTGCCAACATTGTGTTCAACCAAAACTATATACAAACCCATCCAACCGTTCAAGCAAATGGGGCGGCCTTTGTCCGTTTTATCGAAACCCATTATGATAACCCTGAATTTATAAGAGCGGTGGAGCACACCAAACCATCCACACCAACCACCACCATGTCACTTCAATCCATCGAATAAAATTGAAACCATTTCTATTTTCACACTGTATAAACACTACGAAAAATGAGCACTAGGCACCTACATGCTTGGAAAATACGGTATGCAAGTCGAAAGACGACTCCAGAGGATGTCATTC
>Ga0214919_10007203_pt1 | contig 15075 bp, 16 predicted proteins | sample LL1503_MetaG_FD_177994 | JGI IMG/M metagenome (GOLD analysis project Ga0214919, IMG submission 177994) | Freshwater microbial communities from Lake Lanier, Atlanta, Georgia, United States - LL-1503 | ecosystem: Environmental > Aquatic > Freshwater > Lake | place: USA: Georgia | collected... | reverse complement strand
CAGGCACCGTACAACCACTCACCAAGTTTCAAATTAAAATGCTTGGTTAGTCTTATTAAAAAAATTGATTATTTTTTATATATTATTTTTTGCACTATTAACAAAACAATTAAAGCTTTAAAAATGATGAATGTAAGCAATGTCTGCGACTTACCAAGCGTCTGCGACTTACCAAGCGACATTATACTACTCATTATTAAAAAACTCGGCAATTATGAATACACAATTGGTCTAAACATTACTTGTAAGTCGTTGTCTAAGTTAATTTCAAAATTTGCTGTGGCAAAGGAGATGTTTGCTGTATTGTTTAGCAGATTTAATCCATATGAGTTAATGAACTATAATCCACATCGTAAGTATATGGCAAGATGTGTAAATGAGCGTTGTAAAGAGGAAACCCATAATGCATGTATATACATATGGGAGGCTCACGATGGACTTGGTTATGTACACAGGAAACAAGATGCACAAAACACAAATTTAATGGTAATTAATAAGAAAAAGTTCTGGTTTCGCTCGCCTTATTGTTGTGAATGCTTTAAAAGACATGTTTTAGTAGGAAACAACAAAAATGTTGCGCAACATTACGGAAATTATTGTTATGGAATGCAACAAGTAGTTGTAACCTTTAACACAACACAACCCTCTAGTTGGTATGATTGTGCAAGAAATTGGTATGGACCATTAGTTGAGAGACAGGTGCGCCTTTTAAATGGTTATTATGAGCCGTCTTATAGAGAATGCGCTCTATGATGGCATTAAATGTTATAACATCATTTTTATAGATGTTGTTATACTTTTTTAAAATTGATTTCTTTTTTTTGCCATTTATTTATAGCCCGGTCAAAAAGAGAGAAGCGAAAAGCGAAAAGCGAAAAGAGAGATGATGATGTGCCAAGCTTGCGAGTTCAAGATTTGCGAGCTCAACATTTGCGACTTGCCAAGCGAGCTCATTGCTATGATTGTTGACCGGCTCGGAGACAAAGACTACCTCGTTTGCTTCAAGGAGACGTGTGTGCTGTTTAGCAAATGTGTGAGCCAGTTTTACATTGCCGGGCAGATGGTGGCTACATTGTACGGAGTGTTTACTGAGCGCTACGTTGACAAGCGTTTTGAGTACCAGTATGTGATGGGTGACTGTGCGAACGCAAACTGCTACTACGATACTGAAGCAGTGTGCGAGTATGTATGGAATTATGGACACAGACGCTACTATCATCGCATTCAAAAGCCCATGCAATGCACGACCATGTTTGTCGATGGAAAAGAGTATCCGGTTAAGCATCATTATTGTGCTGAGTGCTTTGTGAAGTTTGTTCTAGTTGGGTCAAATCCAAACGCGTCACGGCACTACGGGGACTATACTAGCGACGGTGACAAGCAAGTGAACGTGACCTTTAACACAGAGCCAACGCCTTCGACGTGGATACATTACCAAACAGGAACAAAGGAACCACTGACCAAGTGGCAAGTAGATGCTCTAAATGGTAAGTTTCCATAGCATATACTTGTGTTGTGTTGTGTTGTGTTGTGTTGTGCTGTGCATTTTCTCTTTTTACTTTTCTTTTTTAACTTCTTTATCTTGCATTTCTTTTTTTTATTTTACTTCTTCCTTTTCTTTTACTTCTTCCTTTTCTTTTACTTCTTCTTTTTCTTCTTTTTCTTCTTTTACTTCTTCTTTTTCTTCTTTTACTTCTTCTTTTTCTTCTTTTACTTCTTCTTTTTCTTCTTCTTTTTCTTCTTTTAGTTTTTCCATGGTTAATGAATATAGTTGAACTAAAACTGAAATAAATAAATATCCTATAAAATACACCGTAATATACTTTAGACTGTTTGATCTAATAAAATAATATAGTATTATATATATAATCATATTCATAAGTCTAGCAATCATCTTAGCAAATGAATACTCATCTTTAACAGCAGGACCTATTAATGGTTCAAGGGCAGACGTAAATACATAAAATATACTTATTAATTTATCACTTAAACAAAAAGATGTTATTTTTTTATAATCTATTATTACAAATAATAACAAAAAAGAATATAATAGCGATTGTTCATAAGGTTTGCTATAAGCTTCTTTATTTCCAAAACTATGTAGTATATTAAGTAAATAACTAAATAAAAAAAATAGTGGTTCTTCTATGCTTGCTGCTGTAAATGTAATATAATGAATGCCTTTTAAAAATTCCATTAATGTATTATTATGAAACTTTTGTAAAAAATGATTGTCTTCTAAATCATCGTATAGTTTTGCTGCTGCACCTGCTAATAATGCTATTAATGAATACATATAATTTTATATAATAATATAATAATATAATAATATAAAATTGTAAAATAAACGAAATGATTATCTCTCGTAACTATTCGACCAATTTAAAACCGTCTTGTATAATATTATAGTTAAAACCCCAATCATCTATAGCTTGGGGTGTTATACATCCATTTTTTAGCGCCTCATTATAATTCCAATAATGTTGCGGCTCAAGTATCCATTGTTGGCTATTTAAATCGACCAATCCAGACGCATCAAAATCAAATAATTTATAAACTCCATCCACTGATTTAGCCAAATTATCGAATTTCCAATCTACATACATAATTCCTAGGCCTTGTAAATAAGTTTTAACTTTTGCCATTAGCTCTTGTATTTCAATTAAATCGTCATAGCTTGTCGGTTCAAGACCAACACAACATGAGGCCGATTTTTCGGTGCATAATTGCTCCATAGTAATATAATCATCTGTTACATCATAATAATTAACTATATTAGGATGAGGATGATCCATTAATATTTTAACAATTGTTCGTTCAACTTTATTTGAATATGCATGGTTTCTAGTGCGTGGGGGACCATATTTTCTAAAAAAAGGAAGTCCGTCATAAGTTTCGTCGGTTTTTGATGCGCTATCACTATTCATATCATAAATGGTTGACTTATTCATGGTCTTCTCACTCTTTTACTAGTTTTGTTTTTAAATAGTAACTGTGCAATATCTTTAAATAGTTTGTGTTTATTCTTCTTGCTGGATTTAAGCGCCATTTTTTTTTTGCAACTGAAACCGTTTATTTTTAAATGTTTGCGTTGTATAACGCTATAAATACATATGCCAATAGCCCGGCTTTCTGGATTATTTGCGTTTGGAACTTTTTTGATACAACTACACAACTTTTCGGCAATAATACGCTCTGCCAATTTTTTTACATGGCTAGTGCTAGTATTTTTATATTCTACATTGTAATAATCTAAAATTTTTATATAGTCTGCTTTAGTTAAATTCATATATTATATTATATTATATATTATATATAATATAATTTAATATGAATATTAAAAAATTGTTTAGTTATACATTAGTATTATCTATATATATTCAGTTAATAACATTAATAATAGGTTTATTTGTATCAAAAAAAAATATGCCACCCGAATATGTGTTAATCAGGGAGTTGCTTTATCTAGAATTATTTGTTCAAATAATTGAAGGATCTTTTTATATTTGGCTAGCTTTAAATTTTAAGAATGTTGTAAATATTACACCTACAAGATACATGGATTGGGTAATTACCACACCAACCATGCTTATAACGTTGATTTCATATTTATTATTTTTACAGGCTAAAGTTACACACCAAACTCATAATTTAACATTAACCTCTATATTTAAAAATAATTATCAAACGCTTATTCCAATAATGTGTTTAAATTGGTTAATGCTTTTATTTGGGTATCTTGGCGAAATAAAGGTACTTTCACTATTTTACAGTGTAATGCTGGGTTTTATACCATTTTTAATTTATTATATCATGATTTATAAAAATTATGTAGTACATAATAGTACAGGATTTAATATATTTATATATTTTTTCTTTTTTTGGTCGTTATACGGAATAGCAGCATTATTACCATATTATACAAAAAATATATTATATAATATATTGGATCTATTTGCTAAAAATTTCTTCGGTATATTTTTGGTATATATTATTTATACAAATAATTATTAGTAATACTACTTACTCCGTCTTGAATAAGTGCTTTTGTTTTAGTTTGAAAATATTGCTCAAACGACCCAATTATTGTAGTTGATAATAATAAAAATATGCCGGATGAAAATACTAAACGTCTGTCAAATTCGCCAAATTCGTGGTTCTTATATGTAAAAGGGTTGTAGGTTATAACCAGCAAAATCCCTATATATATTTGCAAAAAAGCTTTCAAATATTGCAAATATTGTGGCGCAAAACCACCTATTCCTAATAACACAATAATGTATAATACAAAACTTATGTTTATTGAATATAAAAATAATAATTCGCTAAATTTTTTGATTTTATACATATTACTAATAATACAAAATATTAATAATACAAAAATATTAATAATACAAAAATATTAATAATACAAAATATTAATATTTTTTACCAAACTTTTTTCATGAATTTTTTAATAAAAAAAATTACGGAAAAATATGGAAAAATATAAAAAAACATGTGAAAACCCCAACATCAAACACCTTACCATGTATGGTAACAAATTTACAAAAATAAAACAAAACAACGCAGCAAAAGTTTAAAGGTAATAATCTCTCTTTTTTCCAAAATATATTTCAAGAATTTTTTAGGATTTGGACATTTATAAATGTCCATTTTTACTTTACACAACCCTTTATAGATTTTTTTGTTGAAAAACATGGTTTTTTCAGGTTTTGCATCATTATGTATTAACAAATTCAATTTTAGACATTTAAAACATGAGACCATGATTTTTTTAGGCCCATTTTTAGAAATTTTGCGCGTTTTTTATAAGTATTAAATACTTATAAAATACTTATAAAATACTTATAAAAAACGCGCCAAAAAGCGCCACTTTTTAGCGACACTAAAAATCCTTACCATGTAAGCAGCGAAATATAATTTTTTTCAAAAAAACATGAGACCTTATTTTAAAATACTTATAAAAGCGCTTTTTCGCGCAAAAAGGATTTAAGGATTTTTATATATACTATAATATACTATATTATAGTTAGTAAATGACCCATAATAAGGATATAGTTAAGGATGATAAAACTAAATATTTGTATAAATGTAACTTTTGCGATTATAATACATTTAAAAAGGGAGATTATGGGAGACACATACAAACAGACAAACATAAAAATAATGAATTAGCTGTAAATAGCACAGAAAAAACATACAACACACCTAATAAAAGTTATATTTGCGAATGTGGCAAAAGTTACAAACACAACCAAAGCTTATATAATCATAAAAAAAAATGCGCTATTAGTACTAATTTAGACCAAGACAAAAATAACGCTACAAACAATGGCGAAGCCCAAGACCTAAATAAGGATAATATTAGCCATAACATGATATTAAAGCTATTTACCGAAAACAATGATATTAAAAATTTACTATTAATTCAACAACAACAAATCATGGAACAACAAAAACAATTAGGAGAACAACAAAAACAATTAATAGAATTTGTCCCTAAAATAGGCAATATTACAAACAACAATACACTTATAAAACAAAATTTTAATATTAATGTGTTTTTAAATGAGCGTTGTAAGAATGCCATAAACATGAACGATTTTATAAAACAAATAAAATTAACATTGGAAGATTTAGATTTAACAAAAAACAAAGGTTTAGAAACCGGACTGAGTAACGCAATTATACAAACAATAAATAAATTATCCCTTTTTGAGAGACCGTTACATTGTACCGATCCAAAACGCGAAACATTATACATAAAAGACAACGACTTATGGGAAAAAGATAGCGATAAGACAAAAATAAAAGGGGCTTTACATAATTTAAATAAAGCCCATTTTAAACTAATTCAAGATTGGATTGCCAAAAATCCCGATTTTAAAGAAAACGACGCAAAGCAAGACTATTTTGCTTATTTATTGAAAACATGCTCTGTTAATTTAAAAACAATTGATGATAAAATAATTAAGAAAATTTGTCTTTGTAATAATTTAAAGATCAATTTAAAAGAATTTGAAAATATTAATTATGATTAATTATGATTAATATTTCAAATAATAATATACGCTTATATTAGTAGTTTAATATAATATGAGTGATGGCAATTATGAGGATATGCCAAGAAATGAAGCATCCAACGTACAAACACAAGGAACTGATGGAAAAGCCGCAACAGACGCAAAAGCTACTATGAAAGATGAAAAGTTTAATAAGCAAAATTTATTAAAGCGATTTAGTCTAGCAATTGCAGAGTTATTAAGAAGAATATATAAGGCAACAACATGGATTATGGATCTTTTTACTAAATTAAAAGCTAAGCTTTTTGAAATGCTAGGAAAGGTTTCTGGAAAATTTAAATCAAATAACAATAAAATAACTTATAATAAGCCTTTACACTCGACAAATGTAATTCCAGGAATATTTACCGGTTTAATTGTATTATTTTTAATAATTTTTTTAACATGGGTAAAAATACAATCATTTTTTAAATGGATATCAGATGGTTATATTGACTTACCGGATTTACCGATTTCGTTTGAAAAAAAGCCGACACAAGTAATATATTCTTTATTTTTTGTAGTTACAAGTATTTATTTAATATTTTATTTATTGATTGATTATTTACCCCGAATTAAAGACGAATTAGACATTATTCAAATATTTAAACAATTAATTGGATCCTTATACATATTATGGCCTATTGCGGTTATAGTAATGGGTTCTATAATAGCAAAAGCATTTTATAAAATGGCGTGCGGTCACAATAAACCTAATTTATTAAATTTTGCTAAAATAGTGGAGTCGTCATTATTATTTGTATTAGGTATATGTGTATTAATTATGGTTATATTACTAATACGTCCTATTAAATGGATATTACTCAAAATTCCCGGTTTATGCAATATTATTGAAAAACTTAAGAGTTACACTGCAATAATTATAAAATTTATTGTAATTTATATATTATTGAGATTATTAACATTAATAGTTGAAGATGTTGGTTCAAATAAGTTAATATTTTTTATTAGTATATTAAATAAAAAAATAGAACCTCCACCTGTAGATTGTAATGCTCCCAGCGCTAAAAAACTAACTGATAAGCAGGCTTTCGCGGAAAAAGTATATAACTATATAACAGGGATAATTGTGTGTTTATTGTTAATATTTATTATAGTTCTTCAAGTTCCACATCCATACATGAGTGCAGCTAAGAAAATAGATTTTGCTATTGGTCTAGCATTAAAAAATTTAACAGTTAGAATTACTAATTTAATAAGTGAAAATAATTGCACAACCGATAGATGTTATGGGTCTGGAATAGGTAGTAAAACAGGGAAAAAATCAGGAATGTTTTCAGACATGAAGGCTAAATTTTCCGGAATAGTCGGGGATAAGGTTGGTGCGTTAAGTAGTATGGCAGGAAATGTGGCAGGAAATGTGGCAGGAAATATGGCAGGAAATGTGGCAGGAAATATGGCAGGAAATATGGCAGGAGTGGCCTCTATGGCCCAAAATATGCCCGCCTCTATGGCCCAAAATATGCCCGCTGCTATGGCCCAAAATATGCCCGCTGCTATGGCCCAAAATATGCCCGCTGCTATGGCCCAAAATATGCCCGCTGCTATGGCCCAAAATATGCCCGCTGCTATGGCCAAAAATACGGGCCCTATGTCTGGCTTTCAAATGCCACAAATGCAGCCTAATATGGGCAATCAACTACAAGGAGCTATGTCTTCTTTCATGGGCAATCAAAATCAAATGCAGCCAAATAATATGGGTAATCAACTACAAGGAGCTATGTCTTCTTTCATGGGCAATCAAAGTCCAGGCAATCAAAAGCTTGCTAATATGGCTTCTAATGGTATTACAAGTATGCTAACTAATTCTGGACAAGGATCCAAACAACCATTTGGAGATGTAAGAAATCAAATAGGCAAAAGTATTGGTTCAGCTTTAACTAATAAATTTAGCAATACTCCACTCCAACAATTAGGCACAGGTTTAAGCAAAGGATTAACCAACAAATTAAACAATGTTACACAAAATCATGGAAATACTATTAATAAATTAGGATTAGGATCCGTTATGAAAGCAGCAACACCAATAGCAACAGCAACACCAATAGCAAGTACAACTCCAATAGCTAGTCCAATAGCAACTGCAACTCCAATAGCAATTGCAAGACCAATAGAAGCAAAACCAGCACCAGCACCAGCACCAGCACCTGCATCAGCACCCTCAAAAAAATAAATAGTTACATCTAAAATTTTTATAATGTATTAAAGTAAAAATTTTAGAATTAAAACGATGATCCAAATCAACCTCCTAAAGCACCATTGGCAGCCATAGGCTCCATTGTTTCCATAAATGCGTTTTGCATGGCTTGGCCTTGATAATTAGTTCCTCCATTCATCATATTAGGGAGTGCATCAATCATAGAAATATTATTTTGAGCAGGCAATTGATTAGCCCGAGGAGCCATTAAAGTATTGTCTAGTGTGTCCGCTCTGCTAACTTGATGAATTCCAGGTGTAGCAATACCTTGCTGTACTTTTGCATTTCCATGATTGCTTGCACCAACAAGTGGGCTTTTACCATTCCATAATTCCATTGCTCTACTATAGAGAATATTGATTTTTGCTCCTAATTTTGTTTGCATAGTTATAATTAAGATCAATGTAGGAATAATGAAACTAATTTCATTAAATTTGGAATAAGGCACCTTACTGTATGTTGGAAAATAGCGGGTAATTTTATCAATAAAAAATATTGCTATAAACAATATACCTAATTGAAGTATTATTTCAAATAATAATTCTAAATTATCCTTTTTATCATTGTCTTCAGGAATATATTCTTTTACAAATTTTAATAATAGTATAACAGGAATTAGAGAGAATATAAGATATTGTAACATATTAAATAAAACGGCTTTGTTATCACTATCAAAGTTAAAAACATAATAGAAAAAACCGGATGGGCTAAGTCTATTACTGCTTCCGCCGGTCATTAACATTTGATTATCCATAGGCTCCATAAATATTATTATATATATAATTTAAAAAAAATAATATTATTTCTAAATAATGTTATTTCTAAATAACATAAAACATTTAAATAAATAAGATAATTAAGATAATTAAGATAATATGTTATTTATTTAAATTTAAATAAATAATTGTAATAAATAACATACTATTTATTATGACCTGTTATAGTTATAAAATATTAAATAATACTACAAAACCCATTCTTAGCAATGTTGATGTGGTTCTTGTATTAGCAATGGAAGACGACAACAGATTTAATGAAGACCCTTTTTTATTAAATCTTGCCAAAAAAACAATAATTCAATATAATAAAGGATTTAAAAAGTGTTGCAAGCCATCAATAATTAATAGTCCAAAAAATGATATAGTCCATGCATATTATACAGCTTTTAACTACTTAACACCATACAATAATGTAATTATTTTAGAAGACGATGCACAAGTTATAAATAATGATCCATTAATTTATGAAAAAATCGATGCATTTATTGCTACAACAAATTTCAATATTTTCACATTTGGTTCATTTGGATTATTTTCAAATTATAATGATGATTTTTTCAAGTTAGACCATAGTTTTTTTGGTGCAGCTCAAGCAATTATATATTCACATGATGCAAGAAGTAAGTTAATAGAAGACATTAGCTTATCTAATTTTAATAAAGGCCATATAGATATTACATATATAGGAAACTTACCAAACAAATTCACTTATAAATATCCGCTCATTATTCAGTTGTTTCCTAAAACAAATAATAAAAATTCGTGGTTTGCTAATATTTTTATTTTAACTCTTACTAATTTTTTAATAACACTATTTAGATTAGATAATAGCGTAGATAGTTGGTTTTTATATTATGTTATATTTACAAATTATATATTAATAGTAAAAATTGTATTGTTGTTGTTGTTAATAATAACATTTAGCACGCTTTATTTTCACATATAATAATGTTAATTTAGTTAAAACTTATATTGTTTAATATATTAAATATATTATATTAACTTTTTAAATGGAAACAATTAAAGAAGACATAACAAAAGAAATAGAAGATGCGAAAGAAGAGAAAGAAGAGAAAGAAGAGAAAGAAGAGAAAGAAGAGAAAGAAGAGAAAGAAGAGAAAGAAGCGAAAGAAGAACAAGAAGAGAAAGAAGAGAAAGAAGCAAAAGAAGAACAAGAAGAGAAAGAAGAACAAGAAGCAAAAGAAGCAAAAGAAGAGAAAGAAACATATTCATATATTCAATTAATTATAGAAGCTCACAAATTGTTATGTATACAAGTTGTAACAATATTTATTATATCATTATTATATATAAATTGCTACGATGATAATATTTATGATTTTATAATATATTTTTGTTTTGGGTTAGTTATATCAATATTATTTGTCGCATCATTAGTACTAATAAAAAAATTCAATATAATATCAAGAGAACAACATTATAAAAAATATGCCCCTTATGTATTAGATTTTTTTAAGAAATATATAAATTTTAGTGGAGAAAATATAGCGTTTCTTTATGCATTAGTAAGTTGTGTTATTCATTTATTATTATCAATAATGGCATTATTATATGTTAAAAAATATATAAAAACTTCCAAAAAATCCAATTATGCTTTGCTAATTTCGGCATTGTTATTTATGGCTTATGCATATATTAATGTATATGTTAATGATATTTTTAAAGTATATACCAAAACGTTACAATTAACACGCAACGAATATAACATATCTCTCTTTTCTATGACAGTAACCTATAGTGGGTTACTTTATTACTTTGAAACTATAAAAAATGAAAAAGCTGATTTATTAAATAAATTAATAAATTAATATTATTTAAATAATATGTAATAATATGTAATATAATTTAAATAATAATTAAATGTTGAAACGGTGTTGCGAGACAAATAAGTATAGACATAACAAATATAATGAAGAAAATCAATATTTAAATTTATTAGATGATATATTAGCAACGTGCAACAATCAAGAAGGTAGAAATGGGAAAACTTTATCTATTTTCGGTTCTACAATGCATTTTACATTAGAGCATAATAAAATTCCTATTATGACCACAAAAAAGGTCGCATGGAAAACATGTTTGCGTGAATTATTATGGTTTATTAAAGGAGATACAAACAACAAGCATTTAAAGGAGAAAAATGTCCACATATGGGATGAAAATGGATCACGACAATTTTTAGATGGTCGCGGACTAAGTAAGTTTATGGAAGACGATTTGGGTCCGATTTACGGCTTTCAATGGCGTCATTACAATGCCAAATATATTGATTGTAATAGCGACTATAGCAATAAAGGTATTGACCAGTTAAAAGAGGTTATTGAGTGTTTAAAAGATCCAGAAAAACGGAATTCGCGAAGAATGATTATTACTGCATGGAACCCGTGCCAACTTGATATTATGGCATTACCGCCGTGTCATATTTTTATGCAATTTAATGTAACAAATAATAATAAATTAAGCTGTGCCATGTATCAGCGCTCCAATGATGAGGCATGTGGAACATGTTTCAATATTGCATCATATTGTTTTTTAACTCACTTATTAGCAAAGCATTGTGATCTAGAGCCTTATGAATTTTTATATTATAAGGGTAATTGCCATATATACGAGGAGCATATTGACAACATTAAAATGCAGCTACAGCGCGAGCCTTTTGAATTTCCTACATTAGAAATTATAAATAAGCGTGAGCATATTGAAGATTATGTAGAAACCGATTTTGTTGTTACTAATTATAAGCATCACGAGGCTATTAAATATATTATGAAACCGTAATAGCAAAATAGCTATTATACAACCAAATAACTTATATTATTATTAAATAATATAATAATAATATGGTTTAAAAAATAGACATTACTATATTGTAAATATGTCAACATCCGCTTTAGCATCCGCGCGAAGAAGGCGAGCAACAAATGAAACCCAAGTAGCGCCGACTAGTACTATTCCGCCTGCTAATACAATAAATGCTGCCACTAGACCAGGTCAAGTGGCTAGTCCAAGAGAACAAGGCCAAGGTCAAAGCCAAAATCAAACATTAACGCCTTTACAAATATTACAAATTCATGATATAAAATTAAAAGAATTAGAGACATTAGTTATGGATTTTACAGATGAAGATGCGTTGTCGAAGTTTATAGATGATAAATTTGATACTATGTTACCTTCTAAAAATGGGACACCTAATAATCAAAGCCAAAGCCAAAGCCAAGGCATGCCATTGTATGAGGAAAAATTACAAATGTTTGAGAAGCATTTAGAACAAAAAATAGAATTACAAAATAATAAAATAGATGAGTTTAAGGTAGCAATTAGAGAATTAATAAATAATATTAAGGAAGACAACACAAATATAATGAAATATATTAATAGTAATATTCAAAATCAAATAACAAGTAATAATAATTTATTAAATGATAAACTAGGACAAAATTGTGAAAAAATGAATAATTTTGATAATATATTGAGAGAATTTAACGAGTTAAAACTGTTAGTGATCAAATCTCAAACTATGTCTTTAGAAATGTCAAATAGTGTTAATAAGCTATACGAGCAGTGTAATTATAATAGCACAAAAGCAAAGGCTCTCGAAGAAGATGTTGCATTATTACATAGTAAAAAGCATACTAATAGTAGCAATATTATGCTACAATCTCTATTAAACGGATCATTGTTCAATTCTGGGGAGTTAAAGCCTTTTGCTTTTAATGCTGATGGTCTAGATTGTGGTGATTGTGGCAATTGTGACAATTGTGGTGATGACGGAGAAAACACCGATTTAGATGAAATTAAGAAATTAAATATTGATTTCAACAATAATGAGTTATTATTAAGTGAAGAGCAAATAGAAGATTTATTAAACATAACACCGGCTAATTCGAATATTAGTATTCATGAAATAATTACAAACGATGAAACAACAATTAACGTGGAAGCGCCAGTGCAAGAAGCGCCAGTACAAGAAGCGCCACAAACCGAGGAGCCAGTACCTGAGGAGCCAGTACCTACAGAAGAGCATGTATCTAGCGAGCATGTACCTACAGAGCATGTACCTAGAGAGCCACTACCTACAGAGCCATTATCTACAGAGCCACTACCTACAGAGCCACTATCTACAGAGCCACTACCTACAGAGCCCGCAATATAAGAAACCAAGCCATAATGAAAAATCAAGAAATTATTATTTATTTATGTTAAAATAAAATAAATAATATGTAATTAATTAATAATAGTAATGCTAATAATAATAAATTTATTAATATGTTGTGTTGTGTTGTTTATATACATACATATATATAAACATAATAAAACAAGCAATTATTTAGAATTGTATGAGATGGAAAACCTATCAAAAGAAAAATTGGAAGATGTAATAAATTTTAAACAGCCTTTGCTATTAAATAATTATTATTTAGCCAAAAATATTAACATGAAACAATCGGATCCTAATTATTCATTATTTAATGTAAATATATATAACAATAACAGCACTAATTTATGCAAGATAAATTTGCGGGATTATTACAATATTATAAGTAATAATAACACTACAAATTATTTGAGTTACAATAATGAGGAATTTTTACAAGAAACAGTAATCGACAAAATATTGCGCAATAATGATATATTTTTTAGACCACCCAATGTATGTAACAAAAATTATGACATTATTATGGGGGCAAAAAATAATAATACAAGATTAAAATACAGCATAAACAATCGCAATTTATTATATGTATCAAGCGGACTAATAGAGGTAACATTGTGTCCGCCAAAATATTATAAAAATTTGCATGTTAAAAATAATTATGAAACCATGGAGTTTTACTCGCAAATAGATATTTATAATGTAGAAAGCATTTATAAGAATGATTTCAACAAAATCAAATTTTTGAGACTAACTTTAGGGTTAGGTCAAGTTCTTGTAATACCGCCTTATTGGTTTTATAGCATTAAATTTTTAGAAAAGCATTCATTAGTTTTTTTGAATACTTATAATACCTATATAAATGTGATTTCAACGTTACCTTATATATGTATGCAAATACTGCAACTAGGTAATATTAAATTAAATGTAATTAAAAATAATTATTATAAAGGGCAAAATAAAGAACTTGAAGAAAAAGAACTTAAAGAAGAACCAATAGAAAAAGAACTTAAAGAAGAAAGCATGGAAAAAGAACTTAAAGAAAAAGAACTTAAAGAAAAAGAATTTAAAGAAAAAGAATTTAAAGAAAAAGAACTTAAAGAAAAAGAACTTAAAGAAAAAGAACTTAAAGAAAAAGAATTTAAAGAAAAAGAACTTAAAGAAAAAGAACTTAAAGAAAAAGAACTTAAAGAAAAAGAACTTAAAGAAAAAGAACTTAAAACAGAAAGCAAAGAATAATAATATTTTTATCTAAACATAAACATAAAAATATAATAATAAACAAGTCTAATATTTTAGTTAGTCTTATATGTTGTTAAATAAGTATAAAATAGTTTCAAATATATCCAATGGAGAATTTGGAGTAGTTTTAAAAGTAGCATATAATGACAAATTTTATGCACTTAAATATGGACCTAAAGACTTAATAAAATATGAAATACAAATATATAAACAACTGCGATCAGTTGCCAATATTTCAACGCTACATGATGTATTTGAGCACAATAATGAACTATATATGGTACTAGATTTATATGCTATGAATTTGGTAGATTATAAAGTAAAATGCTATAATAGTGAAAGCTATTACGAGAGAACTATATGCATTATAAAAGATTTATTAATAATAATTAAATCTCTTCATGAACATAATATAGTACATAGAGATCTAAAACCCACCAATGTGTGTTTGGATAATAATTATAAGTTATATTTAATAGATTTTGGCATTTCTAAAATATATAGGCACAACAACATTCACAATAAAGAAACACAAATAAAATCAGTAATAGGATCTATAAATTTTTCAAGTTTAAATATTTTAAATTTAATAGAGCC
>Ga0214919_10007202_pt1 | contig 15075 bp, 14 predicted proteins | sample LL1503_MetaG_FD_177994 | JGI IMG/M metagenome (GOLD analysis project Ga0214919, IMG submission 177994) | Freshwater microbial communities from Lake Lanier, Atlanta, Georgia, United States - LL-1503 | ecosystem: Environmental > Aquatic > Freshwater > Lake | place: USA: Georgia | collected... | reverse complement strand
TGCCACTTCGCAGTACTATTTCAACTTGGCAGACAACGTGGCCCTGGATACTTCAAACGGTGGCTATGCGGTATTTGGCAAAGTAGTTTCTGGCATTGAAGTGCTAGATGCAATGCTCAATGTCAAAACGACTACTGCTTATGGCTTGGCAGATTTTCCGGCAAATAGCGTTATTGTGTTATCAGCCACTCAAACCAAATAGTTCTTAAACTGCTTGTTGCTGCGCACTCACACTCCTTTTAATTTTGCCACCCATTCAAGCTGCTTAGGCAAACACACCGTTTGCAGATCGTAATTTGCCTGAGCAAAAGCCCTGGCATTGGCGCCCAGTCTTTTTCTTTCTTCTGGGTTGTCAAGCAACTCAATCACATTTCGGGCCAAGGCAGAAGCATCAAAAAAATTGAACAATTTGCCTGTTTTATTGTGAGCGATGGCTTCGCGCAATGGCTGTGTGTCACTGGCCACAATGGCGCAGCCCGCGCTCATGGCCTCTAGCAAGCTCCAACTCAGCACAAATGGATACGTCAGGTACACATGCACAGTAGAAAGTTGCAGCAAAGGAATAAAGAACTGGTATGGCAGTTGCCCTAAAAAATGCACCCTCTGCCAATCGGCATCCGATATTTGCCCGCGCACTTCATTGGCAAAAATATCTTTCCATTTGGATACACCATACTTGACAGCATCTGGTCGGGCGCCGTAGCTCACATCGTCTGCACCTACCAGCAGCACTCTGGCGTTGGGCCGGTTTTTAAGCAACTGCGGCAGCGCGCGCATGAAGGTGTGATATCCGCGGTAGGGTTCAAGGTTGCGATTCACAAACGTAATCACTTCATCTTGGCGTGTCAAAACCAAAACTTGCCCTGCCGCCATTTTGAGTGTGAGGCTGACGGCTGAGTTGGGCGCCACGGCCTGTGTGTCTATGCCGTCATGCACCACCGAGATTTTATTTTTAAAAGACTCCGGAAAAGTATTGGCTTGCCAATGAGTGGGCGAGATGCCAGCGTCGGCCACTTCAAAATGCAACAGGTTATTCAGATTTTTGAGGCGAAGACGGCACACTTCGCCTTCGTCGGCAGCAGGAAACTCTGCGTCAAATCCTACATCAGCACCGTGTGGTTGGTAAAAAAATTCGCAGTAAATACCCAGCTTGGCCTGTGGCCACACTTCTTTTAAAAACAAACTCTCGCCCCAACCGTGGTGCGCCACGATCACATCGGGCACGTAGCCCTGTTGCTTCATTTGAAGTGCGGCATTAAAGCAAGCTTCTGCGCGGATAATTTTGGTTTCAAAATCAGACACCCACGGATGCACGTTGGGCGTGCTGCCGCGCTTGGATATGTAGTTCAAAAGCTGCACACCTTGCCACTGCATGACCTCGGTTTTTTGCATGGTCATGGCGCGAACGCTGTGGCCTTGCTTGACTAAAGCAGGCGCCAAAAACTTAAATTGACCCGGAAAATTTTGATGAATAAAAAGTATGTTCATTTTAGAAAGCTTTTTTCCTTATTCCCCAAAACAACCGCTGAAGAGCACCTTGGATTAACAGGTAACTGTAGTGACAATTGAATTAAATAAATCCAAATTAAGATAACCTAAGCACGCCAAGCTTTAAGAGCCAAGCCAACGAGCGCAACACAAACGCTTGCCGACTGGGCTCTATGCCTTGAACCAAAGCTTGTGCACTAGTTGGCCCGTAGGATGCAGCTTTTAACACGTGCGTAATTTCTGCATCGGTGGGGAACACCAGTTTGGCAAAGTTCACCATGGCCAAGGTCTTGTATTGGTTCACTCTTAGCAAAGCTTCTGGTGCAGATGCATCTGAAAGCGTCAACATGCTGGTTGGTTTTAATGTTTGAGTGGGGTAAGACTCAAATGCAAAAAACGGGTCCATGCGTGCGGGCCATGCATGAGGCGGCACTGTAACTTGGTCTGCAGTTTGCGCAGCCAGCCTTAATTGCGTTTGTTCTTGCCACAGAGCTTCGTACTGCGCAATGACGGTAGACCAATCATAAAGCTGCTGCACTCTTTGCTTACCAGCATGGCCCATGCGCTGCCGTAGTTCGACTGATTCAAAAAGTTGAATAAACTCTTGTGCAGTGGCTTCAATGTCAACCGAAATCAATGAGCAAGTGTGCCCACAGTACATGTCGTAAGTGTCTACTTCAAGGGCGTGTCGTAAAGCAAGGTCCGTGGCCAAGCCCGGCTGGGGCATGCATGTAGGAATTCTAAAACCGTCCACGCCATGTCGCACAGTATCTTTGTAGCCATCCCAATCGGATACCACCACCGGCAAGCCAGCCGCCATGGCCTCGATGGGCACAATACCAAATGTTTCTTGAATATTGTCAGACAGCGAGCAAAACACATCTGCGCCTGCCCAAGCTTTTTCTCGGGCACTTGCCAAACGGCCGTCAAGCGTGATCACTCGAACGTTGGGGCACGCCTGCCTTGCTGCGTCTTGGTAGGCATTTTGAATAAACTCATTGGCATGCCAGCCGCATTCAACCAGCACAATTTTTTTGCCGTTTGCAGCCACAGCACTGGCCGCTATTTCAAGCGCTTGGTACATGGCCAGCGGATGCGCCTTGGCATGAAACGACAGCCGGCCCATATACAAAACTACCAAGGTATTGTGGTCAACTCCCAGCTCTTTTCTGGCGTTGGCTTTTTGAACTTCGGTATATTCAAAATCTTGAGTGTGGATGCCAAGCGGAATGACGGGAAGCATGGGTAGAACCAGCTTACTAATGCCCAGCCTATCTTCCAAATAATTGACCTGCGCCTGTAAAAGGCGCTGCACGTTGTCTTTCACGGCGGTACTGGTGCATATCACTGCATCCCAAGGCTGAACAGGTGCCGTAATAATTTCAGCCAAAGCGTCCATTGCACCCGGTGAAGAAGTGGTGTGCGTAATGCCGCACAAACTCCAAGCCGTGTGAGGATTCTTGGCTGCAGTACCCAGCCCGCCCGCCAACGCCCTGTGAAAAGCATGCTCGCCAATGCCAGGGCCGGGGTAGTAAACCGTGCCAATGTATTTCAATGCAGACAAAGTGGATTTATCAACCATCTTCACCACCTCAGCGCGACCTTGCTCTTTAATGGTTCGCGCAAAGTGCTGGCCGTGCTCGGCCTTTTGCACTTGAGCCCAAAATTCGGTAGCCCTGCTGTGCTTTAAAAACCCTCTTAAAAAAGACTCGCCTGCCGCGTTGCGCCCCATGAGCTTGGGACCACTGGTGGTATAGGCCTCGGGGTGGTAATAAATAGCGGCTGTCATTTTGTGTCGTGAATTGAGTGGGCCAAAAGTGGCCAGATTATTGGGTCTGCAAAGCCAAGCTAAGAGCAATCTCGACCACTGGCACATCGCTAAATACACCCACCACACCTCTAGGCTCAGCAGCTATGGCATCTGCTACGTCCATGCCTTGAATCACTTTACCAAACACGGCATAGCCAGGGTTGGCAGGGTTTTTGTAGTCCAAAGATAAGTTGTCTACCAAGTTTATGTAAAACTCTGAGGTGGCCGAGTTGGGCACGTAAGTTCTGGCCATGGCCAAACTGCCGCGCACATTGGACAGGCCCTTGTTGCTCTCAAGTTGAATGGGTGCGCTTTGATCTGCTTTCTTAAGCATGCCAGTGGTATAGCCGCCGCCTTGAATGACAAAGTTGGGAATGACGCGGTGAAACAAAGTGCCTCTGTAAAAACCCTTGCTCACGTAGCTTAAAAAATTGTTGGTGCTAATGGGTGCAAGCGTGGGGTCTAACTCCAAAGTCATGCTGCCCTTGCCGGTAATCAGCGCCACCTGTGGCAGGGGAACATTCAGCGAGGTGCTGTAAATGGCCACGCCCTCAGCGGTTTGAACCACCAAGGAAAAATCACCCGTTTTGGTTACTACACAATTGAGCACCAAGGTATCGGTGTTGCTATTGTTGGCAAAAGTGGGGTTGGTGCAGGCTCCAGAGGTGTCTACTTTTAAATTAGAGCGCAAGTCTTTGCCGCCAAGGTAAATGGTGGCCGTTTTGCCATACTGAGCCGACTGCACCTTGACCCCTGTGACCACTGGCGGAAAGTCATTGCCGCCGCCGCAGGCGCTAAGCAGGCAAGCCACAGCCATTGCAGTGGAGAATATAAGATGCGCAAAAGACTTGGACAAGTTCATGCACAGATTTTAGCGCTTGCCGTCAAGCACCTTCATCTGCCCAATCTTAGCCATTATGCATTTTTAATTTCAGTATGCAGACTGCGGTAGCAAATTGGCAGTCTCGTAAGAAACCACATGCGGTTTGCTCAGCAAGTTAATGAGCACCATGGCTCTAGTTTCCCCATCAGGTTGAACATAAATGGCATCCAAACCTTTGAGCATGCCGTTTCCAATCAGCAACTTGTCTCCAGCATTGAATAGCTTTTCATGAACAGCGGGTTGCAAGCGCATTGACTCGACCCAATCATTGGGCACTTTGGCTGGCACAGTGCCAAAACGCACCAGTTGAATAACGCCCAGCGTAGACCGAACCAAAGACAAATCTTGCACCATTGTGGTTGTGCGAATAAACAGGTAGCGGCTAAACATAGGCTCGGTCACGCTGGTTAGCTTGCCCCGCCTTACTTTTTGCAAAGTGATCATGGGCAAAAAAACTTCAAAGCCTTGGCGCTCTAAATTTTCAAGTGAGCGCGCCTCTCCTCTGGGCTTGGTATGAACCAAATGCCATGAGAGTGCGTGAAGTTCATTTACAGGATCCAACATCATACATATCTGAAATTAGCCAAATTGATTTGGCTGAGCAGCCATGTTGAACACATTAGTTCAAGCCCTGACCTATTTGTTCATTATTCTAGTGCATGGTGAAGCTTAGTTGCTCAAGCTCAATCAAGTGAATTAAACTTCAAGTCATGCTTTCCGAACTTAAACCTTACATCACAGCGATTGTATTTTCCCCAACCTTACTTTTGCTTGGCATTGCATTTGGGCTATGGCTTTCAAGCAAAAAGCCGAAATTGGGGAAGTCTGTAGCTATTTTTTTAACAGCTTTGCTATGGATTTTTTCGACACCCGCGTTCAGTGTTTGGCTATCAAACAACTTACTAACGCAATACAAACCCATCACCATACAAGAACTTAAAGCTCAGGGCGTACAAGCTATCGTCGTATTGGGAGGAGGGGTGGATACTGGCCAACCTGATGGCATTCAGCAACTCAAGCCAACAGCGCTAGACCGGCTTAGGCATGGCATTGAGTTGTCACGCAAGACTGGCATTCCAGTAATGGTGACGGGCGGAAAAGGCTGGGGAGCGGAAGCTGGCTCAGAAAATGAGGCAGAAATCTCAAAAAGAGTGGCTAGAGAAGCTTTTCAATTTGAAATTCAGTGGACTGAATCAAATTCTAGAGACACACAAGAAAATGCTTTTAACAGCAAACAATTACTTTCAATCCAGGGCATTAACAAAATAGCTTTGGCCACGCACTCTTGGCATATGCCTAGAAGTCTAAAGGCATTTCAAAAAGTAGGGTTTGAGGTTACCCCAGCTCCCATGGGATTTGTGGCTGACAAAAAAGTTGACCTCATCTCTTTATTACCAAATGGTGCTGCACTCAATAACACTGCAGCAACATTCAGGGAGCTGGTTGCTCAGGCAATGCAAGGTCAATAGCTTTAAGATATTTAAGGATGACAATTTGTTCATCAAACTCTTTCTCCATTTTTATCCTGCCGTTTTGCCCCATCAACTTCCTTTGGTCCTCCGAAAGAAGAAGCATCTCTTTCATCTTCAATGCTAAGTCTTCCGCATTTTTTACTTCGCAAAGAAACCCATTGACTCCGTGTTCCACTACCTCTTTGCAGCCGACAACATTTGTAGTAACAATTGGCTTGCCCATTGCTGCTGCCTCTAGCAAAGTTCGAGGGGTGCCCTCTCTGTAGGAGGGTAAAACAATACAGCCTGCCGAGGCAATATGTTCGCGTACATCATCACTTACACCAAGATATTTCACAAACCCCTGATCCGTCCATTCTTTCATTTGCTCGCTTGAAATAGCAGCTGGATTTTGCACATCCAAAAAACCCAACAAACAAAACTCAGCCTTGGCTCCCGATTCTTTAAGTAATTGAGCTGCATTCACAAACTCAATAACACCTTTGTCTTTCAACATGCGTGCAATTAATAGAAATCGAAATTGTGAGGTGCGTGGTTTCAAATCGGCATCATCAACATGAGTAAAACGATGCAAGTTAATTCCAGAGCCAGGTAGTACACCAGTCAGCTCTACTTTGACTAACTTGTTTTCAATAAACAAATCCAAGTCATCACAATTTTGAAAAAAAATTTTATTTGATTTTTTAAAAGCTAGTCTGTAAAGCATTGATACAAACTGCTTTAACCAACCACCTTGTATAAAAACTGCACCTAATCCAGACACATTGTTGATAAATGGAATGCCACAGATGGTAGATGCCAATGAGCCATATACATTGGGCTTGACGGTGTAAAACAAACAGAGATCTGGCTTTTCGGTTTTCAGCAGCCGCCAATAACGCCACAATAATAAAAAGTCACGAACGGGGTGCGTGCCTTGATTGTCCATTTCTAAATGAACAAAACTACAACCTAGTAATTCAAGCTCTGCAACATATTTATCTTTGGGTGCCGCACAAATTAACTCAAAGCCCGAACTCATTAACTCATTAATTAAACTTGCTCGAAAATTAAGCAAATTCCAAGCGGCATTTATAGAAATAAGAATTTTTTTAGACACACTTTGCCATCAACTTATAGTTCAAAATGAGTGATTTCAAGTCATTAATTACTGATGAGTTGACTCAAGCCAACTTTGAAACATCAAAACGGCCCAAAGGCTAGGGGTATGATCAAATCGGCCAGTGAGATGCTGCAACCATTTGTCTCTAATTGGTTTCGGGTAAAAATACCCCTCCACCTCAAGCCTTTTCTCATCAAGCAACGCCTCAGCCCAATCTCGCAAAGGCCCGCGAAGCCATTGACCAACAGGAATTGCAAACCCAGCTTTGGGTCTATCAATCAGTTCTTTAGGAACATATTTATAAAGCACTTGCCTCAGAGCCCACTTGCCCTGACCATTTCGAATTTTCATGTTCAAAGGCAACCGCCAGGCTAGCTCAGCCACACGATGATCTAAAAAGGGCACACGAGTCTCCAAGCTGGTGGCCATGGCAGCGCGGTCAACTTTACACAAGATGTCGTCCGGCAAATAGGTCATGGTGTCGCGGTACATCATGCGCAATTGCTGCTGCTCAGCACCTACTGCAGGCAATGGGTCGCTTAGCATGCTTGCTGGCACTTGCAGATTGACCCCGATTTCCCAGCTATTACCTTTGACTACTTGTGCAGGGTCTTGCCATTCCGAGACCAAGCTGTTGTATAAATCATCCAAATTATGCACACCGCTTAACCGTGATGCCAGTTTGTGTGCTCGGTCACCAACACGAGCAAGGTTTTTTGATTCAGGCAGCAAAGCATTTATAGGTCGACTTAACGCATCCCAGCAAGCAGTTGGCAGCGACCTAATTGCAGCGCCTAATGCTTGGCGAGCGGGGTAAGGCAGCCAGGCCAAGCGACTCCAAATGCGTGGGCCCCAAAAGTAGCGGTTGTAACCACCAAACAACTCGTCGCCTGCATCACCTGACAAAGCAACCGTAACTTGCTGACGTGCGGCCTTGGAAACCAAATGGGTTGGGATTTGGGACGAATCAGCAAATGGTTCGTCGTACATGGTTGGTAATTCAACAATGACTTCTTGGGCTTGTTTAGCTGAAACAAAAAATTCATTGTGATCAGTTCCAAGGTGCCGGGCTACTGCTTTCGCGTGAGGGGACTCATCAAAATCCGCCTCTTCAAAACCTACAGTAAATGTCTTTACTGGCTTAGAAGATTGCGATTGCATCATTGCAACGATACATGAAGAGTCCACACCACCAGACAAGAATGCACCCAAGGGAACATCGGCTAAAGACTGCACGCGCACTGCATCATTAAGGCTTTGCTCTAAGGTTTCAAGCGCCTCATCTTCAGATGAGATGTGATTTTTCGCTCCTGTCTCCACAATTTCGGCCAGCGACCACCAACGATGCATACGTAAGCCTCCCAACTCATCAGGCGGCCGAAGGGGGGTTGATGGCGCAATGAGCACGTGGGCCACTTTAAGCATGTCAACAGCTTGCGGCAAAGCTGTGTTGATATCGGCACAAAAGTCAGTGTTGATACTCAGCATGCAACCGGGCTCTAATTTGTAAATATTTTGGTAAATGCTGTAAGGTGCTGGCACATAGGTAAAGCGCATGTATAAGGCTAACGCCTCACAGCTGACCGGGTTGGCAAACTCAGGGTAAGCACGCAAAGCCTTTAGTTCTGAACCAAAAACAAAAGCAGGTGCACCAGTACTTGCCGTGCTGGCCCAGCCGTAATACAAAGGCTTTTCTCCAAAGCGATCACGCGCTAAATGCAGGGTGCGAGTTTGTGTATCCCACAAAGCAATGGCGAACATACCCACTGTTTTCTGAAGCGTTTCCTCTAGGCCCCAGGCCTCAAAGCAGGCCAGCAACGTTTCAGAGTCTGAGTGCCCGCGCCAAGACAGCGCAGGCTTGCCAAGCTTCGTGAGTCTAAGCAATTCACGCAAGTCAGCATGGTTGTAAATTTCGCCATTGAAAGTCATGACGAATCGGCCAGTAGCAGATTTCATAGGCTGATGGCCAGCGCTTGACAGTTCTAAAATTGATAAGCGCCGAAAGCCCATGGCAATGCCAGCAGATGCGTCTGACCAAGCGCCTGCGTCGTCTGGGCCTCGGTGTTTAATGGCCAAGGCCATACCGGTTGCGACTAACTCTGGGCGGATTAGTACAGATGCGTCCTTTGTAAGAAAACCGGAGAATCCGCACATATTATTCTAGCAATCAAGATTTGAATTAACCATTCACACCCGTAATCATACTGACACGGATCGACAGGAATACTATCCCTAAAACACATGGGATAGACAGAATAACTTTGAGATTTGAATCATTGTTGAATTGACTAAGAAAGACCATTAGGCTAACAATGCCAGCGGCAAATAGGAATGAAAAAATATAGGAATAGCCCATAAGGTGGGCAGACAGTGATTGTTGCAAAATTGTGATGAATAACAATAACGCATACACCAGTGGAAACACAATCCATTTAGCTGGTACTGATTTTTTTAAGAGAATGACAAGGCCAATGATTGATGCTAACGACAACATTACCATGCTACCAATGGACAGTATGCAGTTATATCGTGTGATGGCATCCGTCATGTTTGCAGAAAGAACGCCGCTGCCATAATCCGCCAAACAAAGGGTGACTCGGTTACCACCTAGAAACTGCAAAGCTCCAAGCAAACCTCCATTATGAATGTCGTCACCTGAAATACCCATTCGAAAAAGTAGCGAGGAACCCGATGCACCCTCCAAATTAAGTAGCGCTAACCATTTGAGTGCACCTTCAAGCAGAACCCAAACCAATAGCACAAACATTATTGACAAGAAGCCTCTAACCGTACTGCCATATTTTGGGAGATATTGCCTTGATTGCGAATCACGCCTAAAACCCTGCGAACCCACAAAAAGTAATACATAGAGTCCAGCCACTGCTGAGGCCCATTGGTAATTAAAAAAGCTCGAAAAAAACAGCATCGTTAAACCAACTCTATTGCGACCGTGAGCGAAAAAAAGTATTCCCAATAAAAAGAATGGAAGAAAATAGACCTCAGTCCACGAGCTAAGAAGCATCCGGTAAGTCCATGGTGCTGTAGCAAAAAGCAAAAAGCTCACGACTCCCACAAAATATGATGGGACTGAAGAATACTTGTGAACACAAATGATGATTAATTCAGCCGCCGCCACCGCCGCGATAAGTATTAACAGCCTGTCGACCTGCGGCCCATATTTTTGCAAACCATCGAAGCCCCAAAAATGATTGAGAAAGCTATAGGGGAATAATTTAAATATATTGTTAGACAAGTAAATTTTGTCCGCCCATTCGGACACTGCATAGCCGCAGTCTTGGCATGAGGACCAAATTGAAAACCCATATGACGAAAAGTAACCATTCACCTCGACATATTCCACAGCGTTGTAGATGCGCTGTAAATGCCATGACAACCAATTGACACCTCGCGGTGCATGACTGGACATGAAAGTTAAATACAAAAACCAAATCGTGAGATAACTTACAAGACGAATTGCTCCATAAGAATCAAATATTCTTGGGGCTCTGATGGGAGTATTCACTTGAGGCATTTGGTGGTCTTGACCCAGTATTCCAGTACCGCTGGTATGTTTAAGTTACCGCTCGTTTCTCATTGAACAGGCTTGGCGGCAAGTAGCCAAGTGCACTGTGCGGGTGATACGAATTGTAGTCGTCGAACCAATCTTTCAGTTGAGCCATCACAGTTTTTGAATCTGGCCTGTTTGCTAACTTGACGAAGTCCCGCTTCAGAGTCTTCACAAAGCTCTCTGCCATGCCGTTACTTTGAGGGCTTGTCACGGGCGTCGTTACAGGCTTTAAGCCCAGTTCTTTGGCAAAGCTTCTTGTCTTAGACGCTGTGTAGCAGCTGCCGTTATCAGTCAGCCACTCAATCGTTTTGGACGGCTTGCCGTTTGATCCGAATCGTTTCTCCACAGCCTGCATCATCAAGTCGCCAACCAATCCCGCATCAATGCCTTTGGTAGTGGCAACCCAGCTCATGATCTCTCTGTCGCAGCAGTCCAGTGCAAATGCCACCCTGACTCTCTCCCCGTTGTCGCACGACAGTTCTAGCCCGTCCGAGCACCAGCGAGTATCGCTTTCCTTCACGGCCACTGTGCCTTCATGCTTTCTTGTGTCCAGGGGTTTCTGGCCCTGCCTAAACAGCAGCCAGCCCTCATCGCGCATGACCCGGTAAACCCGCTTATGGTTAATCTGGCGGCCATCGATCTTCAGCCTGGCCCAGACCCTTCTGTAGCCATAGGTGGCTCGGTCTTTAACCACGCAGGCAATGGCATCCTTCAGATCAGCATCATCGGCCTTGGGTGGTGACTTTCTCAAATCAGCCCAATCAGTTGAACGGGTTTTCTTGGTCAATACGTTGCTGCGCGATACGCCCAGAGACAGGCACACCGCCCTTATTGCTCGTCCCCGGGCAATACAGGCGAGCGCGCAATCCACTTTTTTGCTTTGGCAAAGTCCACAGCCTTCTTGAGAATTTCGTTCTCCAGAGTCAGTCTTGCGTCCCAGCGCACCTTCAAGTTGTTTTAAACTACACTACCAAGGTATTTTATGGCCTCACATTTCACAATCATTTACTTACCAACCTTCTCCGACCCCAGAGGTGTATTAACTGTCATGGAAAAAAAACTTCCATTCACGGTATTTCGCACCTTTTGGATTTACGGGTCCGATGGACAAACCCGAGGCGGCCACCGCCACACCCACACCCGGCTGGCCTTTGTGGCCTTGAGTGGTGAGGTTAGCATATACCTGAACGACGGTGTGGTGAGCGAAACTGTTGGCTTGACCGAACCTAATCAATGTTTGGTCGTGGAACCCAAAGACTGGCACACCATGACCTTTGGTGCTGGCGCGGTCTTGCTTGTGATGTCCTCCCACCCCTACGACCGCAGCGATTACATTGACACGCCCTACGAAAATCCCACATGATTGAATACGAAAACTTGACCCTATCCAATGCGGCCGTCATGACTGAATTGGAAGCGGCAGCTGTGAAAGTGATTCGCAGCGGTTCGTACGTCTTGGGGGAAGAGGTATTGGCCTTTGAAAACGAGTTTGCGCAAGCGGTGGGGGCCAAACACTGTATTGGCGTGGGCAATGGTTTGGACGCACTGATCTTGTCGCTGGAAGCATTGGACCTACCCAAATGCTGTGATGTTTTGGTCGCGTCTAACACCTACATTGCCACCATTTTGGCCATTGTCCGTGCGGGCTACCGCCCAGTCTTGGTGGAGCCCGAGCTCGAGACCTTCAATATCGACGCCTCTTTGTTGCCGATTGCCCTGACCCCAAACACCCGCGCTATTTGTGTGACCCACCTCTTTGGCAAACCTTGCCGAATGGACGCTATCGGTGCATTTGCGCAAGCGCATGGCTTGAAGGTGCTGGAGGACTGTGCGCAGTCACACGGTGCGAAGCTGGCCGGTCAAAACACGGGCACCTTTGGAGATGCAGGCTGCTTCAGCTTTTACCCCACGAAGAACTTGGGCACTGTGGGGGACGCTGGTGCCATTGTGACCAACAACGACGCACTTGCTGATCGCTTGCGCCACACACGTAACTATGGTTCCAAGCAAAAATATGTCAATAATTACCTGGGTGTGAACTCCCGGCTGGACGAGATTCAAGCGGCGTTCATTCGCATCAAATTGAGACACCTAGAGCGCATAACCGAGCACAAGCGCCAGCTGGCTAAGCTTTACTTCGAACACCTGCCCACAGGCTTGAAGCTCCCGCGTTTGCGAGACGATGAGTGGGATGTCTTTCACATTTTTGGTGTTCGTCACCCTGAGCGAGATCGTTTGCGCAGCTGGTTGCTAGAGCAAGGCATCAAAACCGAGGTCCATTACCTGATTGCCCCTCATCGCCAAAAAGCCATGCGAGGCATTTTGAGAGGCGACTGGCCTATCGCGGATGAGTTGCACGCCACAGAATTGAGTTTGCCCATTTCTGTGGGGCACAAGCCTGAGGATGTCCGTGCCGTGTGTGAGGCTCTATCGGCATTTCCAGCCTAAGGTACCGACATGAACAACCCCGTTCAACGAGTGAGTGTAGTAATCCCAGTGTATAACAGCTCGGTCACCATTGGCGATCTGTCATACCGGTTGATCCAAAGTTTTGAGGGGCGTTATGGACTGGAGCTGATCCTAGTCAACGACGGTAGCACTAAAGACGACTCGGCCGAAGTTTGCGTGCTACTCGCCCAGCAGTTTCATAACATTGTGTTCATTGACTTGTCCACCAACTTTGGCGAGCACAACGCGGTCATGGCTGGCCTAAATCACTGCACAGGAGATTGCACCATCATCATGGACGATGATTTCCAAAACCCGGTCGAAGAGGTTTTCAAGCTCATTGATGAGTTCAAGAAGGGTGCGGAGGTGGTGTATTCGCGCTACGAGAATAAAAAGCACCACTTCCTGCGCAACCTGGGCAGCCGTTTTAATGGCTATGTCGCCACTCTGATGCTGGACAAGCCTGCCGACCTCTACCTCTCATCGTTCAAGCTAATCAGCCCCTTTTTAGTCAAAAAAATCACCGATTACGATGGTGCATACCCTTACATCGACGGCTTGATCTTTCGGGTGACCCGTAATTACGCCACTGTGCTGGTTGAACACAACGCGCGCAGCGTCGGCGAATCCAACTACACACTCAAGAAGCTGATTTCTTTGTGGCTAAGCATGTTCGTCAACTTCTCCATCTTGCCTCTTCGCATGGTGACATTGATAGGTTTGTTGTTTTCGGCACTTGCATTTTTGGGCGTCTTTTGGGTAATTATGAGCAAAATCAATGACCCCTCCACCCCCATGGGTTGGTCCTCTTTGTTGGTTGCGGTTCTGTTTTTGGGCAGCATCCAGCTCGTAAGTTTGGGTATCTTGGGTGAGTATTTGGGCCGATTGTTTTTGAACTCCAACAAACGCCCCCAGTTTTCCATTCGCCGCATACATCGCCATGGTCAAGTCACTGAATAAGTGGGGACTGAGCCCCAACTTTCTCAAGTTTGTGGTGGTCGGTGCGACCAACACACTGGGGGGCTATGCGTTTTATGCAGCATTGCTTGCAATTGGGGTGAATTACGCACTGGCCTTGACCTTGGAATATGTGGCAGGTATTGCTTATGGTTTTTTACTGAACAAGCGATGGACTTTCAAAGCCCAGGGTGAATCTGCACAACAAGCTTGGCGCTTCGTGGCCTTGTATGGTTTTATCTACGTGCTTAACGTCACCCTGTTAATGCTCTTGGTGGAGCGTTGGGCAATAAGCCCCTACCTCGCCCAAACCTTTATTTTGGGCCTCTTGACCCTGTTGAGTTTTGTGGTGCAAAAACGCTGGATTTTTACCAAACAACCCACCCTTGCCCATGATCAATAGCACTGCCGAATACGAAAAAATGTATGCGGTTGAGGGTCGCCATTGGTGGTATAGCAACCTGCACCGTTTGACGTTAGAGGCCTTGACCAAGGATATGCAACTGCCCTTTGACGCGGACATTTTGGATGCCGGTTGTGGCACCGGTGGAATGATCCTAGCGCTTCAAGCCGCTGGTTTTACCAATATTGAAGGTTTTGATTTGTCCGATGATGCGGTTAGATTTTGCCAACAGAACGGGCTCAAAGCCTGCAAGGGCGACTTGCGTTTGATTGGTACGCAATATCAAGGGCGCTTGTTCGATGTGGTGATCTCACATGACAACTTGTATTTTTTGACCCCTCCCGATCAGCAGCGCTACTTTGCCGAAGTGGCTCTGTTGCTCAAACCCAGAGGCCATTTGATCATGAATGCCCCCATCAACCCTGCCTTTGCAGGCACACACGACTTGGCGGTGGGTATTCGCGAGCGATTGAGCCCAGAACAATTGATCTCACTGAGTGTGGGTGCAGGGCTGCGCGTCAAACGCTGCTGGGTTTGGCCCTTTGTGTTGTCGAGCGCGATTTGGTTGGTTCGATCGACACAGCGATTAAAAATGCGCTTTGGGGCAAGCCAGCAGTCGCCCGAATCGGATGTTTCGTTGCCCCCGCTATGGATAAACCGTGCGCTGCTAATGGTGTGCCGACTGGATGCCCGAATGTTTACAAGACCATGGTGGGGCTCATCGTGCTTTTTGGTCGCGGAGAAATCTGAACATTGAAGCCTTTGGCTACGAATCGGATCCTAAGAGCCTAGAAGTTCATTGGTCTTGACACTGTATTTTAGTCGGGCCTGCAAAATTCATTTTTCAGCATCTCAGTAAAACTTGAGTCTTCAAATTTAGGTTTGCAAACTGGAATTTGATTTGTTTGGAAATATTGCGCTCAAGTTCCCCCAATTGCGTCAAT
>Ga0214919_10007201_pt1 | contig 15076 bp, 21 predicted proteins | sample LL1503_MetaG_FD_177994 | JGI IMG/M metagenome (GOLD analysis project Ga0214919, IMG submission 177994) | Freshwater microbial communities from Lake Lanier, Atlanta, Georgia, United States - LL-1503 | ecosystem: Environmental > Aquatic > Freshwater > Lake | place: USA: Georgia | collected... | reverse complement strand
CGCTGCGAGATGCCTGTGGCTCGGATGCCGAGCGGTTTGCCCCGATCAAATTCTTCGGGCGCAATCCGCTGGTCTACAAAACCTTCATCCGGTACATCTTTGGCGACAAGGAATATGCGCTGATCATTCCCGACGGCGATCGAGACTGGTTGCACTGATCCGCCCCCAAGCCGAAGACCTTTTACCCCTTCAAATCACCCGGCCCCGCACGACGCAGGCCGGGTTTTTTGCGTTCTGCAGAACGGGCTAATAGCACTTGCAGAACGTCTCGCAGAACGATTTGGCAGCACGAAACCGTTTTGCAGAACGTTTCTGCAGAATCTGCAGAACGTTTTGTGGAATCTCGATTGATGCAATGCCAGCACTGGTTAGCGCCGCTCCCAAGTGGCCAGAAACCAGTGCTCATCAACCATCAAGGAGATTCACGTGCAAGCGTCCGAAATCGTTACACACATCTCACAGAGTCAGCTGGCAGAGCGTTGGCAACTCAGTGAATCCACCATCGAGCGGTGGCGTGCCGAGGGCATTGGCCCCATCTTTCTGAAACTGCGTGGCCAGGTCCGCTATCGCCTCGAAGACATCCGTGCTTTCGAGGAAGACAGCATGCGTGCCAGCACCAGCAAGGCGGTGGCCGCATGAGCACGCTCACCACAACCACCGCCGAATCCTCGGCACTCGAGGCTGCCTTCCAACGCAGCGGCATTTCACTGCCCGTGCCGTTCATGGAGTTGTCGGCCACGGTCATTCGTGACCTGCCGCTGACCCATGTGGCTGACCTTAAGCGTTTCGAGGCTGTGGCCAAGTCCGAACTGGCCGCGCTGTCCAACATGATCCAGGCGGGTCTGGACATGCGCTACGGCGAACAGGCCAAGGCACAGCTGCTCGCGGACAACAAGGACACCGGTACCACCCACGTCATCGATGGCGACTTCGATGTCACCGTCGAGGTCAGCAAGGACGTGTCCTGGGACCAGAAGGCGCTGCAGGCCATCTGGAGCCGCATGGTGGCGGCCGGTCAGGACCCGACCGAGTTCATCTCGGCCAAGTACAGCGTGAGCGAGTCCCGCTTCAAGGCTTGGCCCGAGGTGTTTCGCCAGCCTTTCATGGCCGCACGCACGGTCAAGCCCAAAGCAGCCAAGTTCACCTTGCGCAAGCCCTCAGCCGGTGAAGGAGCACAGTGATGTTGCCCATCATCTCCGCCGAAGAACGGTTCAAAGAACGGCACAGCGCCAAGGTTGGCCTGGTGGGGTTTCCTGGCGTGGGCAAGACCACGCAGTTGCGGACCCTGCAGCCCAAGACCACCCTGTTCGTGGATCTTGAAGCTGGCGATCTCTCCGTCAAGGACTGGCCGGGTGACACGGTCCGCCCACGCACCTGGCAGGAGTTCCGTGACCTCGTGGTCTTCCTGGCCGGTCCCATGCCGACCGCATCGGCCGACCAGGCCTTCTCAAAGGCGCATTACGACCATGTCTGTGCCACCTACGGCGATCCTGCGCAGCTGGCCAAGTACGACACCTACTTTGTGGACAGCCTGACCGTGCTCTCTCGGCTCTGTCTGGCCTGGTGCAAAACCCAGCCGCAGGCCTTCAGCGAGAAAACAGGCAAGCCAGACAACCGGGGAGCGTATGGCCTGCTGGGCCAGGAAATGATCACGGCGCTCACGCACCTGCAGCACGTGCGTGACAAGCACGTCATCTACGTCGCGATCCTCGAGGAGAAGACCGACGACTTCAACCGCCGCTACTACCAGCTGCAGCTCGAAGGCAGCAAGACCGCGCTGGAATTGCCAGGTGTGCTCGATGAGGTGGTGACGCTGGCCGTGCTCAAGGCCGACGACGGCTCGACCTACCGGGGCTTTGTGACGGGCGCGGACAACAGCTTTGGCTACCCCAGCAAAGACCGCAGCGGCCGCCTGGATCCCATCGAAGAACCCCATCTGGGCCGGCTCATCGCCAAGTGCCTTGGCCAGACACCCACCGCCAAACCCAACACCGAACAAACGAATTGAAAGGACATCCCATGAACACCTATGACCACGCCACGGCTCCCGCCAGCTGGAGCGACTTCAACGACGCCGAAGCCCAGCAAGGGGGCTTTGACCTGATCCCGCGCGGTATATCCGTGCCCGTGCGCATGACTATAAAACCCGGTGGTCATGGTGACCACACCCAAGGCTGGACCGGCGGCTATGCCACCCAGTCATTCGATACCGGGGCGGTCTATCTCGCCTGTGAGTTCGTCGTCACCGACGGCCCTTTCGCCAAACGCAAGATGTGGTCGAACGTCGGTCTGCACTCGCCCAAGGGCCCGACATGGGGCCAGATGGGGCGCAGTTTCATCCGCGCAGTGCTGAACAGCGCCCGCAACGTCCAGCCCCAGGACAACTCGCCGCAGGCGGCAGCTGCCCGTCGCATCAACAGCTTTGCCGACCTGGACGGCATCGAGTTCATGGCCCGCGTCGATGTCGAAAAGGACGGCAAAGGCGAGGACCGCAATGTGGTCAAGGTCGCTATCGAGCCTGACCACAAGGACTACGTCCCCCTGACAGGCATGTCCCCCGCCGGCGGCGGCCACAGGGGCGGTGGTGGCCACTCTGGCGCGCCGGTGCAACCCACCCCTGCCTATGCGCAGCCCGCCCCACAGGCGCGCCCTGTGGTGCCCACCGGTAAGCCCGCCTGGGCTCAGTGAGGGAGGCGCCATGCATGCGAGGCAAATGCTGGGTGTGCTCGCGCCAGGCGCGCGGACTGGGACACACCGACAACCGCCACCCGGTTGGGGATGCCAAGCGCTACCCGCTGGACTGGGTGTTTTGCAGCCGTCAGTGCCAGGACGTCTTTCATCGGATGTACGGCAACTGGGTCGATGCACAACGGTTCAACCAGGAGGTCGAGATGATTGATGTCACAGACATTGAACGCTCGGCCATGCGTTCCTGCCTGCGAGCCTTCGGCGAGGCGGCCGGTGACATCGGATTCGACAAGCCCCTGGGTGCCTACTCCGAGAAGGAGGCCCTGCAGGTGATTGACGCGATCGTCACCCGCTACACCGAAGCCATGGTGGCTCACCACGCCGAGGTCAAGTACCCGCCCGTGCGCGGCTTGAAGCCCACGGTCGACGATCCCTTCGCCGATCTGGAAAGCGACCTGCCCTGGGAGACACCCTGATGCTGGACTTCAACGCATCGGCCAGTCTTTCCGGCCAGATCGAGGCGCTGGTCGACCTTTCTCTGGAGCAAGAGCGTGATGCCACGCCACCGCGTCAATACCTGGGCGGCTCACGCCTGGGTGTGTCGTGCGAGCGGCAGTTGCAGTTCGAGTATGCGCAGGCACCGGTGGACCCCGGCAAGGGGTTCTCGGGCCGGTTACTGCGCATCTTCGAGCGCGGGCATCAGACCGAAGCCATGGTCATCCGCTGGCTGCGCATGGCTGGCTTCATTCTCAAAACCGAGGATGCCGATGGACGGCAGTTCGGCTTCAGCGTGGCCCAAGGGCGGCTGCGTGGGCACGTCGATGGCGTGCTGGTGGGCGGGCCGGAAGGCTTTGCCTATCCGGCGCTTTGGGAAAACAAGTGCCTGGGCACCAAGTCCTGGCGCGAGCTGCAAAAGCACAAGCTGGCCGTGGCCAAGCCAGTCTACGCCGCCCAGATCGCCGTCTACCAGAGCTACCTGACCCTGCACGAGCATCCTGCGCTCTTTACGGCGGTCAACGCCGACACGATGGAAATCTACGCCGAGCTGGTCCCCTTTGATGCGGGGCTAGCCCAGCGCATGTCCGACCGGGCCGCCAAGGTCATCCAGGCCACCGAAGTCGGCGAACTGCTGCCACGCAGCTTTGCCGAGTCCACCCACTTTGAATGCAAGTTCTGCGCTTGGGCAGAGCGTTGCTGGAACGCGAATCGATGAACACAGAAAAAGAACACATCCACCCTCCAGCCGGACCACCGGGTCTGGACTTCAATGACGATGCACCGGTTGCGCAGCAGCCGGTGTCCACACACCAGCCATCTGACCGGGACGAGGTCCGTGCCGCTTTGCTCGGTCGGCTCGAATCGGTGCTGATGGGCCTGTTTCCGGCTGGCAAGGTCAAGCGCGGCAATTTCCTGATCGGCGACATCCTGGGCAGCCCGGGCGACAGCCTGGAAGTGGTGCTCACTGGCGAGAAGGCGGGTCTGTGGACCGACCGCGCAGACGACTCCGGTGGCGACATCTTCGACCTGATCGGCAGCCACTTTGGCATCGACGTCCATGGTGACTTTGCGGCGGTGCTCACCAGTTGCGCCGACCTCATCGGGCGCTCGGCAGCAACACCGCGCAAGTCCAAAAAAGACGTGCCCGTTGATGAACTGGGCCCGGCTACCGCCAAATGGGATTACCTCGATGGCGAAGGCAAGCTGATCGCCGTCGTCTACCGCTACGACCCGCCAGGTGGCAAGAAAGAGTTTCGGCCCTGGGATGCTAAGCGTCGCAAGATGGCGCCGCCCGAGCCACGGCCGCTTTACAACCAGCCCGGCATGAGGGCTGTGGACACCGTCGTTCTGGTCGAAGGTGAAAAGTCTGCCCAGGCCTTGATCGACACCGGCATCTGCGCCACCACGGCCATGCACGGTGCCAATGCGCCGATCGAGAAAACCGACTGGTCGCCGCTTGCTGCCAAGGTCGTGCTGATCTGGCCCGACAAGGACAAGCCAGGCTGGGAATACGCCGACCGTGCTTCGCAAGCGATCCTGATGGCCGGGGCTCGCACTTGTCACATTCTGTACCCACCGGAGGACGCCCCGGAGGGCTGGGACGCCGCAGACGCCCGTTCGGAAGGCTTCGATGTCGCCGGCTTCATTGCCCACGGTCCACGCATGCAAATGCACTTGGTCGATGACCACCCGGACACGCTGGCCAACGCCCCAGGTCCGGAGGAGGCGGTCTGGGGCACGGAAGATGCGCTGGCGCTGTCCTTCACACGCAGGTATCACAAGGACTGGCGCTATGTGGCCGGCTGGGGGAAATGGCTGGTGTGGGATGGCCAACGCTGGCGCTCGGAAGATACGCTGGCCGCAACTGACCTGATCCGTCATGTGTGTCGGCATGCCTCGCTCAACACTCGCAACCCGCGAATTGCCTCCAAGTTGGCGGCGTCCAGCACGGTGGGCGGTGTCGAGCGCCTGGCACGTGCCGACCGCAGACATGCTGCCACCACCGAGGAGTGGGACGCCGATCCCTGGCTGCTCAACACACCGGGTGGCGTGGTCGACCTGCGCAGTGGCCGCCTGCGGCCGCATGAGCGTGCAGACCGCATGACCAAGATCACCACGGCCACACCCCGAGGCGAATGCCCGCAATGGCGGGCGTTTCTGAGTGACGTGACAGGCGGTGACCAGACCCTGCAGGACTACCTGCAGCGCATGGTGGGCTACGCACTGACGGGTTCGACACGCGAACACGCCTTGTTCTTCCTCTACGGTACCGGTGCCAACGGCAAGTCGGTGTTCGTCAATACGTTAGCCGACATCCTGGGGGACTACGCTACCAATGCGCCCATGGACACCTTCATGGAAACGCGTACCGACCGGCATCCCACCGATATGGCTGGCCTGCGCGGCGCGCGCTTTGTGGCGGCCATTGAGACCGAACAGGGGCGGCGCTGGGCCGAGTCCAAGGTCAAGAGCCTGACTGGGGGCGACAAGATCGCCGCGCGTTTCATGCGCCAGGACTTCTTTGAGTTCTTTCCGCAGTTCAAGCTCTTCGTGGCCGGCAACCACAAGCCTGCCATCCGCAACATCGACGAAGCCATGAAGCGGCGGCTGCACCTGATCCCGTTCACGATCACCGTGCCACCCGAGAAACGCGACAAGCACCTGCAGCAAAAGCTGCTCGCTGAACGCGACGGGATTCTGGCCTGGGCACTGGAAGGCTGTCTCGCCTGGCAACGCCTGGGCCGGCTCGATCCGCCGCAGCAGGTCTTGGATGCCACGGACGAGTATTTCGAGGGCGAGGACGCTCTGGGGCGTTGGCTCGATGAGCGTTGTATTCGCGTCGGCACAGCCAAATCGCTGACGGCTGAGCTATTCACGGACTGGAAGCAGTGGGCTGAGGCCGCTGGAGAGTTCGTGGGCTCGCAAAAACGTTTTGCCGACTTGCTGCTCACTCGTGGCCTGGAGAAGTGGCGCAACGGCATGGGTCTGCGTGGCTTCCAAGGCATTGGCCTCAAGGCGCCGCCAACACCTTCCTACACCCCGTACTCGGACAACTGACCCCATGAAAACCGTGCATCTGACGGATCGGACAGACCTTGTCGAAACCCCTATATCCCGCGCGTCACGCGCACGTGTAGAGAGTTACGTCAAAACCTGTCCGATCCGTCAGACCGAACAAAAAACAAGGACTGACATCATGAACACAACTATCCTCGCCCTCGATCTGGGCACCACAGCGGGCTGGGCGCTGGCCAGCCGCGACGGCAGCATTACCAGTGGCAGCCAATCCTTCAAACCGCAACGCTTCGAAGGTGGCGGCATGCGGTTCCTGCGGTTCAAGCGCTGGCTCACCGACATCAAGCAGTGCAACGACGGCATCGACCAAGTCGTCTTCGAAGAGGTCCGCCGTCACGTCGGTGTCGACGCCGCCCACGCCTACGGCGGCTTCATGGGCCAGCTGACCGCCTGGTGCGAACACCACCAGATTCCGTACCAGGGCATCCCGGTCGGCACGATCAAGAAGCACGCCACTGGCAAAGGCAACGCCAGCAAGGAAGAGATGGTGGCATCCGTCCGTGCCCGTGGTCACAGCCCCGCAGACGACAACGAGGCCGACGCTATTGCCTTGCTCTACCTGGCCCGTGAGATGGCCGAAAAGGGGGTGTGACATGAAAGTGCCGCAATACCGCTATCGCTGCCCCTTGGGCAATCTGCAGCCGACCACGCCTGATCTGGATGCCGTCAAACGCGAAGGCTGGCGCAACGACCACATCCTGGTGGTCTGCGAGCACGACGACCGGCTGGACTGGGTCGAAAAGCAGTTCGTCCGCAGGCTGGGTGAACGCCTCTACGGTGATGGAGGAAAGCGCCATGACTGAGACCCGAACCGAATGGACGGTTGATGATGTGGAAGCCCGCTTTGCAGAAGCTGCCGAGACCGCGCACAAGCTGCCCAGGGTCCGCCCGGGCGGCTACTTCAACCCGTGGATGACGCTGGCCTTCCAAGTGCCCGAGCGCTATCCCGATCCTGATCGGCTGTACCGGCCGATGCCACCCGGTCCACAGGCTGTGCAGCGCATGTTGGAGGTCTCCCGCTGGGTGCTCTGGCTTGAGGTGGAGCAGCGCCACCTGGTGTGGATGAGGTCGAACCGGTATCGATGGGAGCAGATAGGTCGGCGCTTTGCGTGTGCAGCACGAACAGCGCAGCGGCGTTATGACGCAGCCATCCATCTCGTCACCCTGCATCTGAACAAGGGGCATTGATAGAAGTTAGGGCAAGTTGGACGTAAGTGCTGGCCGGTGAGGACTGTTGATGGCAAACGCCAAAACACCCCCTGTCGCGTTTTGCCCTGTTCAGGGGTACATTTTCAGCTATGGTCAGGACAGAAGCGCAAGACGCCGATGCCGCCAAAACTCTGACGCATCTGACACATCCGACGCATATTTGGTGGGTCCTTCCGGTCGCCTCCGCTATGCGGGGGGCAACAGCGCGAGATTTCGATAGCGGCTGACCTCGAAATGAGGTTACCACCCGGCCAGGTTACCGGCCTGTGGTTACCACCGCCCCTGACAGTTACTACGCCCTGAATCTTTCTCACCCGCCCGGCCGCAACGCTCGGCGGGTTTTTCAATTCCATGACGCCAAACCTGCAGATCGAATACCGGCCGATCGATACGCTGCTGCCCTACGCGCGCAATCCGCGCACGCATTCGCCGGCGCAGATCGCCAAGATTGCGGCCAGCATCGTGGAGTTTGGCTGGACGCAACCCATCCTGGTCGACGGCGACAACGGGATTATTGCCGGCCATGGGCGCCTGGCAGCGGCGCGCAAGCTGGAACTGGTCGAGGTCCCGGTCATTGAGCTGGGGCACTTGAGCCCAGCCCAGAAGCGCGCCTACGTGATCGCCGACAACCGCCTGGCCCTGGACGCCGGCTGGGACGATGAACTGCTGGCACTGGAATTGGCGGAGCTGTCCGAAGCAGGCTACGACCTGCTGCTCACCGGTTTCGAGGATGACGAGCTGGCCAAGATGCTGGCCTACCTCGGTGACGATGGCGGTGAAGCGACGGAGCAGGAAGCGGATCCGGAAGCAGGCGATGTGGTACCGGAGCCACCCAAGCAGCCGATCAGCCGTCCCGGCGATATCTGGCAGTTGGGCCCGCACCGCCTCATCTGTGGTGATGCGTCGGACCCGGCCGCCATCGCTACCCTGATGCAGGGCGAGCAGGCGAGCCTGTGCTTTACCTCGCCGCCCTACGGCAACCAGCGCGACTACACCTCTGGCGGCATCGCCGACTGGGACGGCCTGATGCGCGGCGTGTTCGCCCAGCTGCCCATGGCGGCCGATGGCCAGGTGCTGGTCAACCTCGGATTGATCCACCGCGACAACGAGTTCATCCCGTACTGGGACCAGTGGCTCACCTGGATGCGAACCCAAGGTTGGCGGCGCTTCGCCTGGTACGTCTGGGACCAGGGGCCGGGCATGCCCGGTGACTGGCAAGGACGCCTGGCCCCGAGTTTCGAATTCATCTTCCACTTCAACCGCCAGACCCGTAAACCGAACAAGACGGTGCCCTGCAAGTTCGCTGGCCAGGAAACCCACCTGCGCGCCGACGGATCCTCGACCGCCATGCGTGGCAAGGATGGCCAGGTCAATTGCTGGACCGCTGCCGGTCAGCCAACCCAGGACCACCGCATCCCCGACTCTGTTATCCGAGTCATGCGCCACAAGGGAAAGATCGGCAAGGACATCGATCACCCGGCAGTTTTCCCTGTGACGCTGCCGGTGGAGATGATCGAAGCCTACACGCAGGAAGGCGAGATCGTTTTCGACCCCTTTGGCGGCAGCGGCACCACGCTGATGGCCGCCCAGCGCACTGGCCGAATCGGTCGGGCTGTCGAGATCGCCCCCGAGTACGTCGATGTGGCGCTGATCCGTTTCCAACAGAACTTCCCCGGTGTGCCGGTCACCCTGGCCACCACCGGTGAACCCTTTGAGGCCGTCGCCCAGCAACACAAAGCCGAGTGCTGGCAAGAGAGCGAACATGCAACTGTCTGAACATTTCGAACTTACCGAGTTTCTGGTCTCGGAAACCGCCGCACGCCGTGGCATTGCCAACGAACCCAGCCCCGAGGTTATCGAGAACCTGCGTCGGCTGTGTCAGTCGGTGCTCGAGCCTCTGCGCATCAAGCTCGCTCGCCCGGTGGTCATCACGTCTGGGTACCGCGCGCCGGCGCTCAACCGCGCCGTCGGTGGCAGCAAAACCAGCCACCACATGCAGGGACGCGCCGCCGACCTCATCGTGCCCGGTATGACGCCCTTGGCAGTCTGCCAGACCGCGCAGCAGATGAAACTGCCTTGCGTGCAGATCATTCACGAGTTCGGGCGTTGGGCCCATCTCGCGGTAGTTCTGCCAAACGAGCGCACCCAATTGCTGACGGCCAAGCTAGCGCAGGGCAAGACGGTCTACGAGCCGGGGTTGGTCCATGTCTGAACCCTGGCTCTCCACCCACATTGAGCGCTGGCCCACGGCCAAGCTCTTGCCCTACGCCCGCAATGCCCGCACGCACTCGGAGGAGCAAGTGGCGCAGATTGCGGCCTCCATCGTCGAGTTCGGTTTCACCAACCCGATCCTGGCCGGCTCCGACGGCGTGATCGTCGCAGGACATGGTCGCTTGGCCGCCGCCCAGAAGCTGGGCCTGGACACGGTGCCGGTGGTCGTCCTCGATCACCTGACTCCGACCCAGCGTAGGGCGCTGATCATCGCGGACAACCGCATTGCGGAGAAAGCCGGCTGGGACGACGCCATGCTGCGCATCGAGCTGCAGTCGCTGCAGGAGGATGGTTTCAACCTGGACATCACTGGCTTCGACGCCGATGCCCTGGCCGAGATCATGGCTGGCGAGGAGACCATGGTCGAGGGCAACACGGACGAGGACGCGGTTCCAGAACTGAGCGAGACACCCATCAGCCGACCCGGTGACGTGTGGATCCTCGGCAATCACCGTCTGGGTTGCGGTGATGCCACGCAGGCATCCAGCTACGGGCAGTTGGTCGCCGGGCAACGCGTGCAGATGATCTGGAGCGACTTGCCCTACAACGTCAACTATGCCAATAGCGCGAAAGACAAGCTGCGTGGCAAACACCGCCCGATTCTGAACGATAACCTAGGCGAAGGCTTTTACGACTTCGTCTTCGATGCGCTCTCGCTGATGCTGCCCCACTGCGATGGCGCGGTCTACATCGCGATGTCCTCCAGCGAACTTGACACGCTGCAGGCCGCATTTCGCGACGCTGGTGGCAAGTGGTCGACGTTCATAATTTGGGCTAAGCACACATTTACCCTGGGCAGAGCGGACTATCAACGCCAATACGAACCGATACTGTATGGCTGGCCGGAGGGCGGCAGTCGGCATTGGTGTGGTGATCGCGATCAAGGGGACGTCTGGAATATCAAGAAGCCTGCCCGCAACGATCTTCATCCCACGATGAAGCCGGTCGAACTAATGGAACGTTCAATCCGCAATTCGAGTCGTCCGGGCGACGTGGTGCTGGACTGCTTCGGTGGTTCGGGCAGCACCTTGATCGCTGCAGAGAAGGCCGGGCGCCGCTGCTTCATGATGGAGTTGGACCCGAAGTACTGCGACGTCATTGTTCGCCGTTGGCAGGAATTCAGTGGTGGCAAGGCCATCTCTGAGGATGGCCATCGCGTCTTTGACGAAGTGAAAATTCAAGAGGCTCCGGCGTGATCAGGCAGCTCAGCTTTCTGGATGTGGCTGAGCCCGAAAAAGATGTCTGGAGCGGTGAGCGTACGGAGGTTCGGCACCACAGCCTGCGGGTCAGCGCCGAGATGGAGCTTGGCCGAGCGGGTGAGTATTTGGTGATGGCGGATTTGCTGCTCAATGGCTGGGTGGCGTATCCGACCTCACAAGGCGTGCCGTATGAAATTGCGGTCGATATCGGCCAGCGGGTGGTCCGAGTTCAGGTGAAATCCACCAAGATGCCCAAGACGCCCGACTCACTCAATCGCGGCTCGCCGCTGTATGTGTTTCATACCCGTCGAGCTGGCAAGGGCGGGCGACGGCGGTACGGTAAGGATGACTTTGATGTGCTGGCATTGGTCGCCCTGGATCGCCGGCTGATTGCTTGCTATGCCTTGGCAGATTCGCGCAATGACTGCATTGCGATCCGAGTGCCAGGGGTTCGCTATGGCGATGGTGGTGTGAAGTGCCGCTACATTGAGGATGCGAAATTCGAGTTCGCGCTGGATAGCGTTTTGCAACGCCAAGGTCAGGAGGCATTGTTCGCCTCCTGAGTCCATTTCAATGCTCGGTGCGTTTGAGGTCGCGGTAGAAATTCTCGTGCGGACCGACCATCAACAACTTCAGCGTGTTCTCATCCAGGACGCGGTAGGCAAGCAGGCACAGCAGGGTGCCCATGCGGAACTTGTAGACCTGCACGCCGGCCAGATCACCGACCTTGGTTTCACCCAAGTCGGGCTGGCTGGCGACGGCTCGCACCGCCCCGTCAAGCGCGGCTTTTTGCTGCTTGTGCAGCTTTTTAACGGCGCGCTCGAAGGTCGGGGTGACAAGGATGCGCATCAGCCGAACTGGTATTCGCCCACGGGCTCTTCCTGGTCAGCGATCAGGATGTCGCGGATGACGCTGAAGGGCAGATCAGGGTTTTCTGCGGCGATCTTGCCAATCTGAGACCAGTACTCAATCTGCTTGGGCACCGAACGGTGCTCGATGGTGCCGTAGCGCTTGGCAGTCTCGACCAAGGTTTCGGGCAGTTTGACGTTGACGGCCATATGAATCTCCTTTGATGAGCTCCATGATAGCCCATAACGGACCAAAATGGAACCTTTGATTGTCTCAATCGGCCATGGTCTCTTCGACGACCTCGCAGTGAATCACGAACCCGGTGAGGTAAGGCAGACCCTTGGGGATGCCGTACTGCTTGCTGGTCTGGCGCCCGATGTTCCAGCCCATCCAGCGTTGCGTGGCGGCGTGGATCGCGGCCTTCAGGTTGGCTCCGGCGTGCAGTTCGTTCAGGACGTCGTCGGCATAGTGGCGACCGTGGCGGCTGTCGAGGAAGGCACGGACCGAGTCGAGGGGCTGGTAAGTGGCGTCCGAAATCGCGGTCATCGCGATCGGCCAGGCGGCTTCGGCGTGCTCGCCGAGGGTGCCAACCAGACCCCAGGCTTCGTTTTGAGTTGCGGGGATTTTTGCTTGCTGGGTGGTGGTTATTGTTGGCTCCGTGTCTGTGTTGGCGATGACTCCATTGACGCGCTGTTCAATCACAAAGCCAAGGCTTTGATCAAAAGAGTCGAGAGGCGTGGCGGTCCAGCCACTACCCAAGCCGGGCGGCGTAACGCGCGTAGTCCCCGCCGGACGGATCGACGTACAGATACGGGCGACCGGGGGCGTGGACTTCGATGCACAGGCGTCCCTGACCAACATACCCGCCCTTGCCGGCCAGCCAGTCGCGCGAGGCCATCAGGTTGGCGGCAAAGCCGTCGAACTCTTCGGGCGTCATGGTTAGTTTCTCGGTGACATAGACCACGTAGTCGCCGCTGGCGCTCATGTCCTTCAAGTCAGTTGGCTTGCGCGCAAACGGCAGCCGGATGCCGAGTTGTTCGACCTGGATCGTCTGGCCCTCCCACTGCAGGATCATGGGCGTGCGTTCAATGGTGATGGACATGCTGGGCATGGCGGACCTTTCTGGTTTTTGAAGTGCTGTACTTGGGGTGCTTGGCGGTGGCCTGCAAGGCCTCCACCCCGGCCAAGGCCAAGGTGAGCACAGCGTTATGAAACGCCGCCTCGGCCAAACAGGATGCCAGGCAGGCGTCTTCGAGCAGGCTGTCGATGGCCGGTGCCACCTTGGCGCGCATCGCGGCACAGACCGCCTCCTGGCGCGCTGGGCTGGCGGATTTGATTTCGGGGCAGAGGCTGATCAGGGTGCGAAACGCCTGGTCGGCCAGGCGCTGTCCCAGCGCATCGATGCGTTGGAAGTTGGGCCGTGCGTTCATACAGCCTCCGCATCGGTGAGAGTTGATTCGGTCTGCGAGGCAATGCGGTACACCCGCTGACCACCGGCCTCCTTGGTGGAGTGGATGGTCAGTCCCAGCCGCTTCTTGAGGGTGCCTGCAAGGGTGCCGCGTACCGTGTGCTGTTGCCAGCCGGTGGCCTCCATGATCTGCGCCATCGTGGCGCCCTCAGGGCGCTGCAGCAGACCAATCACCAGCGCTTGCTTGCTGTCAGCCCGCGTGCGAACCGGCTTGTGCTGGCTGGGTGTCTGCCAACTGGCCTCGGCCTTGGTGACATCGGCTTCCAGTTCTGGATCGTCCATTGTGATGGTCGGTGGCAAGGCGCCCGGTCGGGGCAGGCCCAGGGCGTCGTAGCCCTCGGCAGCGACCACCCAGTCATCGCCGTCGGGCGTGATCAGGGCGCGTTTGAACAGGCCTTCGAGCACCTTGGCGCGGGCGCCGCCCTTGATGTGCTCGGGGAACCAGACGATCTTGCCGGCGCTGTCCTGCACGGCACGCTCCAGGATGGCCTGCTGGTTGGGGTTGAGTGTGGTGGCCATGGCTGCCTCACGCTTGCAGGGCGGCGGCACTGCCGTTGGTGGGATGTGTTCCGTTGGCCTTGCGGCTGCGGCGCACTGGCTGCTTGGGCGTGCCTCCTGCTGCCCGCAGGCCAGCGTCAAACGCAGCTTGCAAGGCACTCTTGACCCCCCAGACGCTGACGTCGTGGAAATCCAGGTTGTCGCGGTGGCTGGTTTGCAGGGTTTCGATGAACAGGTGATCCAGGGCAATCGATTCGAACAGCAGTTCGATCTCGTCGGGGGACAGTGCGGTGGGGGACGTCTTCTTGGCCATTTGGGGCTCCTTGGTGGTGGGTTGCTTGTCAATCGACATCCGCATTGACGCGCTGTTCCACCGAGAAGCCAAGCTCCTTTCCCTCGGTATTTCCCAGTTCTTTCGACTTTTTCTGCTCTTCCAATGCCGCAGCGTGCACCTACCCCCTGTCGATATCCCGGATGCGCGCTTGTTGTGGCCAAGCCTGGGTATTGCAAGGCGCATTACCCATTGATCCATCGTGACTACGGGCGCGCGCGGCGTGGGTTCGATGCCGAGGTGGGCTTCTACCAGTCAAGGGACTGGCGAACGCTGCGATCGGCGGTGCTGCGGGAGCATCCGCTTTGCGTGGTCTGTAAGGCCAAGGATCGCCTGATTGCGGCTGGGGTGGTGGATCACGTGGTGCCGCTCAAGGATGGGGGTGCTCGCTTTGATAGGGCCAACCTGCAGCCTCTTTGCGTCTCTTGCCACAACCGCAAGACGGCCAGAGAGACTGCTGGCAGGCGCTAGACCCCCTTGCCCACGGGTAGGGGGGTCAAATCTCTACGATTGGGCGGCGCAGATGCGCGCGCCTGCCCAAATTTTTGTGACCGCGAAATTCGCGACCCCCTATCGGGCAGCAGGCGATATTCAAGACTACGGGATGCACAGATGCCACAAATTGCCCCTCCCCGATTCTGATTTCATCGGAACAAGTTGCTGGCTGCACTTGAGCGACGCGGAGCGCGAGCTATCGCGCATGGCCCTCACCGAGCAAGACCTTGATAGCCCTCGCATAAATGACGCGGACCTGGCGGACATGGCCCCATCGGTTGAAGACATCTTGGCGATGACGGATGAAGATTGGGCAGGGTTAGGACTTTCCCAAAAAGCCCTCTTGTTATTGCGAGAGGATTTAACGCGCCGATTGGGGGTCAGTGCGCAGGATTTGACGTGGCTATGCCGCGCGATTGAAAGAGGACAGCATGGCCACACGAGGGCGCAAACCGGCACCCATTGAGCTCAAGTTGCTCAGGGGCAATCCGGGCA
>Ga0214919_10007200_pt1 | contig 15076 bp, 19 predicted proteins | sample LL1503_MetaG_FD_177994 | JGI IMG/M metagenome (GOLD analysis project Ga0214919, IMG submission 177994) | Freshwater microbial communities from Lake Lanier, Atlanta, Georgia, United States - LL-1503 | ecosystem: Environmental > Aquatic > Freshwater > Lake | place: USA: Georgia | collected... | reverse complement strand
ATTTGTTGTGTAATTGGTTGTAATCTTCAATACTATCACAATTTTTAATATTGAAAAGATCGTTTATTTTATATTTATAAGCCATTTCTATATCAAGGACATTGCTCCATAATGTTGTTCCAATAAAGCAATATCCTTTATATATTTCATAATTATCATCTAATAGTGTAATGTTTTTATAAGGTTTTATTATTTCAAGTATAACTTTTACTGGATTTAAATGTGTTTTATAATATTCATGATTTCCAAGTATTACAAATATTTTTTCATACTTATCAGATATAAATTGAATAAAATCCTTGTAATGTTTTTCAAAAGGATATCCAATATCACCAGCTAATATTAATACATCACCAACACTTTCTATTATTATTTTACGAAATATCGATGGAATTTTTAAGTTATGATAATGCTCTAGATGAAGGTCACTTAGATATTGAATTCTCATATTTTATTATATAGATATAAGTGTAGTTTCCTATAAATTCCAATTTTTTACTCTTGATATTTTCGATGATATTCAACTATGATTTTCAACTATAAAAGGAATTTGTAAAATATTTTTTATTTTATCTTATATTACAATAAATGAGCAACAATAACGCAGAAATCAAAACTTTATGGAAGATAATTAATCGAATTGAGCAGACTTTGAGCTTTTTGATAGCAAACCAATCTGTACCTGGACCCCCAGGTCCTGCTGGACCAAGAGGTGAGGTTGGACCCGCTGGACCCCAAGGTGAGGTTGGCTCAGCTGGGCCCAGAGGTATGACAGGTCCAAGTGGGGGTCCCGTTGGTCCCACGGGTCCAACTGGTTTACAAGGAATTCCTGGTAACGATGGATATGCGGGTCCTCAAGGTCCAGCAGGAAGTAAGGGTAACGATGGCGTACAGGGTCCCCAGGGAATACAAGGAAATCCTGGTCCCACCGGGCCTATGGGTCCCCAAGGGAATGATGGAATCCAAGGTCCTCAAGGAATTCAGGGTCAAATTGGTTCAACTGGAGCACCTGGTCCAGCAGGAATTGATGGTATTCAAGGAATCCCAGGACCTCAAGGTCCAGCAGGAAACGATGGTGTACAGGGTCCCGAGGGTATTCAAGGTCCAACGGGAAATGACGGTATTGTGGGACCAACGGGTCCAGCTGGATTAGACGGAGCAACTGGTGCAGATGGTAGTGATGGTGTGAACGGTGCAAGCGGAAAGAACGGATTAGATGGAGCAGTTGGTCCCACGGGTCCAGCAGGAAATGATGGTCCAATTGGACCCACTGGTAAAGCTGGTGTAACCGGACCTGCTGGTAGTGATGGATTAGTTGGACCAACGGGTCCACAAGGAATTCCTGGTAACGATGGTATCCCTGGACCAACCGGTCCATCAGGAATTGATGGTATTCAAGGTGTTGGACCAACCGGGGCACAAGGAATTCCTGGTAATGATGGTTTACCTGGACCCACTGGTCCACAAGGAGAAACTGGTTCAACTGGTAGAGACGGGGCTGTTGGTGTAGCAGGAGAAACTGGTGCAACAGGACCAGCTGGTGTTAACGGAGTAAACGGAACCAATGGTATTGATGGGGCAACTGGACCAACCGGACCTTCTGCTTAAATATATAGTCAATTATTATTTTATAAGCAATATTTCTGCTTATAAAATAGAATTACCAAACATTTCCTTCATTTGATCATATGTTAAAACCTTTTTTTCAAGTAAAGAAAGTTTCATCCTCTCAATTTCAAGTCTCATTTTTTCTATTTCATATTCGCGTTGTTTTTTATAAACGCTATAATCATACTTGCAAAATTTACATTCACATTTCATTATATATAAGAGAATATCAATCTTTAAATATTAATTACAACTTTTTTACCATATAATTAAGTTCAATTTAAATTTTATGTAATATACCTAAATCTTTTAATTGTTCATATGTTAACACACCTTCTTTTAATAATGATATATAAATATTTGATTGTTCGTTACGTAGTTTTAAATCCAAGTCTAATACGATATTCTTAGTATATTTTTCAGCCAATGATAAGATCATACACGTTATTATAGATTTACCATAATTCAAATTCTAAATTATTCGAATCTTTAATGATATATCTATTAATTAACAAAAAAATGAAATAAATAAATAAATAAATAATCAAATATTATAAATTAAAAATGGATACTATTGAAAAAACATGGACATTTGTAAATAAAACTCGTTCAAAAGAAGATTGGATTAACAGTATAGATGACTGGAGTAAACTTGAATCCTTAAGAATTGAACACAAAGATTGTTTAATTAAAATACATTGTTATTGTTCCACACATTCTTGTAATCATCTATCTGATTATGTTTCATCTACACGAGGCTGTTGTGTATGGTGTGATGAGATGGTACAGCCAATGTTAGCGAATCCACGTAACAAAAAACATGTATTGAAATATTGCAAATTAGGATCTACAATATTATATCCGGATGTTGAAACAACGGCGACATGAAAAACATTATTTTAGCATTCAAACGATGTTTTGAAACCACTTCCATATTCAAATACTTTATCTAATCTATAAGAATTTCCATATGCTGATACTGCTAGATATAATGTAAGTAATTGATTTCAATTAATTACATTATATCTAGCAGAAACTGTTTCCTCCATTTCAGTATATGAATCACCAGATGATGACATTTAGACAATACCGGCATTCCACATAAGAATCGCAAAATCAGATCCTCAAAACACTTACTATTTCTAATGGGATAGACGTAGTTAAATCCCCATATGATAATTTTGCACTAAATATTTTTCCACGGTGTTTTAGGGAAAAATTTTGATCTTGGTGAAGGCTTAGATTAATTCTATTTCCTACAATTGATTTATTCAATATATATGAAATGCCGTTAGTATATTCTGATTCATTTACATCAGTTGAATAATAAATGTAAATATATATTAGCCAAATTTCATTCGATGGAACAGAATTCAGGTCTAATGACCAGTTAAAACTAATTAATTCAAAGCAGTCAGACTTTTGAAGACATTTTAAATTATAAGAGGGTTTTAAAAATCTTTTTTGGATTTCAAGACATGCTTTAGTATTTCGTTGATGTTTTAACATGTATTTGTTAGTACTAAATTCATTTTTACAAAATTTGCATTGAACGTTCATTGTATTTAATTCTAAATCGTATATCTTTAAATTGTATTTAAATATTTTCAGTCATGAACTGTGGTTCAATATTCTTCTTCCAAATCTATGAGTTTAATCGAACCATAAATTCCATCTTTTTCATAATATCTAAAACCGTAAATAAACCATGAGTATTTGAATAATAAATTATCTAGTTTTTCTAATTCATATTTTTTTATTGGAAATTGTAGTTCATATTTAGTATTATTCCAAAATTCTAATTTTGATGATAATTTTTTAATCCAGAAATTTCTTATCATATCTGTTAATGGATGTTTCATATATATAAAAATCTTTTCTATTAAAAAAGTAGGTAGTTTGTCAAATAAAGTAATATCCATGGATGTATTTTCTTATGATTTTCCAAGTTTTTAAAATAATTCTATCGTGATTTGAAAAAATTAAAAATTAAAAATTAAAAAAATAAAAAATTAAAAAATCTTTAAATAATAAAAATGAGTAGTAAAAGTAAAATGAGTACGGAAGACAAAATTATTGAAGAATTAAAAAACAAAAAAAAAGAACAAACACGTGACAGTGAAGCTGCGGAATTGAAAAAAATGAAAGAAAAAGATATTGAAATTAGTAAATATAATAAGTTTGAAAGTGAATTAAAAGCAAAACAAGAAAAACAAGAAAAAGAAAAAACTAAATTAAGAACATTGACTAAAGGTGAGGAGAATATTATTGCAAGATTAAAAGCACACAAAGATGGTAAAAGAAAATATAAGAGAAGTAAGAAATCTAAGAAATCTAAGAAATCTAAGAAATCTAAGAAATCTAAGAAATCTGATGGTCGTAAGAAATCTAAGAAATCTAAGAAATCTGATGGTCGTAAGAGATCTAAGAGATCTAAGAAATCTAAGAGATCTAAGAAATCTAAGAAATATAACAGATCGCACTAGAGAATAGAAATTATTGGATGGTATTTCAAATGATTACTGCTAGATATATTGTAATTAATTTAAACCAATACCATATGTGATTTTTAAATCACTTTTTACACATCACGTGATTTATCATACCAAAGCTATCCATCAGTTCAGGGTACTGATGTTTTTTACATCTACTGTCGTTTATCGACATGTTGTCTTTAAATCACAATTAAATATAATTTAATATATTTAATTACATTGTTTCGATTAGTACAGGAACTACTTTAATATGTTGCCGGTTTGTATATTTTTTCTTTGTTATCTAATCCTTTTGTATTATTTCAAAATTGTTTTCAGATTGATTTATTATATTATCTAAAATTTCTACTCTTATATTATCATCAATTATTATATTATCTGTTTCTTCTTCTACGTCAGATAGATCATGATATATTGGAGTACCGTTTTTTTTTAAAACAAAAATTTCCCTCTTCATATCATTGATTTCATTTTTTGTTTCTCTAACTTCCTTTCTTAAATTTTTAATTTTTTTCAAAAATAATTTATATTTATTATTATTTTTAATCTCTTTTTTTTCAATTATATTTGTAGATTCAATTATACCTATCTCTTCAGTAATTTGTTCTTCATTTGGTGTTTCAAAAACATTTGAGATTGAAAAAGATATAAAAAATCCAATTATAATAAAATAAAAAATTAAATAAAATAAGAAGCAACTAATTGGGTTGGATAGTAAACTTTTTGAAAAATAAATAAATATTACAAGTGAAATAATATTAAAAACTATATTTGAAATTTGTCTAGAAACTTCTTTATTTGAATAAATTATTGGAGACATTGACATTATTTTTATTTATTATTGATATATTTTTAAGTAATTTTTTAATATATTTTCCATTTTGGATCATATGCTGATTGATTGTTTTTTCTCTGTTGTCTCGAAATTAAATCTTCTCTCCATTCACAGCTATCTTGAATCCATGTTAGTTGTCCTAAATTGTTATTTTTTTGTTGTATTCGAGTATACTCTGGTTTGAAAGAATCCATTGGATCAATGTATCGTTTGGCAACTATTTGACTTTTATTTGTAAAAACTGGGCTACTATAAACTTCTTCTATAGGTCTTTCGTTTACATTATAGTAAATGTTTCCACCTACCATATCGGTTAACTTATTATAAATTTTAGCTTGAAATTCATCGGCTGTTTTATAAGTATAAATTTTATTAAGAGGTGGAATAGTTTCAGGTCTATAATTGAAAGAATAATTCATTTTATTATATATAATTTTAAAATATAAATTTTTTCAATGACACAAGAAATATACAATAATAATAATAATAATACAACTTATAAAAAATGATTTTGGTTGAAAAATTACAATATTTTTCAATTAGTTGGAAAGATTTACAAAATAAATGTATGAAATAATAAGTCAAATATCTAAACAGAATCCGGATAAAAATGGAAATATGAGAAAAATTTACATTCTATCACTTTAAAAAAAAAGCTAATAAATTTTCTATATTTTTATTAAATAAAAAATGACATCAGTTTTAGAATCTTATTCTTATATATTTTCTTATTGGTTATTTGTTTGGTATTTATTATTTATATTCGATATAACGAAATATAACCCAAAATTGATATTACAACTTGCATTACTTCATAATATAATAGTTTTAATTTATCAAATGTTGATGAATGAAAACATCTGTGCAAATGGAATTTTTATTTGCGGAATGATTTATTTAAAGGTGATTCCTCTTTATACGATTAAAGATACGAAAGTAAACTGTTATGATATAAGAGTATCGGTACTAGTATATTTATTATTTTTAGGATGGTTAAAAATTAGAAATAAGGAACTATTTGAATTTCAATTAAATTTAATGAGAGAATTTGTTCATACATCTGAACGAAATTCGCCAACGACAATTGTTTCAGGATTAATAAACAAGTAAAAACTTTATTTTTTTAATTCATAACGCATTTGTTCATCATCAAATTTAATTAAATCGTAATCACTAATTTGATTTTGATATTTCCTTTTTTTGTTTTCTTTTTCTTCTTCAAAAATGATGGTTGTGTCATCATCTACGGAATTTTTATGTTCATGATCAAAAAGTTCTATTTCTTTTTTTTCAAAATCTTTTTCTAGATCTTCAATAAGTTTACTATATTTTTTTATAAATTCACTAGGTAAAAGTGGAGATGATGAAAAAAGATCATCATAAGATTTTAAAATCCAAGATAAATAATCTTTTACTGGTATTCTTTCATCCCTCCCAAGCATCAGTTGTCTTTTTATATTTTGTTCTAAAGATGTATATTTAAAAGATGCAGCTTTATGTTCGTATCCAACTTCATCATATTTATTAAATTTTATGACTGCAACTATTACGGTTGTTAGAAAACTTAAAATCGCCGCAGAACTATTATAATAAATCATATCTTCAATTTCCTTACATAAAATATTTCCTACAACTGTTACTAATCCTGCTAAAGGAGATATAATTATTGCGATATTCATAAACATTGAGTATTTCCAATATTCGCTCGTTGATACTTCAATGTGTATTTTTTTAAAAAGTTTTGATTGTTTTTCTATAGTATGTATAACAGATTCTATATTACTATTCCATTTTAAAACCATTATTTTTTTTATTTTATTTTTTCAAATATAAAAAAATAAAAATATTACTAAAATAAAAAACTATTATGTCAAAAGAAACATCAACTGATGATCAAAAAAAATGGATGATATCCTTTCTAAGTGCTATTGTTTTTGTAATTGTTTCCACGCCACAGACTTTTAAATTTACGAATAATATTTTTGAAAAATATTTTTGTATTAAAACTATTGATGAATTTGAAAAACCTACATGGTCAGGAATTTTCTTACATGCATTAGTTTTTATGCTAATTACAAGATTATTGATGAATTATAAAATGCATGACTACTTACTTAATGCATTGAAAAAACAATCTTAAATATTTTTTATATATTTGGTTAAGATATATATACTTTTACTTGGATAAGAATGGTTGTAATTATTTTAAATTTATTTTATAACATTATAAAATAAATGGAAAAAAGAATTGATGAATTGAGAACCAGAACTCTGAAAAACAGAAATAAATTAGCTGAAATTCAAGCGCATTTAAAAAAAGTTAGAAAAGGATGCGACGAAATGATAGATCAATTAGGTAAAAAAAATATCGATTTAATTTGGAAAATTGATAAAGATAAAGAATTAATAAAAAAATTAGAAAAATTACCAAAACGTTTACTAGTAAAGAAAAAAAGAAGTAAATATAGACCTAAGTTAAAATCTATAAAAGAAGATGAAGAAGATTTAGGTAAAAGAAGAAAAAGTAGAAGAAAAAGTAGAAAATAAATATTTTTATACTAAAAAATAATATAAAAATAATTTCTTTATTTCTATTTTATTACTTTGACAAGGATTCTTTTAATAAAAACTTAATTTCTTTCAAATCATCTCTAGTTAAATCTTTTACGTCAGATTTGTCTAATTTATTGATCATTTTTTTAACTTTGTCTTCTAATGAAGTTTCTTCTTCGTAATCGTCATCTAATTCTTCAACCTTACTACTACTAGTGTCCAATTTATCATCTTCCAATTTATTTTCCATTTTCAGTTGTTCAAAAATTTTCATATTATGATTATCATCCGGAAGATTTCTAACTGCAATCGCTTTCTTACATGATTCATATCCAATACGTAATTTCTTACCAGATATAAGTGTTACAATACTAAGTAAGTTGTATCTAGTATAATCATAGAATCCATGATTTACTAAAGTACTTTCATCTGTTGGTTTCTTCAAATTATATATAGTTTCTATATATGGAACTACGTTTTCAACACAATTATTATCTATACTTACTTTCATGTAATAAATAAAACCATCTACTGGTGGATTTTTACATTTTACTGCTAATTCTAAATACTTATAAATAATTTTCAAATCCATTTTACACATCATTGCACAATATCCAGCTCTGACATATGTAAATTTCTCATCAATAGCAGCATGAGTACCATCATTTGTTTCCAATGAGAGAACGTTATATTTAAACCCATTCTTAAAATCATCTATTGACATATAACTTTGTGATAAGAAATAATAATTTCTTTTAGTCTTCGGTGCCTTTAGTAAATTATCTATATCTTTTTGATATCTTTGTTCTGTAGATCCTCCATATTTCACTCTATCTTGAAATAAAATAAATATATCAAATAAATTCAAGTATTGTCCAACGTTTAAAAATGCCTCATGAACTGGCGAGGCTTTATCATATCGACAATTTGAATTATTTCTAATAAATCTTAAATCGTTATGATCATTTGTTTCAAGACTACCTTTATTGTTTTCATACCATCTTTGTTTTACAAGACCATAATTTATATTTTGTGGAATAGATGATATAACCTGTAAAAATTTTGTTTTAGAATTTTCAGTCTGAAATTCATCCCCAGCGTCCATAAGAATTAAAAATTTCACTTTGATACTTTCTGCAAATTCAATGGCATCGTTACGACTTTCTGGAAAAGATTTAAATACACCAATTTTTAAATGTAATTCTTGGTTATTTAATTTACAAGTTTCCTTAACAATTTCAATTGTTTTATCAGTACTTCCCGTATCATAAATAATAACATGTTTTATATAATCTTTCACGGAATTAATAGTTACATCTATACTGTTTTCTTCGTTTTTGATCATCATGAGAACACCAACTAAATTATTATCTGCCTTCATCGTTTTTTGTAAAATACTTTGAGTTTTTAAACCATATTATTTTACAAAAATATTTAAGATTTGTTATCTATTATAAATTTTAAAAAATTTATTTGTCTTTGTGTTGAGATACTTGGATCTGGTTTCTCACTTAAAGAAGCATGTAACTCGATTAAATCATTTTTACTCACTTCAGTTGCAAGTGTATTTTGATAAGATCCGATACTTTTTTGTATTCCCATTTTTGCTGATTCTAATCCTTGAATTACAACTGGATCTAAACCTGTTGATTTAAAAGAAGCTATTTGATTATCTATTAATATAGAAGCTTGTTGTTTTTCATCTAAGTCTCTTATAATTGATGATAAAGTTGTATTTTGACCATTTACTAAATATGTAGAAGATGGTGTATAAGATTCCATAAACATTGGTAAATTTCTCAATGATGTATAATTATTTCTATTGAACATTTATTTTATATTATTTTTTTTTTAAACTTTTTTATAAATTACAATAAATGAATAATAATAATTTATTATACTATGATAATTTATTCACAAGTAATTTATTTACTGGATCAAATAATGGTTTAATATCAAATGATACGAATAACAAATTCTGGACAGAATTACCTGTTGACAGAGTATATCCTAACATTCCATTTACTAAAGGTAAATTTTTTGTAATAAAAACGTTTACACCCCAAGAATCAACTATTATTACAAAAGCTTTAAATAATCGTGTAGATCAAACAGTTTACTTTGACGAATATGGAAATTTAACAATTTTTGACAAATCTTTAACATCTGAACCTAAACCAAATCGAATTTTATCATTTGTAAATAGAACAACAAGAACAAATATAAATTATAATAGTCCATTAGGTATTCTTGATTTCTCCACTGTTTATAATAATAAATTAATTTTATCTAATCTCAACACTTATATTTTAAATTTATTTGATCCAGCTAAAATACAAATTTTATACAATCCTCTACACAGAAAATCGTTTAAAGATTTTTACAACAGTCTTTCTTTCAAGTTAAATGCAAATGGTTATAATACAGTAAATGATTTAAACACAAACGATGTATCCACCCTTGTTGATAAGTATTGTGAAATAATGGCTGTCAGAGGTTCTAAAAATGGTGATAGAAAATATGCTGATAAAACATGCAGGTGTTTAGGTACTAATTCATCTAGAGTTTACGGAACAACTGATCTTGGTAATCCAGATCCAGTTGGAGAATGTATAGACGACGCTATAGGACATATTACAGTTGATCCAATTAGAAGATCAACTGGATTAAATTGTGTTTGTGCTGCTCCATCATGCACAAATGGTATGCAAAATTCTTTTGTAAATGATTTTGTTACTAAAGTAAAAACATCTTTACCTAGTTGTCCTGATATTAACACTACATTTTGTAGTATGATTGTACAAGCTGGTGGTGGAATTAATGCAACAAGTGCACAATTAAATCAAACATGTGGTGATAGCGCTGATTATCAGAGATCATTACAAACAGTAACTAAACCTCCTACGTCTACTACTCCCGCACCTACTACTCCTTCATATACGTCTACTACTCCCGCATCTACATCTACTACTCCTTCATATACGTCTACTACTCCTTCATCTACGTCTACTACACCTTCATCTACATCTACTACTCCCGCATCTACATCTACTACTCCTTCATATACGTCTACTACTCCCGCATCTACATCTACTACTCCCGCATCTACATCTACTACTCCTTCATCTACGTCTACACCTACATATACGTCTACTACACCTTCATCTACATCTACTACTCCCGCATCTACATCTACTACTCCTTCATATACGTCTACTACTCCCGCATCTACATCTACTACTCCTTCATATACGTCTACACCTACATATACGTCTACTACACCTTCATCTACATCTACTACTCCCGCATCTACATCTACTACTCCTTCATATACGTCTACTACACCTTCATCTACATCTACTACTCCTTCATCTACGTCTACTACTCCTTCATCTACGTCTACTACTTCATCTACGTCTACTACACCTTCATCTACATCTACATCTACTACACCTTCATCTACATCTACTACTCCCGCATCTACTACTCCTTCATATACGTCTACACCTACATATACGTCTACTACACCCGCATCTACGTCTATTCCTGAATCTTCATCTTCATTAACACCTACATCTACTTCTTCATCTACTTCAATTATTATTGGTGTTGTTGTTGGTTGTTTTTTAGTTTTATTAATTTTTGTAGGAATATATTATTTTAGGGTAAAAAACAAGGGAAAATAAAAATAGTCTGTATTGAATTTTTTAATTTTCCCATTCTATAACCCACATTGTGTATCTACACATATCTCGCCATTTCTTCTGTTTTTCTATTTTATCATCAATCTCATTAGGAAGACATTTTTTCAAATACCATTTTGCGTTTTTACCGGCCTTGATAATGATATTCGCTCTAATTTCATAAGCTAGTTTCATAACTTGTTCCAATGTGTATTTTTTGTCTATTCCTGATTTTCCAACACAGCCAACTCTATTCAGAGATTCCAAATTTGATTCATGATAGCCAATATCAACACCTTCTCGTCTTTCAAGTCTGCTGATGTTTTCCATTTGATTGTTGTCATTTATTGGTATTTTATAAAAATATTTCAATTTTTTATAAAATATATATTTTCTGCTAGATATATTTCTTCTTAGACTTAGATTTCTTATACCTAAATTTTCTTCTTAATTTTAGGTAAAATAAATTTAAAAATAACCCAACCAATTGCACCTAGAATAATTAGAGTAAAAATAATCCAAAAAATTATCATACCTATATTTGTATTATCTGATGTTTTAGGTACTGGTGTAGTAGATGATGAAACAGTGGATGAATAGTTAGATGATGAAGGTGTAGTATTTGAAGGTGTAGTATTTGAAGGTGTAGTATTTGAAGGTGCAGGTGTAGTAGATAATGAACTTATTGCATCTGCCTTTTGTGAAGCTTTTAAACTATCAGCCAAATTTTGTCCAAGTTGTTTTAAACTTATATTTGTTTGTCTTTCATATGTTTCAGTAATATTTGTAGCTGCTGTTAGTGCGGTTTTTATTGCATCGTTACATAAAACCTCAGTTACAACTGATGCTAATACATTTTGATTTATATTTAAATTTGAAGCATTTAAATTACCAATGAATTCAATTACCACATTTGCATTTGTGTCGAGATTAACTGAAGCACTTTGAACTTTTTCATTTATAGCTTTATTAGTACAATTTTCATCTATAAATGTATCTGTTGCTACTATATCTTTTACTGATTGAGGAAGTTCAGTAAAATTATTATCAGATGTTAATTTAGTTTCAACTATTGTTTTTGCAATTTCTTTTTGCATATCAGATAAATCAATCTCTGCATCTGAAGATAATTCCAACTTATTTTTAACAGTTAAAGTAACAGTTTGATTTAATTGTGCACCAGATAAATTTAAAACTGTATTTGCCTGCGCTTCTTTATTTTTTAAACATTGTAAATTTAGAGCCTCAGACATATTTAAATACTTATCACAATCGTACGGTAATTGTTTAATAATTATTAATGCATTTGCTCTAGAGGAAATTTGACTTTCAGTCATATTTTGCTGAATAATACAGTTCATTCTTTTTTTGATGTTTGTAATTTTTGCAGCATTTACTATAAGTGTTCCACATCCATCAGAAGACATATCAGATGACGCTTTATTAAAAGCATCAAATTGGGAAGGAGTTAGTTTTAATTGTGTATCAGGAGAATCACTTCCAGTTGCGTTAATATTTGTTGAATCTGAATTATCAGATAAACTTGAACCAAAAAATGTATTTGCTTTTTGAATGCATTTTTGATTTGCCCCAATTTCATCTAAAATATCTTTTAAAGTTGATTGAAAATCCTTTGCAGTAGGTGCAGAAGAATCATTTTCACATGTATTAATAAATTGTCGAGAATTATTACTCATTTTTTATTAAATATAAATTTAATAAAAAAATTAAAAAATATTTAAATTTACGAACACCAAGGAAAAATGCAAGAAATTTTCTTTTTTATAGTTATATTTCTTTTATCAACTGAAACTAAAATATCTATTAGTTCAGGACAAACAGTGTTTACTATAAAATTTATATCTTGATCATTTATTTTTTCATTGGTAAGAAAAGTTTTAACAGATGATATAATAATATTTTTTTTATCTTCACCACTTAAGTCAAAATTATCTATATATTTCATAAGCTCAGTTATAATAAAAATTATATTTTTCGTTGGAGAGATATTATTCATTGCAGTTGTTAAACGAAGTTGATAATCAATCTTTTTTTGTAGATTTATTTTATAATCCAATGGATCATCATCAAGTAATTGTAATAATTTATCTTCTACGTTCATTTTTTTTATTTTAATTGAACTAATATCAACTTCATTTTCATCATGTTTAATTTTATATTTTTTTATACTTTCTGAAGAATTTATAGATGAGGATTGCGATTTAATGTCTTCTTCATCATATTTTTCTTTTGAATTAAAGTTCAAGTTTTCATTATTAATATATTCAATTATAGGTTTATCATCCAATACAATTTTTTCATCACTTTGTGTATTATGTTCATCTATATTATGTTTAAATTTATTCATATTTAAAATGAGATTATTTACAATTGCACTACATTGAACTTCTGATTTGATTTTTAAATCTTCATCTCTATTATTATCATCTAATATTTCCTTACTTTTAATTTGATCAGCAAACATGTAATATTTTTTTGAATTTATCATTAAATTCTTTTCATTATCGGCAACTATATCTTTTTTAATTAATCTTTGCCTAGATAACATCATTTCATTGTTTTCTATTTTTTCTATTAAAATCATATCTTTTCTTAATTTTATGACTTCATTGTCCTTTGCCGTATTAGCTTCCTTTACAATTACATCAGGTAATATATATTTAAAGTTATTTATAATTTCATTTGTTAAAGAATCACCATCTATTTCAAATGCCAACATTACAGAATTATTATCAAACTCTTTTAAACCAAATTCATACAAAAATTTTAATTTAACCTTAACATCCATTTCATCTTTAGGATTTGTTTTGATTTCCAAGGATAATTGTGATTTTGGATTTTCATGACTAAATAAGACATGAATTTTTTTATATTCGTCAAACGACATTTATTTATTAACAAGTTATTTTTATTTTTTAATAAAAAATAAAAATAACTTGTTAATACGGTTAAAAATTTTCATTACAAATATCAATATTTAATTTTGAGCATGAAATTATTACATCGTTTGATAGAGAGTGAGGTCCACAGCAACTAACACCTAATTCTGAACTTATCATTTTATTTTCGTCATATATACTATTAATTATATTTGACATTTTTGGTCTAGAATTTTGAATGTTGAAGTAATTATCTTGACAACCTTCTTCTATTTTTTTATAAGTTGAATATATATTTATCGTAAAAATGTCTTTATTTAAATATTTTAGAAAAAAACTCAACCCATCTACTAAAGAAGAGTGTGAAACAACCCAAATTAAATAAATATGTTTTAAATGTTTAAATTTTTTATGATTATGGTTTATATCGTAAAGTATTGATAAAATTGGAGTAATTCCTATACCACCAGCTACTAAAATCAAATACTTATATTTGTTATTTTTATAATCAATGTTTATATGTCCATATGGGCCTTGTAATAAAACAGGGCTATCTTTTAGTTTACTTTTTAAAGATCTTGATTCATCTAAAAGTCTTATTTTATTAGTCCAGGATCCTTCTCCCATATCTTTTGCACAAAATGTTAAAGTATCATGATTCTGTGTGATTAAACTTAAAGGATGCCACTCAACTGAAGAAATTTCCTTAAAACATATAAAAAAATAAGATCCTGGTGGTGTTTTGATTGGTTTTAATAAAGAAATTGTCATCAAAATACATAATGTATTTTTATTCTCGTCACCTATTATTTTTAAATGAGAATAAAGTGCTTTTTTTGTATTTAGGAATCGTAAGATGATATCTATAATATATAATAAAAAGGTTGGTAAAATATAATATAATGTTAGTAAGAAATGCCATATACCCGCTGCTATTGAAAAATAACAAAGAATTCTATGAGAAAAATAAAATACCTCAAAAAAATTTCTTCGAATATAAGG
>Ga0214919_10007199_pt1 | contig 15077 bp, 13 predicted proteins | sample LL1503_MetaG_FD_177994 | JGI IMG/M metagenome (GOLD analysis project Ga0214919, IMG submission 177994) | Freshwater microbial communities from Lake Lanier, Atlanta, Georgia, United States - LL-1503 | ecosystem: Environmental > Aquatic > Freshwater > Lake | place: USA: Georgia | collected... | reverse complement strand
CACGCTATCCATTTCATTAGAACGTCTGCTGTCTAAATGTCCACTAACTAAAAATATTCTTTTATCATTGGGGTCAGTGCCTTTTAAAGTAGCCACTACATTACCTAAAATTATAGGTCTGTCAACCCTTCTTTTATCGGCGTTATAAGTGGTAGTATCTATAAAGGCAGATAACCTTCCATTACTTGACTTTGCATATTCATTAAACCTACTTAAAATCCAAGCTCTTGCAGCTCCAATACCTTTAATACTACTTGATTGATTACTTAGTGTAGCCCTTGTACCAAAACTTACAAGCTTATTCAAATTCTGCGCTAAGCTATCAACACTTATTTCTTTTACCATCGCATCTATCTCAACATCTTTTTTAATGATTTGTTGTGAAAAGGAATTCGCTACTGCAGCGAATAAGAAAACAACTAAAAAAATAATTTTGTTCTTCATGTTTTATTGTTTATAATAAATTTTTAATATTAAATTTTTATTAATTAAATTTTTATTAATTAAATTTTTTAATCTTTTTTAAATTTTACTTCTTCTTGTACCTAATTTTAACCTTTGCTACACCTGCACCCACCATATCAATTTCTTTAGCAGCTGCCTTGGTTAAATCTATAATTCTTCCTCTAATATAAGGACCTCTGTCATTAATACGTACTACCACCGATTTATTATTAGAAAGATTTGTTACCTCCACCTTAGTGCCAAAGGGAAGCGTTTTATGCGCAGCAGTTATTTTACCTTGTCTATAAATTTCACCATTGGCAGTGGTTTTCCCTTCATAGCTATCGGCATAGTAAGAAGCTAAACCCTTGCGTGTAGAATAGCCACAGCTGGTAAGCAGCGAAATAAAGAATAAGCAAAAAAATATTTGTTTAACCATATCTATTCTCTAATAAATATTAAAATGAATATTAAAATGCTTATGAACGAACAATTTTTAATTATTCTTTGAATCTAAAATAACAGGGGTTTTTCCGCCACCCATAATAATTACTTTAGCATTCGGAGACGTAATTAAGCCCTTCATTACTTGTATTTGCTCATATTGTAATTGCTTATCACCTAAGCCTGAGCTAATAATTTTTTGGTAATCGGCAATACCTTGTGCCTCTACTCTCTTACGCTCTGCTTCTTGTTTTTCTTTTTGTAATACGAACTGCATTTTTTGCGCATCTTGCTCTGCCTTAATTTTGTCTTCAATAGATGCCTTTACTGTAGCTGGTAAAACAATATTACGCACTAACAATTGCTCTAGTACTAAACCACGAATTTTTAAATTCTCTTCAATAGTTTTGAAAATTCTACTTTGAAACTCATCTCTTTTTACAGAGTATAAGTCAACGGCTGTATAATAAACAGCATTGTCTCTAATTTTAGTTCTAGTGATAGGACGAACAATTACATTTTTAAAATCATAGCCTATCTCTCTTATAATTTTAGGGGCTTGATTAGATTGTACACGATACAATACTGTTAAATCAATGACTACCTCTAAACCATCAGCTGTTAAAACGCGAATAGCATCATCTCCTGCTACTTCTCCTTCTGTATGAACTCCACTCATGGTATAATTTTGTGTTCTAACGTCAATGGTATTAATAGACATTAAAGGGTTCACAAAGTTTAAACCACTGGTAATAACTTCATCTTGTACTTTTCCAAATAAGGACTGTACTCCAATTTCTCCTGCATCAATTTGCTTAATACACGAAGTTAATACACCAATAGTAATGACCACTAACCCAATAGTACGAATAGAACCTTTATTGATATTCGCAGGTAAATTTAAATTTTCAACAGCGCCCGCTGCAAAAAATAGTGCAACTCCAATTAAAATAAATAACATACAATTAAATTTAATTAGGCGCTTAAATAGCGTCTAAGGATTGACAATTTTGTCTACCTAAAATTACAATATTTAATTTGGCCTTTGTTAAAAAGATTACTAGAATATGGTCTAATTTGAATAAATTAGCACTCTAATCGAATTTCAAACCATTCATCCTTAAAAAAATATGAAAAAAATTAGCCTGTTTTTTGCCTTTCTTGTATCGGCTTCTAGCCTATCTCTAATGGCGCAGACCAAACCCGCTTGGAATAGCATTTTTGCAAGCATTAATAAGGAAGTACAAGCAAATTCAAATGCTTATACCTCACTTAAAATTTCTTCTGAAACTATTGGCCACCGTTTAACAGGTTCTGAAAACGGTAAGAAAGCTGAACAATACGCTTATGACTTACTAAAGTCTTATGGCTTTACTAATTTACGTTTTCAACCTTTTGAAGTAGAAAGTTGGAGCCGTGGAACTTTAGAAGTAACCATTGGTGGTGATATGAATAATTTGAAAACCATAAAGTCGGTTTCATTAGCGCATTCTCCCGTGAAAGTCGATCTTGCCCTTGAAGTAGTAGACATGGGTAATGGTGTGGAAGAAGATTATGCTGCTAACCCTGAGAAAGTAAAAGGTAAAATTGCTTTGGTATACTTAGGTGTTTTGCCAGGTTCAAAACCAGGCACTCCAGGTTTACACCGTTCTGAAAAAACAGCCATTGCCACAAAGTATGGTGCAAAAGGAATTATAGTTATTAATACACCTCCCAATGGAGTACTTCTTACAGGTACCGCTTCCGTTACAGGAAAATTAATTCCTATTCCTGCTGTTTGCGTGGGTAAAGAAGATGGGCTTTTATTAAAAGAACAATTAGCTACAGGTAAATTATATAGTCATATTAAAATGACTAACTTCTCTGGAATGATTAAAGCGCGTAATGTAGTTGCTACTTTAAAAGGCAAAACCTTACCGAATGAAAAAATTGTGATTGGTGGGCATTTAGATAGTTGGGATTTAGCAACAGGTGCTATTGACAATGGCATTGGTTCATTTTCTGTTTTAGATATGGCTAGAACTTTTAAAAAATTAAACCTACATCCTGCACGTACAATTGACTTTGTAATGTTTATGGGAGAAGAGGAAGGTTTATTAGGATCAAGGGCCTATGTAGAGGATGCGATTAAAAATAAAACCATTGATCAAATTAGATACATGATGAATTATGATATGAGTAACGATATCAAAGGTTATTCCACTAGTGCAGAAGATAGCAAAGATTTATTTACAGGCATTGGTGCTATTGCACATTCAATAGATACTTCTTTTACTAATTTATTTAGAGCAGGCGCTGGACTTCATAGCGATCACCAACCGTTTATGTTACAAGGCGTTCCTACTGGCGGTGGCGCAGGTGGTGGACTACCCAAAAATGCAGGACCTTGTTACCATGCCGATTGTGATGTATTTAGTTTAGTAGAAGAACAAGGCATGAAAAACACAGTGCGTTTTGGATCGATGTTATTGTATGGTGTGGCCGATGCCGATGAAATTAAATCAAAACATTTTACAGATGCTGAAACGAAAGCATTCTTAATTAAAAATAATTTAAAAGAGCCATTGCAAATTGCAGGCGAATGGCGCTGGAAAGATTAACATAAAAAAAGGTCTCGATTATTCGGGACCTTTTTTTTGTAGTTTATTTTAGTTAGTTATTTTTAAACTTAGTTAGTTAGCTTTTTAGCGACTTATTTACTTTTATTTAAAATAAATAGTCTTACCTGTTTTCGCTGATTGAATAGCAGCTTCTAAAATACGGTTCACCATCACATTATTTTCAGTAGAATATAAACCATAAGGTTCTATTTTTTCCTTACCTCTTAATACTGCATGTAAATAAGAGAAAGGGTCGGTGAATACATGAATATCCTTTTCAGTAACTGTTTTTTCTGTTTCAGGCGCTGCTTCTTTATTTCTCAATCTCATTTTTTGTGCATTCACTGCTATAATATAAGCAGAGTCTCCGTATACTTCCATATCCTTTCTTGCAAAAGTCCAGGCCCATGAAGGTTGCAATACCGCCTGTGTTTTAGCATAGTTCACTATAATAGTTGCATTGTCATCTACCTTAGGATAAATAGAGGGCTTGAACTGATTCGTAACAGCTGTTACAGAAATAGGCATTTCCCCATGCATTAAATAAGTCATTAAGTTCGCCCCATAACATCCAAAATCTACAATAGAACCTCCCCCGTTTTCAATAGGATCGGTTAACCAGTTAAAAAATTCTGGACTCACTCCAATTTCTTTAGGACCTTGATGCCCATGATGGAAAACTACTTTTCTTATTTGTCCCACATAGTTCTCTTCTTTAATAAGCCTGAAAGTTTCAAAAGTGGAAGGATACCATGAAGTCTCGTAATTGGTAAGTAGCATTACATTATTCTTTTTAGCTAAAGCTTGCATAGCTAAGGCTTCTTTTAAATTGGAAGCTAGTGGCTTTTCCACCATAATATGTATACCTCTTGGGGCTGCTACTTCAGCTACTTTTGAATGTTCATGAATAGAACCGAATGCGACAACCGCTTCTGGTTTTGTTTTATCCAGTGCTGTTGCTAAGTTGCTATAAAATAAATCTTTACTTAAATTAAATTTAATAGCATTTTTTTCAGCGATGGCTTTATTAGGTTCATAAATACCTACAATCTCAATTACATCGGTCTTCGCTTTATTTAAAATCCAAGCTACATGGCCATGGGTAATGCCTGCCACCACTACTCTCACCGCACCAGTTTTACCAGTTTGCGCCTCTACCTTTTTTGTTATACAAAATAACCCAATAAGGGCAAGCATAAACAAAGACTTCATTTTCATATTATTAAATTTAAGTATGGACGATATGCCTAATTAGTTAATGAATTTAATGCTTTTAGCATTAATAAGCCCGGCTTTTATTTAAATAGTATTTTAAAGGGATACAAAAAAGAGGGCCCCATAGAAATGGGGCCCGATTAACGATTGCTTGCTAAAAAACAACAAAACTGGACTATTAAAACTTTTATATTACTTATTCAATGCTATACAATTAAAATTTATATACAGCTGCAATTAAAAAATTACCCGCATATTGATTTAAGTTACTATTGGCATTAAAGAAAATTTTATCTTTTGCATTATCGAATCTTATTTCTGGAATAAGGGTTAGCTTAGAAAAATGAATATTCGCAGAGAATGTATTTTGAAAAATGGAAGTACCCACCCCTACTGCATTTTTACTATCATTAAAATATTCCGATCTTAAAGTGAATCCGAATTTAGCAGAAGGGTCATAATTCACATACAAAGCATTGCTTGTCCAATTCTTTCCAGAAATATTAGCAATAGTACCATCATAGTTAATACCTACCTGACTACATACCACCCCATTTAATACTAGATCAAATTGTGATTTGTCTTTACCTCCTTGATAATTCAAAAAAGCTTTTAATACATCGTTCTTTGAACTTGTACTAAATTGCGCAATAAGTATTTTATCGGGTGAAGAAGTACTCACAAAGTCGGTAGGTTGTGCAAATCCAATCATCATTGCCGACTTCCCCCCTAAAGCAATATCTGCTCTAAAACCTGTATGAAAAAAGGGACCATAAGAAAATCCATAACTCATGCTATAGTTTCTATTGGAATAAGCATCTAATAATTCATAGCCGATATGTGTGGCCCATTTACCAACTGTAATTTTTAGTCCATTCATTGGAGCATAACTTAGATAAGCTTGTTTAATGGTTTGTGCTACACCATTATCATTGTAAGAAAATTCTTGGGCTCTCTTTCCTAAACCCAAATCAAGGGTGCCAGCGAAATTTCCTTTGGTATGATCTAGCTTAATAGAAGCCATCCCTAATTGTAATGATTGATTTGAATTAGTGAAGCTGGTTCTATTGTTGGTAGCCTGTTTTGAAAAATCACTCTTATAATATCCATCAAAATAAATGGTATAACTAGTGCTTGCCTCCGTTTCCTTGGCACTAGTATCTGTTTGAGCCTTAGAACTAAGGCTTAGAAGCAGAAAAATAGGTAAGAGGATCTTTGATGTCATGATCGAGGGTAGTTTAAAGGATAGATTATTTATATTATTATTAATTATATATGTTAATTTGGTTGAATTTTTATAATATTTTATTAATTTTTATCATTATTTTTATAAGGAGATATTAGTTATTTAAGTTTTAATATTGATTTACAGCTATTTATGATAATACGAGTATCAGATAAACATATTATATTTATTTCTATGTTTATGTATAATGCTAAATTATAAAATATTTTCTATTTTTTTATAATTACAAATACATATATATTTTTTTAATGCGACTAGTAGATCTAAACAATGAACAAAAAGCATAATTCAATTTAGTTAAATGGTTTCTTTGTTTAATTATTGCACTATTTTATGCGTATAATAATTAAACAAATAGGTTCCAAAAGCTTTAACTTTGTAAGACATAATCTTCCCTTTTCTGCATGGAAAACAAAGCCCCTATTACATCTAAGGTCGACAACCGTTTTGAAGCTTTATTCAACTCTGCCTCCATGGCCATAATCGTTGTAGATAGCAAAGGAGTCATTGCTATGGCTAACCATTATGCTAATACTTTATTTGCCTATACAGAAGAATCCATGGTAGGTCAAGTATTAGAAAAGTTAATTCCACAAAGACATCATGCTAAGCATGTGGGCCATAGAGAGGGTTATATAGAAAAGCCAAATGCTAGAACAATGGGCTTAGGCATGACATTGTCTGCACAAAAAAAAGATGGCACCGAATTTCCAGTTGAAATTAGTCTTGGACATTTTAAAACAGGAGAAGATCAATTTGCTATTGCTTTTATTGCAGATATTACCAAGCGTAAACTAAATGAAGAGAAAATTTTAGCGCAGCAGCTAGAGATGGAAAAAGAAAAAGAGGTCAACGACTTAAAATCAAGATTCGTTTCCATGGCCTCTCATGAATTTAGAACTCCTTTAAGCACTGTATTATCCTCTGTGTCCTTGCTTTCTAAGTATACTACAACTGAAGATCAATCAAAAAGAGATAAACATATAGACCGTATTAAATCATCGGTTAAAACATTGACCGATATCTTGAATGAATTTTTATCATTAGGTAGAATTGAAGAAGGTAAGGTGGAGATGAATGCTGAAGTTTTTGACCTGGTTGAATTTATAAATGGTATAAATAACGAAATGTCTGTTTTATTAAAACCTGGACAAGATTTTATTTTCAACCATAAAGGAAATACAGAAAGCTATACAGATACAAATTTGCTTAAACACATCATGATTAACTTGATTTCTAATGCAATTAAGTTTTCTCCTGAAAATGCAAGTATAATAATTGACGCAGAAGTTACTACTACCCATACTAAAATTAGCATTACCGATAAAGGCATAGGCATTCCTCTCAGCGATCAAGTACACTTATTTGAACGCTTCTTCAGGGCCACCAATGTCACCAACATACAAGGCACAGGGCTAGGCCTTCATATTGTTGGCAGGTATGTTGAATTATTAAATGGCAGCATTCATTACCATAGTGAATTTGAAAATGGTAGCAGTTTCATTATTAATTTACCAAGTTTCATTAAAAAAGACTTTGAATAAAACTACAGTTATGGAAAAAATATTACTCATTGAGGATAACGAAGCACTAAGAGACAACACTGCTGAAATTTTAACATTAGCAGGCTATGAAGTGATTAGTGCTGAAAATGGCAAAATAGGTGTTGAAAAAGCCATGGCCAACCCTCCCGATTTAATAGTTTGTGATATTATGATGCCCGTCTTAGATGGCTATGGCGTATACCAAATTATAAGTAAAAATGAGGCCTTACAACATATTCCCTTTATTTTCTTAAGTGCTAAAAGCGAAAGAAATGATTTAAGAAAAGGAATGGAAATGGGCGCAGATGATTATATCACGAAACCATTTTCTGATGCAGAATTAATTAATGCCATTAGAGCCAGAATTGAAAAAATTAAAATTCAACAAAATGCAGGCGGTAGAGGTATTGAAGCATGGTATCAAATAATTTCAGAGTTAGGCAATAAAGACGAAATGCATAAGGCACTTGAAAACCATGATGTAATTGACTATAAGAAAAAACAAGTTATCTATTCAGAGGGCCAACACCCCAATAAACTATTTTATATAGAATCGGGCAAGGTTAAAGTATATAAAACTAGTGATGGTGGGAAGGAACTTATTATTGGTTTACTATCGGCAGGAGACTTTTTTGGACATATACCCTTAATTGAGAATACTATTTATGAAGAGTTTGCAGAAACCTTAGAAGAGTCTTCTATTAGAGTCATCCCAAAAAAAGAATTCGAACATTTACTTACTCATAATCAAGAAGTAGCCTTAAAAGTAATAAAACTGCTCGCTAATAATATTGCAGAGAAAGAACAACAACTAGTAGCACTTGCTTATCATAGCTTACGCAAAAGAGTAGCAGACGCCCTTTTAACTTTGAAAAAGAAATACGCAGCGCTAGGCGATACGGGCAATTTCTCTATTTCTATTTCAAGAGAAGATTTAGCCAATATAGCAGGTACTGCTACCGAAAGTTTGATTAGAACTTTAAGTGATTTTAAAGCAGAAAAATTAATTGAAATTAAAGAAGGTAAGATTAGCATTTTAGAAGAAAAGAAACTTGCGAATCTTTTCAACTAACTGTGGCTTCGAATTTTTCATTGACATCGCTTTTCCAAGTAATAAACTCGTTTTCTAAATAGACTACCTGTAGTTTGTACTTCTTATATTCTGTCATAAATTTAGGTTCTACCAAATTATTAACCACTTTAGAAGCCTTCACTCCCTTTTTAAGTAATAAAATATCGTTTTTTAAAAGTCTCACAGCCGCTTCCCTATTTAATATCTGAAGTTGCAAATCTTCAGCCCAAATAATAAAATCATTCATTACCAGATTTTCTAATAACCCAATTAGCTTTCTTTTTATAAATGCTTGTTCCTCTTGGATAAAATCCAAGGATCTAATTAAAGATTCTAATTCTTGTGTTATAAATTCTTTTTTCATTACACATTATTTATGACATGGAACTGCTGTAGCTCCAATGCCTATTTGTGGACTTAGATAAGGAATGCCTAGGTTTAAACCCCTAAGTATTAATAAAATGCCCATACTAAAAATAAATACCGGTAATAAGGACTGCAATTTCGTCCTTACTGCTCTACCCATATACTGCCCTCCTATGGCCACCATGATTAATGCTGGCATTGTACCCAATCCAAAAAATGCCATCATCATTCCACCTTGTACAAGGCTCTGTGTAGCAATGGCAGAAGTCAGTGCCACATATACCATACCGCAAGGAAGTAAACCATTTAAAAAACCTATAAAGTAAAATGCAGTACTCTTTTTACTTTTAAATAAGCTTCCCATTTTTTTTATAATTACAGTATATACAATATTGTATTGAAAAAATGGAATGGCCCATTTAGATTTTATCACAAACACATAGAGCACATACAATAACATAATAGAGCCCATTACAATAGATAAATGTTCTTGCACCACATTGAAGGGCAATGCTGTTCCAAATAAACCAAGCAAAATACCTAATACCGTATAACTACTTATTTTTCCAAAATGATATAATAAAATAGAAACCCATTTTTGAAAATTTGATTGGCCAGAGATGGGAAGAGCCATGACCAAGGGCCCGCACATACCTATGCAATGAACACTTCCAATAAGTCCCATCAAAAAACCAATCTCAAAAACATGATTCAACCACATAAGTCTCGTTTTAGTAATTACCCTAAGAACTTTAAAACATCTCTATACCAACTATATAACATCTCTACACCAACTTTATAGCATCAACTTCTTTTCAAAATAATAGTTTACCCCATTATTATCCACCGACAATTTCAAGGTATAATTCCCTTTCATAGTGCTCAATAATTCAATATCAAATACGCCATTTTGAACTAATTTTTCTTTTTTCATATCTCCCTTCTCGTCTGCTATACAATACATTTCAATAGCCACTTTAGAGGCATTCGTTTGCAAATTTTTAGGAAGCTTTATATGTAATAAAGAGCCCTTTGTCTCTACTTGCAAAGCCTCTGCTAAATTGCTAGCTCTTTGAGTTGCGTCTATCACTTTTTGATATTTTAATTCGGCACCATAATAATCGCTTTGTACTAAATCAAATTTTTGCTGAGAAGAATTATAAGCAAGTAGTAATATACCTCCTACAAAAATGGCATACACTATAATGATACTATGTCCCCAATTGAGTTTCATATTTATTATTTTAAATAGAAGAAATTTTATTTTGAAGGTCCTAGAAAAACAGCTGTTAAGTCGTCCATTTTATGCCCGTTTTCATAAAGACCAATTTTTATTTTTGTTTTTCTTGATTTTAATTGTTCATTTTTCAAAGTGATAAAAAAGCTTGTTTGAAAATAAGACTCCTTGGGTACGTCTACTGGTCCTATTTGCTTAATCTCTCCTTCTATATTTTCTAATTTTAAATCTAGATGAATATTTTTTCTGGTTTTATTCACTAGTTTAATATTGTATAAATTACTAATCTTGTTGCCTGCTAGTAATTGATAGGTTTGGCCAGGTGTTCTTAAAATTCTAGCTGCTATATCTGCTCTAGTAATTAATAAAATGGCTAAAAAACCAAGCAGCAAGCTTAATACAATCGTATACATTTTCAACCTCCAGGAATAAGTCATTTTTTCTTTTAAAGCAATGCCATTCTCTGAAGCATAGCGAATTAATCCTTTAGGTTTATTTACATGATCCATAATTTCATCACAAGCATCAATACAGGCTGTACAATTCACACATTCTAACTGAGTACCATTACGAATATCAATACCAGTTGGACAAACACGCACACAGGCATGGCAATTCACGCAATCACCTTTATCTGAAGTAGCATCCGATAACTTTCCTCTAGGCTCTCCCCTTACATAATCATAGGCAACTAAAATGGAATTTCTATCTAATAACACACCCTGTAACCTTCCATAAGGACAAACAATAATACAAGCCTGTTCTCTAAACCAATAATAGACAAAGAAAAAAACCAAAGTAAAAATAACAAGTGCACTGAAAGTTCCAAAATGAACAAATATACCTTCTTTCACTAACACCCCCACTTCATCTATGCCAATAATATAGCCAAGAAAAAAATTAGCAATTAAAAATGAGAGTAAAAAAAATATAATTATCTTGATTGTTCTTTTTAATAGCTTCTCAGCATTCCAAGGCATAGCCTTAAGTTGTTTCTGCTTTTGCGCATCTCCATCTATAAAAAATTCAATTTTTCTAAAAACCATTTCCATAAATATGGTCTGAGGACAAGCCCAACCACACCATATTCTTCCAAAACCTACTGTGAAAAGAATAACAAAGACAATAAATGTCAATAAGCCAATGGCAAAAATAAAAAAATCTTGAGGCCAAAATATTTTACTAAAAAATATAAATTTTCTCTCAAGTACATTGAACAAAAATACAGGCTCCCCTTCAATTTTTATAAAAGGAAGGGTAAAAAATAAAATCAAATAAAAGTAACTAAAATAAGATCTTAAATTATATAATTTGCCATGTGGTTTTTGCGGAATGACATAGTTTCTATTACCCTCTTTACTTATAGTGGATACCGAATCTCTAAATGATTGATCTAATAAGTCCTTTTTATAATTTGATATACTCTCCGAATCTGTTTTATTTATTTGTTCCATTTATTTTTTTGTTGCAGTGCTGTCCGCTCTTGCAGTACTGTCCATTATTACAGCTACTTCTTTATATAAATCTCCTTGTGGCGCTTTTGGATTCGGCGGATTCGTACCTTTTAATGTTCTAATATAAGTGGCTAATTGCTGCAGCTGTACAGGAGAATAAGTAGTTTGCCAGGATTGCATTCCTTTATCAGGATAACCATATTTAATCGTCTTAAATATATCTTTAATAGCTCCTCCATGTATCCAATATTCATCGGTTAAATTAGGCCCCACTGAACCTTGTCCTTCTGCCAAATGACAAGGAGTACATGTTTTAGCAAATAAAATTTTTCCTTGGGCAGCGCCTGTAGCATCTAATTGTACAACTGAATTTTCATCTACATTTTCTTTAGCAGAAGCTAAATACGCATCGGTTTGAATTTTTGCAGCGGTCATCTCTTCAGCATACTCCTGCGTAGGATTCATACCTGTATGCCATACTTCAAATTTTAAAATATAAAATACTGCTACTACAATGGTAATATAAAAGCCATACTTCCACCAAGGGGGTAAGGCATTGTCTAATTCTTTAATGCCATCGTAATCATGATCTAAAAGCATATCTGCTTCCTTTTCTAAAGGAATGGCTTTTGTAAAAAATTGCTTATCTAATGTATGCCAGGTTCTAATCAACCAAGAATCACTTTGCAGCTTTCCTTCTCCAATTATTTTTTCTGAAGGATGAATAGATCTAAAAATATTTTTAATAAATAAAACCAAAATGAAAACAACTAGTAACTCTAATACAATCACAGTGCCCATTGTCCAAAAGGTATTGTAAGATACTCCACCATAAAAATCGGTGGATACGGCCTTAGCAGTGGTATCAGCAACTAGCGTTGTAGATTGAGCAAAAACATTTTTAGAAAACATAGAACCCATTACCATTACAAAAATCATCATTATTTTTTTGCCTGCTTTTGATACCTGTAGCGCTTGTTTAGAAACCATTAATAAAACTTTTGTTAGTATCCATATAACAACTACCAATAAACAAGCTACTGTAACCATAAGTAGCTGCATATAATTGGTCACTGCCGGTTTGGCTGGAAGCAAAGTCGGCTGCGCATATGCACTGATAGTTAATACAGTAGCCAATGATAAAAGAAATGTATTTTTATTTTTTAACATAAGAAATGTTTTTAGATGATATATTATTGTTCTAATGGTAAATTTTTAATTTCCTCCACTTCATTTTTGTCAAGCACTTTAACATACCATAACACTGCAATAAAAAATGCAACAAAAACTAAAAGTGAAAAAAGCGGATAAATATTTTGATCCTGCATGGTTTCGGTATACTTTTTTATAAAACTGTACATAATGCTTAATTTTACTTGTTTACTTTTTCTTGTTTATTTTTTGTTGATATCTGTGCCTAGTCTTTGTATATAAGCAATCAAGGCAATGATTTCTTTATTCGGCGCTACTTTAATGCCGTCTTTTTCTAAATCAGCTGAAATCGTTTTTGCCTGAATCATTAAATCTTGATTCGCCTTACTTGCATAATCTGCTGCATAGGGTACCCCTAAAGTGCGCATCGCATTTATTTTTAAAGGCGTGCTGGCTGTATCTATATTATCATCAATTAAAAAAGAATAGGAAGGCATTACCGAACCTGTTGAAATAGAATTTGGTTCTTCAAAGTGATTATAATGCCAGGTATTTGATTTTTTCAAATTACCCGAACCTTCCCTAGCTAAATCTGGCCCTGTTCTTTTACTACCCCATTGAAATGGATGATCATAGACAAACTCGCCTGCCTTACTATATTCTCCATAACGCTCAGTCTCAGATCTGAAAGGGCGTATCATTTGTGAGTGACAGGTATAACAACCCTCTCTTGTATAAATATCTCTACCTTGTAATTCTAAAGGGGTGTATGGTTTTACACTTGATATGGTAGGTATATTTGACTTCACTAAAAAAGTAGGTACTAATTCAACTAAGCCCCCTATTAATATTACAATCAAGGATAATAATAAAAAAGGAGTGGGTCTTCTCTCTATCCAACGGTGCCAATGCTCCCCAGTATGTTGGGTATAGGCTTTTTCTAAAGCAGGTGCTTCAGCATCTTCATTAGCATGCAATGTACCTTTACCAATAGTTTTAAAATAATTCACCATTCCTATAATAGCTCCCGTCAAATAAAGCGTTCCACCAAGCGCTCTCATTGCATAAAAAGGAGCCATATAGGTAACGGTTTCTAGAAATTGATACTTTAATTGGCCACTAGGTGTGAATTGTTTCCACATAGCTACTTGTTGAAAACCTGCCCAATACATGGGTATGGCATAAAATAAAATACCTAAAGTAGCTAACCAGAAATGTATGTTCGCTAATTTCTTTGAATACAATTCTGTTTTATAAATTCTTGGAATTAACCAATACAATATTCCAAACGTAAGCATACCATTCCAACCCAATCCTCCAATATGCACGTGCGCAATAATCCAATCAGAGAAATGCGCCACCGCGTTAATGCTCTTTAGAGATAACATAGGCCCTTCAAAAGTAGACATACCATAAGCCGTAACGGCTACCACCATAAATTTCAAAATCACATCCTCTCTTACTTTATCCCATGCACCGCGCAGGGTTAACAAACCATTAATCATACCACCCCAACTTGGGAATATTAACATGAAACTAAATACAATACCTAGGCTTTGTGCCCAGTTAGGAAGTGCAGTATATAATAAATGATGCGGGCCTGCCCAGATATATAAAAAAATCAAGGCCCAAAAATGTATAATAGATAATTTATAAGAAAATACCGGACGATTAGCTGCCTTTGGCAAGAAATAATACATCAATCCTAAAAAAGGAGTGGTTAAGAAAAAGGCCACCGCATTATGACCATACCACCATTGTACCAAGGCATCCTGTACGCCGGCATACCAACTATAACTTTTAAACAAAGTCACAGGCAGTTCAAATGAATTAACTAAATGTAAAACAGCCACTGTAACAAATGTGGCTATATAAAACCAAACGGCTACATATAAATGACGCTCTCTTCTTTTAATAATGGTGGCAAACATATTAAAACCAAAAACCACCCAAATTAAAGTTATGGCAATATCAATAGGCCACTCTAATTCTGCATATTCTTTAGCGGTAGAAAATCCTAAAGGCAAAGTAATCGCGGCGGCTACTATGATAAGCTGCCATCCCCAAAAATGAATTGCACTAAGTACATCGCTAAACATTCTTGCCTTTAACAAACGCTGTAAGGAATAGTAAATTCCCATAAACATAGCATTACCCACAAATGCAAAAATGACTGCATTGGTATGCAGTGGCCTAATACGACCAAAATTAAAATAAGGCTGTAAGTTTAATACAGTGGGAAAAACCAACTGCAAGGCAATCCATAAGCCTACCGTCATTCCAACAATCCCCCAAATAATAGT
>Ga0214919_10007198_pt1 | contig 15079 bp, 15 predicted proteins | sample LL1503_MetaG_FD_177994 | JGI IMG/M metagenome (GOLD analysis project Ga0214919, IMG submission 177994) | Freshwater microbial communities from Lake Lanier, Atlanta, Georgia, United States - LL-1503 | ecosystem: Environmental > Aquatic > Freshwater > Lake | place: USA: Georgia | collected... | reverse complement strand
CCTCATGGTTGGCGTGCCCGCCCGCCAAATCGGCTGGATGAGTGAATTTGGCGAACAAATCCCCCTGCCGCTGCAAGGCGAGGGTACATACACCTGTCCCCATAGTGGCCTGACGTACGCTTTGTCCAAAGGTTTTTTGACAAGATGAACCTCACTGTGATGCGGTATCATCACGATGCAATGACACCATATCACGGAGCCCAGCATGCGAACCACCCTTGATATTGAATTGGACGTTTTGAGTGCCGCCAAAGAAATAGCACGCCAAAAACAGGTCGGCGTAGGCAAAGTCGTTTCCGAGCTGTTGAGGCAAGCACTCACGGGCAACACGGGCCCCGCTGTAAAGACCCAGCCCAGCACATCCATCACAGGGTTTGACCCTTTTCCGTCCAGGGGCGTGATCGTGACCAACGACTTGATCAACCGCCTGCGCGACGCCGAAGGCATTTGATGCGTGCTTTGCTGGATGTGAATGTTCTGATTGCCTTGCTGGATGCTGGGCACATTCATCACCAACGTGCACGTCAGTGGCTTGAACAAGAAATTGAAAACGGCTGGGTTTCTTGCCCCCTCACTCAAAACGGCTGCTTGCGCATCATGTCGCAACCGTCGTACCCGCAAGCTCTGCCACTGCAGGCCGTTGCACAACGACTTTCTCAAGGCTTGGCGCACCCCAGGCACACCTTCATTGCAGACGACTACAGCCTGCTCGACGCAGGACAACTCAACTGGAATCATTTGCTCGGCCACAGACAAGTCACTGACTGTTACCTGCTGGGCTTGGCCGTTAGACACCAATGTCGTTTTGTCACCTTTGACGCCAGGCTCAGCCCAGGCATCGTCTTAGGAGCCGGGCCGCAACACTGGCACACACTCTGAAATTGAGAACCCCCATGGAATTCATCGACCTCAAATCCCAATACCAACGCCTGAAGGCCGAAATTGACGCAGGCATTCAGCGCGTACTCGACCATGGTCAATACATTCTTGGACCTGAAGTGGCGGAGTTAGAGGAAAAGTTAGCCGCCTACACCGGAGCCAAGCACTGCATCACCGTGGCTAACGGCACGGACGCGCTGCAAATCGCCCAAATGGCATTGGGTATTGGGCCGGGAGACGAGGTCATCACCCCCGGCTTCACCTATATAGCCACTGCTGAAACGGTAGCACTGCTTCGAGCCAAGCCCGTGTACGTCGATATTGATCCGCGCACTTACAACTTGGACCCTTCATTGCTGGAAGCCGCCATTACGCTCCGCACTAAAGCTATTATTCCAGTCAGCCTTTACGGCCAATGCGCCGACTTTGACGCCATCAATGCCATCGCCGCAAAGTATGGCATCCCAGTGATCGAAGATGCCGCCCAAAGCTTTGGCGCCACTTACAAAGGGCGCAAAAGCTGCAACCTCAGCACAATTGCTTGCGCTAGCTTTTTCCCGAGTAAGCCTCTGGGCTGCTATGGCGACGGTGGAGCTATTTTTACCAATGACGACGAACTCGCTAAGGTCATGCGGCAAATTGCTCGCCACGGGCAAGATCGGAGGTACCATCATATTCGCGTAGGGGTCAATAGTCGCCTTGACACTCTGCAAGCTGCAATTTTGCTACCCAAATTAGCAGTTCTAGACCAAGAATTAGCTTTGCGTCAGCGGGCGGCCGACCGGTATACAGAGATGCTGATGAATGCGGGCGTCGACACAACCCCTTACTTAGAACTGCACAACAAAAGTGCATGGGCACAATACACGATTCGTGTATCAAACCGTGCAGTGGTGCAAGAAAAGTTGGGTGTTAGCAGCATTCCCACTGCTGTTCACTATCCCTACCCTTTGAATCGCCAGCCAGCAGTTGCAGACGAGTTCGCATTATTACCGGTTGGAAATGAGATGGCCGATTTAGTATTAAGTCTGCCGATAAGCGCTGATATCAAAGCGCCGGATCAAATCCGGGTTATCAACGAGCTAGTTTCTGTCCGTACCGCACTTTAATCATGGTTAAGGCACCGGCCATCCTAAAATCCTTGTACTTTAGTCCGTTTGTTGCGAATGCCATGAAGCTTGCCGGTGGCAGCGCCATCGGGCAGGCTCTGGTCATGCTATCCATGCCTTTGGTTACCCGGCTGTACAGCCCGGCTGATATGGGTGTATTCGGTGTATTCATGTCTTTTATCTCATTCGCCAGCGTCGGCGTGGCGCTACGTTACGATCTTGCAATTGTTGCTGCACGCGACAAGTTCGAAGCCGATGTTCTGTTAATTACATCCATAGCACTCGCGGTTCCCTGCGTTGTCATTGCCTCTTTCGTTCTATTTGGCATGATCAGATTTAGTATATTGGGCTACGGTGTATTACCTAGCTGGAGTGCGCTGGCAATGTTTGTTGCTTTACTCGCGACAGGCGTCTTTTCATCTCTTCGGTTCTGGTACGTTGGAAGGCAAAAATTTAGCGAGATCAGCCTAGCGTTGGTTTCCCAAGGTGCAGGGAGAGCAACAATCCCTGTAATACTGGGCTGGCTCTCTTCGGGCTGGGCCGGTTTGCTCGGCGGTGAGGTCCTCGGGCGTATGCTGGGCGTCGCTAGGCTGGCCCGCGGCGCATGGCCCGAGGCTCGAAGAACTTTCGCGGCATTGGATACTAAACATGGCGCACAGGTTTTGCAGCGGTACTGGAAATATCCAGCTGTATTTTTACCCTCATCAATGATAGATGCCCTTGCAACATCGCTGCCATTGCCAATTATTTCCAGCATGTTTGGCTTGAGTGCTGCGGGTCAGTATTTTCTTGTGGCTCGTCTCGCATCCGTTCCGGCTGCACTGATCAGCGCGGGAGTGGCCGACGTCTTCCACGCCAAAATTGGTGAGGTAGCCAGGATCGACAAACCATTGGTTCACCGCACAATGAAATCTGCCATGCAAAAACTGACAATTGTCAGCCTGGGCATATATCTTCCGATTGCATTGATTTCACCTTTTCTATTTTCGCTTGTATTCGGCCAGACCTGGGAACAGGCGGGCACGCTGATGGCGATTCAATCGCTAGCGTGCATGACGGGGCTCGTTGTTAGTCCACTCAGTCGCGCTTTGGCAATTTCAAGATATCCGGAACTCAAACTCTTGCCGGACATTGTCCGATTGGTTATTCCGATTTCCAGCCTTTGGGTCTGCCACCATTTCGGCATGACTTTTCTCCTGACTATGGTCGTATTTTCTGTCCTGACCGCAATTTCCGAGATTTTCTATATGTTCATTATCTGGTATGCGACGGCGGATCACCGCCAGGTGTCACTTTATTGAACATGAAAAATCGGCAAAGCATGAATGCACGTTTTTATTTGGTGCTGGGTGTTGTTATTTACATTTCTGCATTTCTTTTTAGCTACGAGCATTGGGTGGCGCCGCGCTATGAAGGATGGGGAATGTCTTACCGGGATGTCCCTGCAGGGTACATCCTGACTTCATGGATACTTTGCGTCGTTTCCGCTCTTTGGATACCAGGCGATTTAATACGTCCATCACAGTTATTGTTTTATATCCAATATTTTTTGATATTTATTACGACTAGTTTCATTCTCTACCACTCAGCAAGGCCAGAGCTGCCTCCATATGAGGTTCTGGCTATTGTCCTCGCTCTCTTTTCTGGCATAACTATCCTTCAAGCCAGTTATAAGGTTTCGCTCCTTAACATCAAGCGTCACAGCATTTCGTCCAAAGCTTTTTGGAGAGTGTTTTGGTGCGGATTAGCTGGTCTTTTTATCTACCTTTTAGCGGTCTTCCGTAGTTACTTTCAATTAGCTGATTTCCAGGGAATATATGATGTCAGGAGCGCCTCAAATGAACTTGTTCAGGCATCTGGTAGTTCATTTGCTGGCTATGCCCAAATGTGGCTATCGGGTTTCATCTTGCCTTTCCTATTTTCGGTTGGTGTTTTTCACCGACGATGGGGTTTTATTGTAATCAGTGCCGCAGGCTATCTCTACTTATTAGGTATTGGGGGTAGTAAATCCACCATGTTGGCGATGGTTTATCTGTCGGCCATCTATTTTCTCGTTCGCACCGGCGGGAAAAATGCTGGAGTGAAAATTGCCGTATGCTTTACTGGATTACTGTTGTTTCCGGCAATTTTGGCCCTGACAGGTGAAGCAGGGGAAACCATCGATACATGGTATGTCGCTATTATTCATTCGCGCATTTTCTCCATTCCACAGCTTTCAATCGGACAGTACTACAATTTTTTCGAGAACCATCCACTTACGTATGGCTCCCATATTACGGGTATTAACCTGTTCGTGACCTACCCCTATGACATGGACATTCCGAGAATAATAGGCAGATACTTCTACGATGCGGAGCTAACCGCGAATGTCAACATGTGGGCACAGGATGGCATTGCATCGTTTGGCCTGATTGGTATTCCCATTATTTCTGTAATAGCCGCAATCATATTTTGGTTTTTTGACAGCATCGCCAGACCACATGACCACCGATTTGTCACAGTTTCGCTAGGAAATATTGCGCTAATATTTGCAAATGGATCTATATTCACCACTATCATTAGTGGGGGATTTTTGCTCTTGACTTTCGCATTATATTTTTACCCTGTAAAGAATGATGATGTTAAAAAATGCCATGGATAGATTCTTAGTTACTTCATTAAAACGATGAAAGTATTTCAATCTGCGGGATTTGGATCCCACTATATAGCTGCATTCGATTTAAGAATCCCGCCTTCTGAATGCGCCTCGTTCGATGAGCGAAAGAATTTACTTCTACAGGATCGTTACGATGCGACGCATATTTTAAAACCTATATACGAGAACGATATCAATTTTTTTTTTACGGTGTGTGATGATTCAACACTGCAAATGCTTTGGGCACGTGAAAACGGTCTTGGCTCTGGGACTAACCTTGAGGATGTTTTATTAGCCCAAATCGAGTCATTTAAGCCGGATGTACTTTATCAACTTGATCCTATACGTTTTCCGTCATCGTTTGTTCGCCGCCTTCCTGGGTGCGTGAAGAAGGTGCTTGCTTGGAGAGCAGCACCGATTGGTAGTGCTGATCTTTCTGCGTACGATGTCGTACTTTCCAATTTTGAGACCTTGAATGCCCGCTGGCGACAAAAAGGTTTGCACACGGCTTGGTTTTCGCCCTCATGGGATCCAGAAATGGCGTCCTATGCTGCAAATGAGAATCGTCCAGTAGATATTTTCTTCACTGGGAGTTACGCTCGCACTACAGGTCATGATGAACGTCTGGCTATGCTCGATGCGGTTGCGCAATTACCAGACGGCTACCACACGGATCTGCGTCTCATGGCCCGTAAATGGGGTCGGCTTACCGATAGAGCCTTCCTGCGCTGGATTCCAGTACCGATACGATTGCCGGTCTCGCTGAGGGCAGGAACGAACGAGCCTGTGTATGGTCGGAAAATGTATGACATGCTAGCGCGTTCAAAAATAGTGTTAAATCCAGCGACTGATATTGCTGGTGATATTCGGGGCAATATGCGTTGCTGGGAAGTGCTTGGTTGTGGTGCCTGTATGTTAGGTAGTGCTGGGCAATATCCTGAAGGATTTGAGCCCCGAGTTAATTTCGAGATTTTTACAGATGCTGATGATTTAATACAAAAAACGAGGTATCTGCTGGCCGATGAGCCGCGTCGTGCGGCGATTGCAAAAGCCGGCACTGAAATGTTGTCGCGAATTTGGTCCAAGGAACGTCAGTGGGATGATTTCGTTTCTCTGCTTGGTAATTTATGAAAGAGGCAATGTGAGTCCTGAAATTAAGTCATTACTGACCAGTTTTATCCCTCCGGTTCTTCTGAGCAGTTTGCGTATAATAACCGGAAGGAGTAGTAAATGGACTGGGGATTTCATTAGTTGGAAGGATGCCTTAGCTGCATCGTCGGGGTACGACGCCGAAACAATTTTTAATAAAGTGTACTCGGCAGCTCGTGCGGTGCGCGATGGTGAGGCTCTTTGGGAGAGAGATTCAATATGTTTCTATCATGAAGAATACAATTGGCAGCTACTTTCTTGCTTAATGACGGTCGCGGCAAAATCCGGCGGTAAGCTGCATGTTTTGGATTTTGGGGGAGCACTCGGCAGTACCTATATGCAGCATAGAAAAATGCTTGCCATGCTTCCCGAATGCACCTGGAGCGTTGTCGAACAATCGCATGTAGTTCATGCGGGTAAGGCCGATTTTGCATCGGACAAACTCAATTTTTTTAATAGTATTGAGGAGTGCTTTTCTAATCGTCATATTAATTTGGTTTTGTTTTCAAGTGTACTGCAATATTTAGAGCATCCTTATGATTTGTTAGAAAGTGTCAATAGTTTTTCACCATTAGCAATTGTGATTGATCGTACGCCAATTGCGAAGCGTAGCGAGAAGATAACTATCCAGCACGTTCCAAAAGCTATTTACGCTGCAAGTTATCCTTGTAGGTTTCTCGACAAAAAGCGGTTAGAAAGTATTTTGAATGAGGATAGGGTATTGTCGCCATGGTTTCCTAGCCCGGTCGACCCGCCGAATTTTTTCGGAGTTATGTCAATGTCAAGGTGACTAATTGCTTAGGATATCAATGCTATTATTTTTGAAAAAATTTTATATTAAAACTATTTTCTATTCTGTTTGAAAGGTATTTTTATTAATTTGTTTTGTTGATTCTCCGTGCACTGCACTTAGCACTAGTCAAATTGGCCCTCCGTTTAACCGGTTCGGTATTAGTCTTTAGAGTTGGTAGCCAGCGCTGCCGGACTCCGCTTACAAATTGTGCTAGTCATGTAAGTCTTGAATGCAAAACTCCTCAAAATCGACAGCGCAAAGTAGCAGATATTTTTTATGATGGCAGCGGTATTCCCATCAAGAGTGATATTTACGACAGCATTCTCTCAACTCAAACTCTGGAACATGTGCCAAACCCAGATATTATTGTTGCGGAGTGGGTTCGGGTATTGAAAGATGGTGGGATGCTGCTAGTCACCATGCCCTTTATGTGGCCAGAGCATGAAATGCCGTACGATTATCAGCGCTATTCCAGCGGTGGCTTGCGTCTTCTATTGGAGAACTCCGGTTTTGAGATTGTTGAGCAACACCGTCTATTGAGTGATTGTCGCGCCCCTGCCCAATTATTCTTGGCCTGGTTTTTTGACGCCATTCTTGTTAAGTGTAGACCGAAGCTATTACGATTTTTTCTTATACCAGTCATATGCACACCCATATCTATTTTTGTAAGCTTGATTGCGGCAATATCGCCGAAGAACTCAAATACTTATCTCGACAATCTGGTCTTGGCAAGGTGCAAAAAGGCAACATTGAAAAATTGATGTGCTCACCTTAACGAAATTGTAGTGTTTAGATTTTCGAGGGATATTAATGATAAAGGATTTATTTGCTGCCAAGAAGGTGCTTATCACTGGCGGTTTAGGCTTCATCGGCTCCCATTTGGCTAGGCAACTAGTTAACGCCGGTGCAATTGTCACACTGGTGGACAGCCTGATCCCGCAATACGGCGGTAACCTATTTAATATTCATGACATCCGGCACCGTCTGACCGTGAATATCAGTGACGTGCGAGATCCTTATGCGATGGCCTACTTGGTAAAAGGACAAGACTTTTTGTTCAATCTGGCCGGACAAACTAGCCACATGGATTCGATGCAAGATCCCCGAACTGATCTTGATATTAATGCAGCGGCGCAATTGTCGATTCTGGAAGCCTGCCGCCAGCATAACACTGGAATCAAGTTAATTTTTGCTAGCACTCGTCAGCTTTATGGGAAGCCTGATTATCTCCCAGTTGATGAGCGCCACCCCATCCGCCCAGTCGACGTCAATGGAATTAACAAACTAGCAGGGGAGTGGTATCACCTTCTTTACAACAATGTATATGGAATTCGTGCTTGCGCATTACGTCTTACTAACACCTACGGGCCTGGAATGCGCGTTAAGGATGCCCGTCAAACTTTTCTTGGTATTTGGGTTCGAAATCTTATTGAAGGCAAGCCGATGCTTATTTTTGGTGATGGCGCACAGCTCCGCGACTTTAACTATGTTGATGACGTCGTTGAGGCGCTGCTTTTTGCTGCGGTGTGTGATAAAGCAAATGGGCAAGTATTTAATCTTGGCAGCCCTGAGGTTATCAGTCTCAAAGAATTAGCGGCAATGATGGTAGAACTGTACCCCGGCGGACGTTATGAGTTAGTTGCCTTCCCGCCAGAGCGGAAAGCTATTGATATAGGTGACTATTACAGCGACTTCACAAAGATCAAGGAAACGATGGGATGGGAGCCGAAAATATCGTTGAAAGAAGGATTGCGCAAATCTCTCGATTACTACTCCTTGCATAACGCTCACTATTGGGAGAATGACAAATGATTTTGATGAATGATTTTAAGGCGGAACCCGAAGAGGATCGACAGGCCGCACTGAGAGCCGTGGAACGCGTGTTGCGTTCTGGATGGTACATCCTTGGGAATGAAGTCAAGCAATTCGAGAGCGCTTGGGCCAGCGCATGTGGCGCGCACCATGCGATTGGTGTTGCCAATGGGATGGATGCAATTGAAATAGGTATTCGTGCTCTGGGTATTGGCCCCGGCGACGAAGTAATTACGACGACGATGTCCGCATTTGCCACCGTGCTTGCGATCATCAGGGCGGGGGCCACCCCTGTATTGGCGGACATCGATCCAGCTACGGCGTTGCTCTCTAAAGCAAGTGTAGAGAGCTGTATAACCAAACGAACGCGCGCAGTGTTGCTTGTGCATCTTTATGGCCAAGTGCGGGATATGGATGAATGGATTAAGTTATGTGTCGATCACAAACTACTTCTCTTGGAGGACTGTGCGCAGTCGCATCTGGCCCATTCGCAAGGCAGGATTACAGGCACTTTTGGCGAATGGGGCGCATATAGCTTTTATCCAACCAAAAATCTGGGGGCGTTGGGCGACGCCGGCGCACTAGTTACTAATCGCGAAGATATTGCATCTGAAGCGAGGATGTTGCTAAATTACGGTCAATCTAAACGTTATCACCATCCCAAATTAGGGCTGAATAGTCGCCTAGACGAAATGCAAGCAGCCATATTGTTGGCGCGTCTGGTGTCCCTATCGTTAAACACACTTCGTAGGCAACAGATCGCCCGCATGTATTTTGAACAAATCGACAATCCCGAAATCGAGATGCTTGCAAAGCCGCTTGAAGAGGGCAACCATGTGTACCATCTTTTTGTGGTGCTTTGCAGGCAAAGGGATAAACTGGCAGCGCATATGCGAAGTCAAAATGTTGAAACTTTGATTCACTATCCAATCCCAATTCATAAACAGCCACCCTGTTCTGAAGTAATTGTCTCCCCACAGGGGTTGGCGCAAGCTGAAAAGCATGCAGATATATGCCTTTCGTTGCCATGTAATCCCCACCTCACAGACAGCCAGGTGCGTCAAATAATTGGAGCAGCCAATGCCTTTGCAGGGTAAGCCGATAGAGCATTTTGTTACCTTATTTGATAGCCGGTTTTTGCTCCTAGGATTGACGCTTCATGCTTCTCTACAAAAGGTGGTACCGAATAGTCATCTTTGGATAATTTGTATCGACGAACTTGTTGAAGAGCAAATCAACAAGTTGAATCTAGATCGTGTTTCGACTATAGCCTTGACTAGCATTGAGACTACCGAATTGCGAGCAGTTAAAAGTAGTCGTACGATAGGTGAGTATTGTTGGACTCTTACGCCTTTTGCGCCGCAAGCTGTATTTGACCAGGCCCCAGACGCTGCGCGTGTCACTTATCTTGATGCAGACCTATTTTTCTTTTCTAGTCCTGAAATTATATTTGACGAATTTGAAAAGAGTCAAAAACACGTATTGATCACTGAACATGCCTATGCACCTGAGCATGACCGCACTGCGTTGAGTGGCAGATTTTGTGTTCAGTTCATGACATTTCGGCAAACACCAGAGGGATTGAGGGTTTTGAAATGGTGGCAAGATAAATGTATTGAGTGGTGTTTTGATCGAAACGAGGATGGAAAATTCGGTGATCAAAAGTATTTGGATCATTGGCCGACGTTGTTCCCTACGGAAGTTCACATTCTTCACCGCGTTGATCTGACTTTAGCTCCATGGAATGTGGATTATTTTTTGTTAAAAAATTCAATGAATCTAATTCCAGTTTTTTATCATTTTCAATCATTTAGAATTGTCAGCGATAAATTAGCTAGACTTTATGTGGGGGTATCGTTAAGCAAAAATGCCCTTAGATTCTATGAGTCCTATTTAATGGCGGTTGGTGAGCAGATCAACGTCCTTCGGAGTAACAGCTTTCCTATGTTGATTATGCCGGAGCCGGAAAGGCGATTTAATATATTGAGAAAAGTTTATATGTACGTTGCAAATAAAGTTCGTTATAGGGATTTTTCAGCTTATGTCCGTTAAGTGAATTGTGGAAATATTTTTCATGTGCAAAGCTAGTGAATAAATGCCGCATATATTAGATACGATTTTTGTTAACTAATTGCTATTTTTTCTATTTAGAATTTATTTTTAGCGCATGAAAATAAGCGTCATCACGGTTTGTTATAACTCATCTGAAACGATTGGCGATACCCTCCGGTCGGTTGGTTTACAATCCCACAAAGAACTAGAGCATATCATTATTGACGGAGGTTCAGCAGATAATACGTTAGAAGTTGTTGCTGCTGAGGGTAAACATGTGGCGAACGTGGTATCTGAAAAAGATAAGGGTATCTACGATGCGATGAACAAGGGCATATCTCTGGCAACTGGTGATATTGTTGGGTTCATCAATGCAGATGATCTTTATTCATCTCCTGACGTAATCTCTAGAGTTGCCGAGGCCTTTGAAAAAAGTAATGCGGATTGTGTTTATGGTGATTTGTTTTACGTTCAGCAACACGATATTTCCCGCGTTGTTCGCTATTGGAAGTCATGCGCATTTAAGCCTGGTTTATTTGAGAAGGGTTGGTGTCCGCCACATCCTACTTTTTTTGTATGCCGCACGGTATATCAGCGCATGGGTGGATTCGATCTAAGTTACAAGATTGCCGCCGACGTCGAGTTAATGGCGCGGTTTTTGGCGGCTGGGCAATGTTCCAGTTTTTACATTCCTGAAGTTTTGGTGCATATGCGTATGGGGGGCACTACGAATCGCAGCCTAGGCAACATTTTTAGACAAAATCTAGAAATCCGCCATGCACTCTTGCGAAACGGTCTTCACTTTTCCTGGATTCAGTTTGTTTGGAGTAAGGTGCTCTCTCGCACTTTGCAGTTCATGCGTCGACCGAGATAAGTAATGGACATTGCGGTAACTGGTGCAACCGGGTTTTTGGGCGCGGCTTTGGTTGCGCGATTGGCTCGGGATCGAAATAAAGTGTATGCATGTGTTCGTCGTGATGACGCCGCCGTCCCGGTTGGTGTTCAGATTGTTCGCGTGGGTAACTTGTCGGACTATGCCGATTGGAGCGGCGCAATAACAGGAGTTGATGCGGTTGTGCATTGCGCTGGTCGGGTCCATGTTATGCGAGATACCGCTACGGACCCGTTGGCCGCTTTTCGCGCTGTCAACGTTGACGGCACCCTGAACTTGGCTACGCAAGCTGCTGTAGCAGGGGTAAGGCGGTTTGTGTTCATCAGTTCGGTGAAGGTCAACGGCGAGAGCACGCCGTCCATGCGCGCATTCGCTGAAGCCGATGCCCCGAACCCGCAAGATGCCTATGGCCACAGCAAACACGAAGCCGAGCAGGGTTTACGCCAACTTAGCGCCGACACTGGTATGGAGGTGGTCATCATCCGCCCGCCGCTAGTCTATGGCCTTGGTGTGAAGGCGAACTTCGCCGCCCTCATGCGCGCCGTGCAGCGCGGCTGGCATTTGCCGTTGGGCGCAGTCCAAAACCAGCGCAGCTTAGTGGCGCTGGACAATCTAGTGGATTTCATCGTTACCTCCATCACCCACCCCCAAGCGGCTAACCAGACCTTTTTAGTCAGTGACGGGCAAGACCTGTCCACCACCGAGCTGGTGCGCGGCATGGCGCAAGCAGCCGGGGTGCCTGCGCGTTTGCTACCAGTGCCGGTGTGGGCTTTGCAGGCAGGTGCTTCCTTGCTGGGCAAGGGTGATGCGGTGCAGCGCTTGTGCGGTAATTTACAAGTGGATATATCGAAGGCTCGCGGCTTGCTGGGGTGGTCTCCGCCGATTTCAGTGGCTGAAGGCCTAGGGCGCGCAATGCAGCCAAATATTCCTGGAGCTTCCAATTGATATGAAGCGCCTTTTGGATTTGTCAATTGCCTTAACCGCCTGTTTGGTGTTATGGGTACCGGTCTTACTGGTGGCGATAGCGGTTCGGCTTACGTCTAAAGGCCCGGCCTTGTACTGGTCAAACCGCGTTGGCCGCAACAATGCAATTTTCAAAATGCCCAAATTCCGCAGTATGCGAGTGGGCACACCCGCAGTCGCCACCCATCTTCTGGGTAATCCCTCAGCACACCTAACCCCTATAGGCTCGTTCCTACGCAAAAGTAGCCTTGACGAACTACCGCAACTTTGGTGCATTCTCAAAGGAGAGATGAGTTTCGTTGGTCCAAGGCCCGCGTTGTTCAATCAGCATGACCTTATCGAATTGCGGACTGCCAATTCGGTACATACGCTCCGGCCAGGCCTAACTGGCTGGGCGCAGGTAAACGGCAGGGACGAGTTGCCGATACCGCAGAAAGTTGCCTTTGATGTGCAATATCTGCAGCGCCAATCTTTTTGGTTTGACATTTATATTCTTTGGCTAACGCTGATCAAAGTTTTGCGCCGCGACGGCGTTTCTCATTAATCGTTAAAACCCTCATTACATGCTCACCCCGATTGCCGCTTTCTCCCAACCTGTCCTGTCTCTGCCGCGCTTAGCCAAACGCATTATTGCCTTGTGCGTGGACACCAGTTTTTGTATTCTGGCCGTCTGGCTAGCCTATTACCTGCGCTTGGGCGAATTTCGAACCCTGGCGGATAGCCTCATGTTGCCCGTATTTGCTTCCGTAGTTTTGGCCCTTCCGATCTTCATAGTTTCAGGTCTGTACCGCGCGATTTTCCGCTACACCGGCATGCCCGCCATGATTTCGGTCGCGCGCGCGATGGGAGTTTATGGCTTGATGTATGCCACGCTGTTTACCGCCATTGGTGTGGACGGCGTACCCCGCACTATCGGCCTGATTCAGCCTATTTTGATGCTGATCTTCGTCGGCACGTCCCGTGTGTTTGTCAAAATTTGGTTGGGTGGTGAATACCTAAGCCGCTTAAAGCTGGCGACACTGCCGCAGGCCTTGATTTATGGCGCTGGCGGCGCAGGGCGCCAATTAGCCAATGCCATGTCCGCCAGCCATGAAATGCGCGTGGTGGGCTATTTGGATGATGACGATCGTCTACATGGCCATGTGCTCAATGGCTTACCTATTTTTTCTCCGGAAGACTTAGCCGGCTTGGTGATCAGCCGCAATATCACCGACGTGTTAATGGCCTTGCCCTCCGTATCGCGCCAGCGCCGCAACGCGATATTGGCGCAGATTAGCCCATTGCGTTTGGCGGTGCGCACGCTGCCTGCGATGACGGACTTGGTGAGCGGCAAAGTCAGCCTGAGCGACATCCGAGATCTGGATATTGACGACCTCTTGGGCCGTGAACCAGTGAAGCCCAATGCGCTATTGCTGAACCGCAATACGCACAACAAGACAGTGCTGGTGACTGGTGCAGGCGGCAGTATTGGTAGCGAGTTGTGCCGTCAAATATTGCAATCGCAGCCTAAGCAACTTTTGTTGGTGGAAATGAGCGAATTCGCGCTGTACCAAATCCATCAAGAATTACAGTCTCTTGCGTTGGGGGGGCTTTCCAGTCAAGATCAAGTGTTGGGTGCTGAATCTGCGTCCAAATTGGGCGGTGTAGCGGCTGACGGCCTATCCGCTACGGAAATCGTGCCTCTGCTGGCCTCGGTGTGCGACGAAGTCCGCATGCAAGAGATCATGGACACCTGGCGTCCGCATACGGTGTACCACGCTGCTGCCTTCAAACATGTGCCTTTGGTGGAGCACAACCCCGCCGAAGGCGTGCACAACAATGTCTGGGGTACGCGCGTTTGCGCCGTAGCCGCGGTGCGCAACGGAGTGCGCAATTTTGTGCTGATCAGCACGGATAAAGCCGTACGCCCCACCAACATCATGGGCGCCACCAAGCGCCTGGCTGAAATGGTGTTGCAAGCATTGGCTGAACTCAACCCCGCAGTGACGGGGCAGGGCGGCCCAGCACCCACTTCCCGCACCTGTTTTTCGATGGTTCGCTTTGGTAATGTTTTAGGCTCCAGCGGCTCTGTCGTGCCGCTGTTCAGAGAGCAGATTAGAAATGGCGGCCCGATCACGCTGACCCATGCGGACATTACCCGCTTTTTTATGACCATCCCAGAAGCCGCGCAGCTGGTCATCCAGGCCGGCGCCATGGGCACCGGTGGCGATGTGTTTGTGCTGGACATGGGCCAGCCGGTGCGCATTGTGGACCTGGCCCGCCGCATGGTCGAGCTTTCAGGCCTGAGCGTGCGCGACTACGACAACCCCGAAGGTGACATAGAGATCGCGATCACCGGCCTGCGCCCTGGCGAAAAGTTATATGAGGAATTGCTGATCGGCGAGAACCCGATTCCCACCCAACACCCCCGTATCATGAAAGCCCAAGAGCCCTATTTGCCTTGGGCCCAATTGCAGCAAAGTCTGGGCGCATTGCACGTAGCTAAAGGTGTGAACGACGTAGCGCTGATACGCGGCCTGCTACAGCAATTGGTAGCAGGCTACGAACCATCAGGCGAGGTGGTCGATTGGGTGTACCTGGCGCAGGAGCGGGAGGCGGTGGAGGGGAGTGAGCTAGCGGGGGGGTAGGTCACGGCGGATGCCGGCTCACACCTGACGCCCATTGGTTCATTCATGCTAGAAACTTTCATTAAATGAAAGTATCATTCATGAATGCAAACACTCACAGAAAAGCTGATCCAAGCGGGCTGGGCCGGACGAGTGTTGTCCCTTGCACAGCTTGCGCGCCTGCTGGAT
>Ga0214919_10007197_pt1 | contig 15079 bp, 13 predicted proteins | sample LL1503_MetaG_FD_177994 | JGI IMG/M metagenome (GOLD analysis project Ga0214919, IMG submission 177994) | Freshwater microbial communities from Lake Lanier, Atlanta, Georgia, United States - LL-1503 | ecosystem: Environmental > Aquatic > Freshwater > Lake | place: USA: Georgia | collected... | reverse complement strand
TGCTCTGGGGCGTGAGCTCGCCCCCCGACGGCACACCAGCATCGCTCCTGGCGCCGTTGTACACCGATCTCATGCTCTACAACGAGCCCGATCATTTCGGGCCGCCGCCCCACGGCTTCGGTTGCGGACAAGATACGCTGTCCTCCGGCACCTTCGCGCTAGAATTCAGCATCTTGCCGGACCTCGTGACAGATTCAAAAAAACTGATCGATAACTTCAAGAAGGACACCCCGAAAAACCGCATCTGGGCGCCCGCGCTGGCCAACGCTCGCGGGACGGCCGGCAAAGCAACCTGGGATTGTGACGGCACGAAGCAGGTGGATTCGGGTGGCTGCTCGCTGACAGGGGTCGCCTGCGCGCCTGCGACGACATGGACGGCTTGCAGCCCGGCCAATTCTGCATGCATGTGCGAATGCGCAGGCTGGCTCTCGCAATGGCAAACCAAGATTGGCGATTCCTGGGCACAGGTGGATGTCCTGGTCTTTCACTGTTGTGCCAGCAAGGCCGAGGACGTGATCAAGAACTTCACAACTATAACTGAAAAGTGGCCGACCAAGGACATCGCCATCACGGAGATGGCGATGATGAATGCAGACTTGAACACTCCGGCGGGCGTAGATGCCGTCAAGGACTTCATGACCACGGTCGTCACGCAGTGTCGGGCGCTGCCGCGCATCAAGTTTCTGGCCCGGTTCTCCATCGACACCTGGGCAGGCTGGGACACGTGGAATCCGGTGCAGTATTCGGCGCTATTCAATACCTATGGCGAACCGACGGAGATTGGCAAGCACTGGATCGAGCTTGCTGCCCCGTCAGGAGTCTGAAACTACACACGGCCAGCGACGGGGAGGCCGGGGCGCCGCCGCTCGGCAGGCCGCGGCCTATGGCGCGGACCAGACTGCCGGCCTCCGTAAAGCATGCCGAAAATCGCCTACGTGTGCTGCACCAGCTCGGACCGCCGCTGCAAGGTCGAGGGGCCGGCCTGCGATCCCAACACCGACCTCGCGCTGCCCGGCCAGGATTATGCGAACATGAGCGCCGTCCTGGCGGAGGCCTGCACGGCCATGGAGCCGGGCCCCCATGCCGTGTGGCACACCTCCTGCAATTTGGAGACCGTGCGCAGCATGATGCGGGGCCTGGAGATCTGCGAGGACAACCCCTCTGCGGGTAAATGACGACCCCGCCGCCGGGCGCGCCGCCCCTGGACGTCTGGGCCGCGCTCCTGGAGCAGACCGAGCTGCCGCCCGCGGCCCAGCGGCTCGCGCAGGCCCGCGTGGCGACGCTGGCCGCCGCGCTGCGGCGGCGCGTCGCGCGCCTGCTCTGGCTCTACCGGGGCGGCAAGATCACGGTGACGGTCGGCGCGCTGCTGGTGCCGGCCCTCACCGGGCTCGACAGCACGCGCGCCCTGCCGCAGGTCGTCTTCTGGCTCATCTGGTGCCTGAGCCTGGCCACGGGCGCCAGCAACGCGTGCCTGGCGCTGTTCGGCGTCGACCGCAAGTACTTCCTGCTGAAGGAGCAGCTGACGCGGCTCGAGGCCGAGGCGTGGCTCTACCTCGCGCTGGCGGGCAAGTACAAGGCGGCCGGCGGCCACGCGGACCACTTCACGGGCTTCGTGGAGAAGTGCGAGGCGATCCTGGACCGCGCCGCGCGGCTGCAGGACCGGCACCCGCAGCGGGCCCGGGACCCCGACGCGGCGCGGGCCGCCCGGCGGCCGCCCCCGGACGAGGCGCCCGCCGAGGCGGCCGGGGCGTGAGGCGCGGGGCCGTCGGCCGGTCACCGGTTGCGGTGGCGTGTTGATAAATGACGGAGCACCTGACGACCTACGACAGAGGGGCCCAGGCCACGGCCTGCGGCGAGGGCAACTCCTTCTGCCAGACCGCCATGCGCACGGCCTACGACGAGACGCTGCGCAACGACTCCTGCGCCGTCGAGAGCCATACGGCCGACCAGTCCAAGATCTCCAGCTACTACACCTGGCAGCCCAAGTACGCGAGCAAGCACGTGCGCGGCAACGCCTTCCTGAACGTCGAGGCCGACGCCAACCGCTTCGCGCCGAAGCAGGTCACGCAGGAGTCCTTCCTGCAGGGCCGCGGCCAGGTGACGTGGAACCCGCGCTGCGGCGCCTCCGAGCTCAACTACCTGCCCGAGACCGTGTTCCCGCCGCCGGCCAAGACGGAGTGGGACATGTCGCTTTTCGCGCAGCAGTCCATCGTGCCGCGGAGCTGCGCCAGCATCACCGAGGTCAACATGCTGGACCGGCTGCGCCCGCGCCCCGGCGCCTACGAGGGCGCCTGGACGCCCTTCGCCGGCGAGCTCCGGCCGGCGTCCTCGCGACGCGTCGAGGAGGGCGTCACGCTCGCCTCCAAGACCTACCCGAAGTTCGAGGACCTCCGGGCCCGCGCGGCCGCGGCCGTGCAGGGCTAGAGCTCGCCGCGCCGCCGGCACCAGGCTTCCTCGTCCTCCGAGGACGCCTCGCTCGCCGCGCCGGCGGCCTCGCCCGCCGCGTCCAGCGCCGCCACGCTCGGCAGCCACCGCAGCGCCCGCACGTCGAAGAGCACGGCGCCGCTCCGCGAGGCCAGGAGGCGGTAGTGGTTGTTGTCCTGCGCGCCGTCGCCGAGGATCTGGTAGTGCAGCACGCAGCCCAGCTCGAAGTCGCCCTCGTCCGGCACCTGCAGCGGCGGCTGGCGCACGGCGCCGGCGGGCGTCAGCTCGGCGATGACGAAGCCGACGCGCCGCTCCAGGAGCCGGCTGCAGAAGAAGGTCAGCACGACGAGGAGGCCGTGGCAGCCCCAGCAGTCGCGGCGCAGCACGAGCGCCTGCGCCTCGGCCAGCGTCGGCGCGGCCACGAGCCCGGCCGTCGCCTGCAGCTCCTGCAGGATGCTCTCCAGCAGCGGCCGCGTCTCGGGCCAGGCCAGCGCGCCCGCGACGCCGTGCCTCAGGCTCCGCGCGTTGAACATCGTGCGCTGCAGCGCCACGTTCAGCCAGAAGGCCACGCAGGCGAAGAGGCAGTCGCCGACGTCGAAGCGCACCTCGCCGGAGATCGTGTCCGGCAGCGGGAAGGCGGCCCAGCGCACCAGCGGCGTGGCCAGGCGCATCTCGGGCGCCGGCGGCGCCGAGGCCGCGCGCCGCCGCGGCCGCGCCAGCCGCCCGTCGTCCGAGGCGCGACCGCGCTGTGAGTAAAGCGACCGATGGAGGCGGGCCTGCTGCGCTCGGCGGACCAGCTGCTTCGCAGCGGCGCGCGGGTGGAGGCCCAGCTGACGGCGACGCTGGACCGCTGCGACGGGATCGGCCATCACCTCACCTACGTCGTGGCGGACACCCTGACCAAGCTGGTGCGGGACATCGCGGGCGCGCCCTTGCTGCTCGCCAACTACGTGACAGACCCGCGCGCCATGATCTGCCTCGTGTCCGTGCTGCGCGCCGTGCTGCAGCACGTGCAGCCGGAGAAGAGCGCGGCCTTCGCGCGCCCGGAGGAGGTGGCGCGGCGCGTGCGCTGGGTCTGCCGCCAGCACAACCTGCCTGCCCGCTGCGGCGAGGTCTTCGCCGCGCTCGTGGCCGAGATCTACGAGGTCTTTCGGGAGCTGGACGCCGTCCTGGCGCGGCACGTGCGCAAGCCGGACAACCTGGAGATCCTGCGGCGCCGCCTGCGCCACTTCTACCGGGCCGTATGCCCCGAGCTGCTGGTCTACGCCTTCCAGAGTCTCAAGCTCGCGGTCTGCATGCGCGCGCTGCTCGCCGGCTGCTTCCGCATGAGCCCGGCGGGCCGGGAGCGCTTCTACGCCACGCTGCGCCGCGCCAAGAAGGCGGCGCGCACGCTCGCCGCCGTCAACGAGACGCACCGCGAGAACCTGGTCCTGGCCGCGCTGCTGGCCAAGCGCGAGGCCCGCGACCAGCTGCAGCCCGCCCTCAGCCCTCCCTGAGCGGCCGCGCGCCGCCGAGCTTCCCAGTAAATGCCGCCGGGGCACCGCCTCCTCCTGGCCCTGCTCGCGGCGCTCCTGCTGTGCCTGCTCGTGGCGGGCCTGCTGGCGCCCCGCGCCGTGGGCGGCGGCGCCCTCGCGCTCCAGCTCGGCGACGTCATGGCCGTGTGCCGCGTGCTGCACGACGACCCCGTGATCCGCGTCGTCGAGAACTTCATGACGCCGGCGGAGTGCGAGGAGCTCGTGCTCCACTACGCCGGCACCCTCCAGCCCAGCACCGTGGCGGACGATCTGGACAACACGATCAACCGGCCCAACCCCAACCGCACGTCCTGGTCGGCCTTCCTGCCGGCCGGCCGGGCCGGCGACCTCGTGGAGCGCGTCGAGCGCCGCGCCGTGGCGCTGACGGGCAAGCCGCTGCGCCACATGGAGACGCTGCAGCTCGTGCGCTACGAGCCGCCGGGCCAGCACTACGCGCCGCACTTCGACTTTTTCCACAACGACCCGGAGTCGCAGCGCACGGTCACCTGCTTCGTCTACCTGTCGACGCTGGACGAGGCGCCCACGCGCTTCACGCAGCTCGGGCTGGACGTGCTGCCGCGCCAGGGCTGGGCGTGCGTCTGGGACAACTGCCCCGCACACGGCCGCGGCCAGCGCTGCGATCGGCGGCTGGAGCACGCCGGCATGCCCGTCAGGACGGCGACGAAGCACGGGCTGAACATCTGGTTCCGCAGCCTGCCCTTCCGCACGTGACGGGGCCCGGCTCCGCGTCGGGCGAGTAAATTGCACTCATGGGCTTAAGCGTAACACAAAAAAAATATACCCACGCGTGAGGCGAGAAGATAATCGGCACCGCGGAAAAACCAGCGAAGAGATGTCGGCGCCCCTGGAGCTCGTGTTGTCTCACTGCCCCCTGTGAAATGGCCTCTGCCGCCGCTTACATGGGGCACAGATACAGATCGCCCGCGCGACTGCCTGAAACGTCCAGGCCACAGTGAAAGGTTTTGCACAGGCTTTCATCAGCTTGGATGGCGTCCTGGTCTGGGAATATGTTGGGAATCCGCAAGCAATAATCGCCACCCCACAAGCTGACAGTGCCGGTCAGGATTTTACCGCCCTCGGGCGAAGGCAGCGCATTGGGGGTCGGAAGGCCACCGCACCAGATTTCGCCTGCAGGGGTGATGTTACACTGCGTCTGGAGCACTTGCTGGTTGTTGGCAATCAAATACGTGCTCAACGAGATCTGGTCATGACCGTCGCCACAGCTCGTGATGTACACGCTCCCGTCGATGTCCAGCGATTCACATTTCGCCCCGAAGCCGCCGCATATGGTGGCTGAGGTCGTTTGGGCCTTGTCAACTTTATAATACTTGTTCACCTGACAATCTTTGAGAGCCAACGGCGCCATGTTTTTTTACACGCACCATGCCCGCGGGTGCCATAGCAGGTGTCGCAAGAGCGGGAGCAGCCGGCGCCAGCGCTGCGGCCCTCGGCTTTCATGACGGCGCGAAGCACGACGAGCCGCCGCTGTCTCTGAAGTACTGACACCAGTCTCCGGGCGGGCACTGCTGCGCTGCGAGGTCTTGGGTGCACTGATCCGTTTCCTTCTTGAAGGTGTTGAACGCTTTGCACACGCCGTTGTGTTGACCCCACAGCGGAATGGCGCACAGCTGCCCGGGCGGGCACAACTTTTCCGTATCTTCGATGCTCCTGCAGGGTGTTCCCAGTTGACAGACGGTGTCCACACACACGTTGCCCTCGGCGCAATCGTTCTGCGGCTCGCAACACCGGCCACCCGTGTAGCCGCATTGCTCCTTCACCATGGCAATTTACACTCACCATCACCGAGTCTAGCTCATAGCAGTTTTGGCCAGGCTGCGCGGCCGGGTCCTGGCCGGTCACAGCGCAAAGTTGACCGCGGCCTCGGCCAGCTGCGCCGCGTCCGCGGGCGGCACCATGGCCGCGCGCAGCGTGGCCTCGGCCAGGAACACGACCTCGGCCTTGGCCAGGCGCCCCGTGCGCCCCGCGCGGCCGCAGAGCTGCTTCATCTCCAAGTAGCTCAGCGGCTGGCAGCCGACGACCACGCGCTCCACGGGGAAGTTGAGGCCGTAGATCAGCTGCGCGTCGGCCACGGCCAGGGACTCGCGCGCCTGCTCCGCGAGCGTCTGGGCCGTGGCCTCGAAGAGGGCGTCTCCCAGCCCGCCGAACGGCAGCACGCCGCAGAGGGCCGCCTCCACGACGGTCTCGTGGCTGGTGTCGCGCACGGCGGTCGGCAGCGGCAGCGCCGCGCGCAGCCACTTCGTCGGGAAGCTCTTGGCGGCCTGCGGCGCGTGCCGCTGCAGGTGCTCCAGCGTGTTGAGCACGCACGCGGCCGGCCAGAGCTCAGGCGGCGCCTCGGCGGCCGGGGCCGGGGGCGGGCCCTCGGACTTGCTGCGCGGCAGGTCGGCGCGGCCGCCCTGCCGCGCCTCGGCCTTGAGGTGCCGCTCCTCGTGCTTCAGGAGCCGCCGCAGCGTGGGCAGGTCTGCCACGTTGGGCGTCAGCGCCGTGCGCAGGAAGTCGGCGACGGCGTCCAGGATGACGAGGCTCGCGCCCGGCAGCCGCCAGGCGTGGCGCGTGCAGAAGTGCTGCAGCTCGAGCGGCTCGGCCGGCGCGGGCGGGGCCGCGGCCGGGGGCGCCGCGCGCAGCAGGCGCAGGCAGGCCGCCCGCACGGCGGCGTAGCTGAGGAGGTCCGCGAAGGCCACGCCGCCGGCGGGCGCGAGCTGCGCGAGCACGCGCGGCGAGTAGAAGCGCAGCAGGTGGCCGTCGGCCTCGATGACGTCGACGGGCACGCCGAGCTGGTGGGGCGCCCAGACGCGCTCCGCCGCGTCCAGCGCCGTCACGCTCATGGGCAGGCGCGCGCTCGCCACGGTGCGCAGCTCGGCGCCCGCGTGGCGCGCGCAGAAGTGCGCCACGAAGGCCGGCATGGCCTCGAAGGGCGGCACGCCGGCCGACATCAGCACCGTGACGGCCGGCGCGCAGCGGAGGAGGCGCCGCACGTCCGCCTGCATGCCCGGCGCCACGTCGGCCGTGGGCTCGTCGAAGAGCAGCACGTGCTGCTCGCCGTGCCGCAGCAGCAGCACGCTGGACGCCAGGTCGCAGATCAGGGCCACCGGGAAGCGGTCGCAGCGGCGGCAGGCGCTCAGCGACCACTCGACGCGCTTCTCGGGCTCCGCCGGCGGCACGTCGGCGCGCGGCCGCTGGTGGTAGCAGGAGTTGTGCGGCGAGGCCACGCCCTGCACGACGATGGCGAAGGGCACCGCGGCGGCCAGCAGGTGCTTGCAGACGTCGATGCGCACCTGGCGCGAGTAGCAGGCGTAGATGACGTGGCGCTGCGTCTGCAGCTGCAGGCAGGCGCCCAGCAGCGCGGTGGCCGAGGTCTTGCCGCCGCTGGGCGGCGTCTGGTAGCGCAGCAGCAGCGGCGCGGCGCCCGGCGCGCAGGCGGCGCACACGGCCGCCGCGAAGGCCCGCTGGTCGTCGTGCAGCGCGAGCTCGGCGTCCAGCAGCGGCGCGCCGGCCAGGAGCTCCTCGTGCTCGCCGAGCTCCTGCAGCGCGGCCGCGGGCGCCGCGCCGCGGCCGGCCTCGAGCGCCGCCAGCCGCGCCGCGACGGCCGGCGGCAGCGGGCCGCGGCGCTCGGCGGCCGCGCGCAGCCGCCCGGCCGTCACGGCCGCCAGCAGGGGCGAGCGCCGGCGCCGCTCCAGCCAGGCCAGCGCGGCGGCCAGGAAGCACTCGAAGCGCTGGCCGTAGCGCTCGAGCCGCGGCGGCCGGTCCTCCCGGAGGTCCTCGGCGAGGCGCGTGCGGTCCGCCCGCACGGACTCGGCCAGGCGCTTGCGGCGCAGCTGCTGGAGCTTGGTGCCGCCGGCCGGCGCCGCGGCCGCCTCGGCGTGCATCGCCGCCCAGAGCTCTTCGTCGAAGGGCACCGGCGCGGCCGGCGCGGGCGGGCCCCGGGCGGCGCTCTGGAAGAGCGCGCCGACGCGGCGCACGGCCGGGGGCACGTCCTCGATGGCCAGCCACTCGGCGTGCGTCACCTGCAGGCCGCCGCCCTGCACGCGCGCGGCGAGCGCGGCATCGTCCTCGGCCATCGGGGTAGGGCGCTGAAGACCCTGAGCCTGGGCCGGACACCCGCAGCGGCGCGCTCTTTTCGGCGCAGCCCGGCGGGAGGGGGCGCTCGCGCGCTCAGGCGGCGCCTGCGCCGAACGCCTCGTTGGCGGACCGAAAGCACTGGTAGAGCCGCGGCGTCAGGTCGGTGCCGACGCTCGGCGCGAAATGGTAGAGCGGCCGGGGATCGAAGGGCTCGTAGCTGGCGCCGGCGGCCGCCGCGAAGTCCGCACAGTAGAGGCCGGGGTCGGCGTAGTCGCCGGCGAGCACGATGCGGTGCCCGGCCCAGGAGCCGACGAGAGGGTCGGTCGTCCGCATGCCGCCGCCGCGGCCGTTGCCCGCGGCGATGAGCACGGCCAGCGCCGTCATGACGCCACGCGTCCCGCAGGCCAGCTCCAGGAGCTGGGCGCCGTCGCCCACGCGGTGCGGGTGGACGTACTCGCCGTTGGTGAGATTGGCGAGCAGGTAGTACTGCGGGAGGGAGGCGGCGCGCCGCGCCAGCGCGCCGACCGCCCGGCACCGGAGGCGCATCGCGGGCGAGCTTTAAGGGGCTGGCGCGCGCCGCCGGGGCGCTGGCTGGCCGACCGTGGCCGGCTCGGCGCCCGCCTGGCCTGCCGGTGGGCTCGGCGCCGCCAGGTCGGCGACGAGCCGGCCGAGCCGGCGCCGCAGCAGCCGCATCTCCGTGGCGGCGTGGACCTCGTTGAAGGCCCACACGACGCCGACCAGCTCCGGGCCGAGGCGCAGCTCGCGGCGCAGCGGGGGCGCGGCCATGAAGAGCTTTCCTGGCCGCGCGCATGCCGTGTGCTGCGCCGGTGCGCGGCTAGGCGCGCAGAGCCGGCGGCAACTCCGCGAGGCGCTGGTGCAGGAGGGTCCGGTCGCTGCTGCCTCGGGCGGCTCGCAAGCGTCGCTCGTACGCGGCTTCCTCTTGCAGGGGATAGAAGGGTGTGGCCCGGATCGCCGTGGCCTCGCGCTGGATTTTCCGTGCCCGGTCGTAGGCCTCGGACCTTTTGTTGCCGCCCGCGAACGCATTGACGTGATACTTGAGCTTCCGGAGCTGGTGGTCGCTGATGCTGGGCTGCTCCTCGCCGGCCGGCCGCTGGACGTGCTGGACCATTTTGTCAAGGGTCCGGCCCGCGAGGCCCCGCAGCGCCGCCTCGTCGCTCCGGAAGAGGCGGCGCGCGGCGAGGCCCAGCTTGGCGCGCTTCGAGATGCTGGGGTCTTGCATGACGTTGCGCGCCACCTGCCGGTAGTAGTCGGTGTGAGAGGCGGCGGCCGGCCTGCCGACCAGCCGCCGCCACATACTCGCCATGGGCGCGGAGGCCGGGGGCGAGCCGGCCATGGGAGAGCGCAGGTCCGCGAGCGACTGCGGTGCGGCGCTTGCGGGCGTCCCGACGCGACGACCGGCCGGGGAACTCATCGCGGCTTTATTTTCAAGCCCGTCCCGTCGGTCACCAGGAGCTCCAGCCTATCCGCGGGCCTTGGCCCGGGCCTTGGTCTTGGGCTTGGCCTTGCCGCCGGCGCGCACGACGCGGGCGCGCTTGCGCCCGCCGGCCTCGGCCGCGACGTCGTCCTCGCAGGCCGCGCGCTCCAGGCGTAGGCGCAGGTACTCGGCGTGCGCCTCCAGGAGGCGGTCGAGGTCCTCGCTCCACATGGAGGCGGGCGTCTTGGCCTCGAGCTCGGCGAGGCTGGCGGCCAGCGCGGCGCGCTCGCGCTGCAGCTTCTCGATGTGCTCCGCGGTGCAGCTGGCGAAGTCGAGCTTCAGCACGGCGTCGTAGCCGAGCTCGCCGGCCGCGTCCGGCAGCGGCGGCAGGCCGTGCACGTCGCGCAGCTCCGCCTCCAGCGCGGCCCGCCGCAGGCCCGTGAGCTTGAGCGCGCCGGTGATGACGAGCTCGATGAAGCGCGCGCGGACCTCCGCGCGGTCGCGCCGCCGCTGCAGGTCCTGCAGGAGCGCCGCCTTGCGCCGCTCGTTGACGCGCAGGCGCTCGCGGGCGTGCTCCTGCACGATGGCGTCGTAGGTCTCGAAGAGGCGCAGCTTGTAGGCGGCGTCGAAGAGGTACATGTGCGAGCAGGCCTCGCTGCTGCTGAGCCGCAGGGCCTTGGCCAGGTCCTCGTCGGCGACGGCCTCGATGGGATTGACGAAGTGCACCTCGATGTTGACGCGGGCCTCCGTGCTCTGGTTGACGACGCCGGCCACGGGGTACTTCATCTTCTCGCCCTCCTTGAGGTCCTTGAGGAAGGGGTCCGTCCAGCGCCCCACGGGCAGCTCCGTGACCAGGATGCTGCTGGGGCCGAGGCGCCGGAAGGCGCCGTGCGTGACGACGCTGCGCGGCGTGACCTCCAGGCGGCCGGCGAAGCCCTCGTAGTGCGGCTCGGGCTCCGGCGCGGCGCGCCCGGCCAGCGCCGCGCGGCAGCACTCGACGACGGACGGCAGGGCGTGGCAGGGCACGTTGGTCGCGAAGCCAGTGCCGATGCCCGTGGCGCCGTTGATGAGGATCAGGGGCACGACGGGCACGTAGTGCACGGGCTCGATGCGCTCGCCCTCCTCGACGCGCCGCTCCAGCACGGCGTCGTCCTCGGGCGGGAAGAGGGCCCGGGCGATGTTCGAGAGCGCCGTGAAGATGTAGCGCGGCGCCGCGTGCACCGAGGGCTTGTCGAGGCGCGAGCCGAACTGGCCGATGGGCAGCAGCAGCGCCACGTTGTTGGTGCCCACGATCTCCTGGGCCAGGCCCACGATGCTCTCGATGATGGAGGTCTCGCCGTGGAGGTACATGGTCTTCTGGGCCACGCCGGCGGCGGCCTGCGAGACCTTGACCTCGCCCTTGACGTGGTTGAAGAAGTAGTAGAGGGCCTTGCGCCGCGCCGGCGTGAGGCCGTCGATGGCCGAGGGCAGGCCGCGGAAGTTGCTGTAGGTGCTGAAGTGGACCATGTCCTGCATGAGGAAGTCGGAGACGGAGAGCTGGGCCTGCGCGTAGTCGACGCTCGCCTTGGGGTCGTACTCCTCCGTGAGGATGCGCTTGCGCTCGTCGGCCATCTTGTCGTCGAAGAAGGCCTGGAGGCGGTCGGCGGCCCGCGCGTCCCAGGTGAAGGCCATGGTGTGCCGGGCCAGGTCGCGGAAGATCTCCTTGGCCTCGCGCACCGTCGAGGAGCCCAGGCCCTTGTAGTACTTGATGGTGAAGCGCCGCAGGTCGACGGAGGGCGCCCAGGCGTCGTAGGCCTGGAGGCTGAAGAAGGCCTGCACGGGCCCGCTGCCGGTCGGCGTGGCCTTGAGCAGCGGCGTGACGATGCGGCGCACGAAGTCCGGGCGCGCCTCGATGATGCGCGGGTAGAAGACCTGGATGGTGTTGAGGATCAGGCCGCAGATGTGGGAGCCGTCGGCGTCCTGGTCGCTCATGACCGTGATGGAGCCGTAGCGCAGGCCCTCGACGCCGCCGCCGGGCGAGACGTTGAGGATCTTGAGGAGGGCGGCGATCTCCTTGTTGGCCACGGCCCGGGCCAGGGGGCAGTTGCGCACGTTGAGCTCCTTGCCGCGCAGGGGGAAGATGCCGTACTTCTCGCGGCCGACCACGGCGATGCCGGCCGTGGCCAGCGCCTTGGCCGAGTCGCCCTCCGTGAGGATGAGCGTGCACTCCAGCGGCGTGCGGCGGCAGTCCAGGGCCGGGTCGTACTTGTCGATGGCCACGTCCGCGCCGCGCTTCGTGGGCGCCACCTTCTTGAGGCTCAGCGCCAGCTGGTGCTCGACCTCGGCCTTGAGCAGCGCCTCCACGCAGGGCAGCTTGGCGAGCTTCAGCGCGAAGCGGTCGCCGAACTCCAGGGCGAAGCCGAAGGCCTTGCTGGGCGTGGACAGGGCCTCCTTGCCCTGGGAGGTGAAGCGCGGCTTGTCGACGCGCGCGATGGCCAGCACGGCCAGGTGCTCCTTGACGGTCTGCGGCCGCAGGTGCACGTCGAGCTTCTGCTTCTTGACGACGTCCGCGAGGACGCGCAGCAGCTTCTCGAAGACGTGGGCCTGCAGCGTGCCGCCGTCGCAGCGCACGCCGTTGACGAAGCCGCAGTAGGGCTCCGACTGCCGCCGCGCGCCGACCGTGAGGTCCAGGCCGGGCCCGCCCTCCGAGCGGCCGAAGCTCTCGGTCAGGAGCGCGCTGTCCGAGCCGAAGAGCTCGGCGGCGAAGTGCGCCGCCTTGCAGGGCAGCTTGGCGCCGTTGAAGCTCAGGGCCACGCCGAGGCGCGCGCACACGGCCGCCTCGGCGGCGCGCGTGCGCAGCAGCTCCTCGAGGCACTCGGCGCTGGCCGCCAGGTCGATGCCCAGGCGCGCGTAGTCGGGCACGTAGCGCACGGCCACGCGGCCGCGGCCGGCCTTGGCGGCGATGACCGGGGCGCCGCGCTCCGTGAGGTTGGCGCGGAAGGTCTGCTGGAAGCTGCGCTGCCCGTCCTCGACCTCGATCTCGAAGAGCGTGGACCAGATGTTGCAGCAGGACACGCCCACGCCGTTGCGGCCGCCCACGAGGCGCGTCTGGTCGTCGTCGAAGTTCGAGCCGGCCGAGAGCTCGGAGAAGATGACGTCGGGGATGTAGCGGTCCGTCTCGACGCCGTCGCGCACGAAGAGCTTGATGGGGATGCCGCGGCCGTCGTTCTGCACGCTCACGGCGCCGCCGGCGCGGTCGAAGGCCACGGCGATCTTGCGCACCTCGCCGTCGCGCGTGCTGGCGTCCAGCGCGTTGACCAGCACCTCGTCGAAGATCTTCATGAAGATGGGCGAGAGCAGCCACTCGCGGCGCCGCCGCTTGAGCTCGGCGTCTAGCAGCCAGCCCTCGGCGGCCGCGGGGTCGTTGGGGCCCACGTAGGCGTCGGGGCGGTGCAGCACGGCCTCGTGCTGCGAGAGCCACTGGAAGCCGTGGGCATCGGTGCGCGCCCGGCGGGCCGGCGGGCCCTCGGCGTCGCGGGCGCGCGGCGGCATGGCGGGCAGGGCGCGGCAGGAGTCAAGGAGTCAAGGTGCGGACAGGTTCGAGCCAGCACTGGGCGGCAGGGTCTGTAATCAAAATGACCACTTGCAAGCGGGCGACGCTGGTGCTGCGACCGCAGCCGCTCGTCTTCTCGACGGCACCCGACGCCGTCGAGGTCTGGATCTCGGCCGGCGACCTCTGCGCGCTCGCGGACGTGGCCGCGGGCGGCAGCTGCGACGAGGAGCACCACCTGCTGGCCGCGGTGGCGCCGGCCTGGGTGCGGCGCCTCTGGGCGCTGGGGCGGGGGTGGCGCCGCGACGGCACGCCACTGCGGGCGCCGGACGGCCGGCTGCTGCTGCTGCCCGTCGCGAAGGCGGCCGCCGCGGCGCTCGCGGCGCCGGCCCTGCGGACGACGCCGCTGGACATGCCGGGGTGGGCGACGGGCCTGGCGCCCAAGCACGGCCTGCCGGGCGGAGCGGGCCAGCTGAAGACCATGGTCCTGCAAGCTCCAACCGTCTACGCGCCGGCGCTCTTCCGAGGCGCCGGGGCCGCGGCGCAATCGAGCCGAGCCAGGGGTCCTGCAATGAGCAAAGTGGGTGGGCCCGCGCAGCTGACGCTCGCCCGGCGAGTGCACCTCGAGGCAGCCGCGACGTCGGCCCAGGACCTCGATGCCCTGTGGGCGCAGCTGACCAACCGCATGCAACCTGCATTCACACGGCTGGATTTTCTGTGGAGCACTCAGTTTCAGCAAAAGGTCCATCAGGCGCTGGACCGAGAATTGGGAGAGGTCATCAAGGACAAATCGGCCCTCGCGGACCTGGCCGGCCACATCACAGCCTCGCTCGCCCGACTCAGACCTCTGAAAGAGATCATGAGCACGGTCACGACCGTGGACGTGCACGCCTGTTTGGGCATCGTCAGAAACCAGAGCATCTTGTCAATGAGCGACATCAAACATAGCATCGAGGAAGAAGCGGCGAGATATGCATATGGCACCGCAGCGCACTGGACCTTCGACTACATCGGCGCTGCCGGCATAGTGAGCGGCGTCGGGACCGTGGGGTCGTGGCTGAGACCGGCGTCCGGCCCCGCGGAGGCGGCCCTCAACCAAGTGCCGGCACAGGTGGCTGAGCTCGTACAAAATCCCGCCAGACTTGCGCGCCCGCTCGCGGCAGCGGGGCACCCTTTCAAAGGCCTCGCTCAGTTGGCGACATCGCGGCCTAGAAATCGGATGGTGCTGAATTCCGCTCGTGCGCTCACACCGCCTATGGTTGCCGAAGCGGTCGTGCGCGGGATCAGTCCGCCGGGTCCGCTGGGGCACGCTCTGCCAGCCCTCGCTAACCTGGGAGTGTCGGTGGCCATGGGCAACGATCCCTTGAATACCCTCATCACCTTCATGGGCGGGCAGGCTCTGGGCTGGGCCTGGCACGGCCTGGGCGATTACCTGGCCGAACGTACCACTGACCTGGTGCTCGACGCGCACGCGACCGCGGCGCACCACGTGGCGCAAGCGGCGCAGCTCGGCGAGACGCGAATGAAGTTGGAAGCTGAGCAGCACGGCTATGTCAGATTGATCTGCGAGAGCATCACGGAGTGTCAAGCCCACAAGTATTTCCTCGAAGCGGAGGAGCTGCAACACCGCGGGAACCTCCTGCACACGGGCGAAGGCCTGAAACCTGGACTGTTGCGCGTGCTGACGGCCGAGCAGACCGAAGTGCTGGCCACGGCGGCCGCCCAGGAGCCCGCCGCATCGCGGGCAGCGATCGACCGGAGCCTGCAGCACGCCGAGGCGGCCGTGAACGCGTGGGAACGCGAGACGGCCCCGGCGACGCTCGAGCACGTCCTGCTGCGCCTCGTGCGCGCCGAGCGCACGGCCATGGAGCGGACCGCATATCACCAGACTCTGAAGGCGCTGACCAAGCTCGGGGACCTGCGCAATGCCAGCCACTACCAGGACGTGCTGGCGGCGCTGAGCGACATCAACATGCAGGTCTGGTGGCACGACGATTTCAAGCCCATCTACGCGGGCCGGAGCGAGCATTCAAGTTTGCAGGCGGCCTACGCGAAGCTGAGCGCCAGACTACAAGAGCT
>Ga0214919_10007196_pt1 | contig 15080 bp, 14 predicted proteins | sample LL1503_MetaG_FD_177994 | JGI IMG/M metagenome (GOLD analysis project Ga0214919, IMG submission 177994) | Freshwater microbial communities from Lake Lanier, Atlanta, Georgia, United States - LL-1503 | ecosystem: Environmental > Aquatic > Freshwater > Lake | place: USA: Georgia | collected... | reverse complement strand
GAATGAGTACTTTTGTGACATTTCGTTGGCAAAATCTGAAAAGGTTGCAGTACCTTTATCGGCAGCCACCACCAAATACGGATCTTCACCATCGTGACGAATGACTTGTTTTGGATGAACAACTTTCCCATTAAGCAAATTATCGGTAATATCCAATAATCCAGAAATGAATTGTTTATAGCAGCTGATACCTTCAGCCATATATGCTTCACGATCTTTAGCATCTGGTAGCTTTTTACACACAAAGCCGCCTTTAGAACCAGTAGGTACAATCACCGAATTTTTAACCATTTGTGCTTTTACTAGCCCCAATACCTCAGTACGAAAATCTTCTTTACGATCTGACCAGCGTAAACCACCACGGGCTACTTTACCACCGCGTAAATGTACTGCTTCAAAACGAATTGAATATACAAAAATTTCATATAAAGGATATGGTTTAGGCAAATTTAATACTTTAGCAGACTCAAGTTTAAATGAGATATAAGGCTTGTGTGCACCATCATCTAAAGTTTGATAATAGTTAGTCCGAAGCATTGCATTAACTACTGAAAATGCGGCTTTCAAAATTTGATCTTCGGCCAAATTTTCTACTTTGTTTAATTCTGCGTTAACTAATTGCTGAATCTCACCAGATTTTGCGGCAGAGTGATGTTCCGGACAAAATTTTGCTTCAAACAAATCAAATAAATGTCGACTAATGGTAGCGTGGTTTTTCAAACACTCACTCATATATCCTGCAGAGAAAGGCAAGCTCGTTTGTGCCATATATTTAACTACCGCACGAATTAATGAAACCTGACGCGCGGTTAAGCCAGAGTAAAGCACTAATTTATTTAACGTATCACTTTCAACTTGGCGGGTGAATGCGGCAACAATCGCTGATTTTAATTTAGAGATCAACTGCTGGTCTTTGATTTTACCAACCAGTCCATCAGGAACTTCAACTCCAAAATCACAAATATAAATTTGCTCCCCTTGTGCTACTTTAACTTTGAAAGGTTTCTCATCTAAGAGTTTAAAACCAAAATTCTCAATAATTGGCAATCCACGTGACAGACTTACGGTATCATTAAAGCGTAACAATTTGATTTGCCATAAGTTATCTGCACTAGATTCTCCATCGCTAATTGCAATTGCATATTCATTATTGCTATTCAACCCTGACATCAAGTTACAATCTTCTGTAACTTCCTCTAGTGAATAACTACTAAGATACTCAGCAGATAGAGCCAATGCAAAGCGCTCATATGTTTCAGCACTTAAATTTTGTTTCAATTGCTCCAATAATTTACTCATTGTGTTTCCTTATAAAGTTTACAAAATACGTAACTACCCACCAGATAGCTCAACATGCGCAGTCACCACTATTGATATAACCCCTTGATTTACATTTACTCACTATACAAACTGTGAATATTAGGAACTTAATCATTTAATTATAGTTATTTGTACTAAATTTTTAATGTAGGTATTATATGTTATTCAGACTATATATAAAACAGATAATGTGCTGCAGCGCAATACTGATAATTTTAAAATTTATATCTAGTGCAATGCGCATGCTGCAAAAAAATCACTGACCACTACGAACAGGCCAAACATTATCAAGCGCACCAATTATAGATGGAAAAATAAACAATGGATATGCATTACTAAAACAAGCACCATCACAAGCTGGCTGTACCTGTTATTGTCATTCAGATTATTCACCAAAATCACTCACTATAACGTACGCAATAAATTTACCACATCAAAAGCCGCATAGCTCCAAATAATATCCGCACCAGCACGTTTGAAACAAAACATGCTTTCAAGTAAGGCGGCATTATAATCAATTACCCCCTTTTCCGCAGCAACTTTGAGCAGCGCATATTCGCCACTCACATGATATACCGCTGTTGGTAGCTTAAACTCTTGTTTAACCCGATAGAGAATATCCAAATAAGGCATACCTGGTTTAACCATTACGATGTCAGCACCTTCAGCAATATCCAGCGCAACTTCACGCAGCGCCTCATTACCATTGGCCGGATGCATTTGATAACTAAACTTATCTGACTTGCCCAGATAACTACCCGAACCGATTGCATCACGAAATGGTCCATAAAATTTGGAGGCATATTTAGCCGAATATGCCATAATGCCGGTATTATGTAGACCTAGCCGTTCCAGCTCATGACGAATAATACCAATGCGACCATCCATCATATCCGATGGACAAACAAAATCTGCACCCGCAGCTGCATGTGATAAAGCCTGCTTTAAGAGCACGTCATTAGTGATATCATTCGTTACATAGCCAGCTTCGTTGATAATACCGTCTTGGCCATGGATCGTATACGGGTCAAGGGCAACATCAGTAAAAACGCCTAAGCCTGGAAACTCTGCTTTAAGCGCACGCACCGCACGTTGTACCAAACCATCTGAATTATAACTTTCACTAGCCAGATTATCTTTATCACTCTCAATAAACGGAAATAGCGCAATTCCCTGTATCCCGAGCATAACCGCACGTTCAGCGATAACCAATAAACGATCAATACTCACCCGGAATTGTCCGGGCATCGAACCAATTTCTTCCTCACGCTTTTGTCCATCAAGAACAAAGACCGGATAAATTAAATCATTGGCAGTAACCCAGTTTTCCTGAGTTAAATTACGGATAAATGGCGCTTGACGATTGCGCCGCATACGGGTATATGGATAAGAAACATTCATGGATTATATATCCTCCTAATCATTATATTCTAAAATAGCAAAGACTGGATAACCTTGCTCTTTAATTAGCTGACTGCCATTTAGATATAACAAATCGCTAACCACCGCACACTCGGCTACTTCAGCACCTAACTCAGTGATTAAAGTACATGCTGCGAGCATCGTACCACCTGTTGCAATCAAATCATCAATCACCAAAACTTTATCGCCCTGATGTACCGCATCAATATGCATTTCCACGGTATTAATATCACCATACTCCAAAGTATAGCTTTTGGAGACAGTAGTATATGGCAACTTACCTTTTTTACGAATTGGCACAAACCCAATCCCTAATTCATAAGCCACAATTGGACCAAAGATAAAACCACGTGCATCTAAACCAGCTACCGTAGTAATACCTTTACCACGATAACGTTCGACCATAATATCAACCACCGCGCGAAAAGCTTGTGGGTCTTTAAGCAAGGTAGAAATATCGCGAAACATAACCCCTGGCTCAGGCCAATTGGGAATATCACGAATTGAATCACGAATCATTGCTAAAGTTTGTTGGTTATATGCCATAATTTACAAATCCTAGTAAGTTATTTATTGATAGTTGTCTTTACGATGGACACCGCTTCATCACAACGGCGTTTTATTTCAGCAAAATCGTGCGCTGCGGTTAATTTAGCTTCTACGATAGAAGATAAACCTACGGCAAAAATATTCGGGAGCTCCAAGTATTTCTGCATATTGTCAATAGTTACACCACCAGTTGGGCAAAATTTAAGTTGTGGTAGCGGAGACGCTAATGCTTTAATGACATTATAGGCATTATATGGTTCAGCTGGGAAAAATTTAACGTGATTAATCCCATTGTTAAGTGCATCCATTGCCTGTGATGGTGTACAAATACCGGGAATAAAGCGTACTTTATCAGCAAACTCTTTGCCAATGGTGAATAATTCCTCAGTAACTCCAGGGGAAATAATATATTGTGAACCTGCTTCGTAAGCTTGCAGGAAATTTTCCCGAGTAAGAATAGTTCCAGCTCCGACCACCATCTCTGGTAACTCTTTGGCAATTTTGGCAATAATCTCTAACGCATTAGCTGTACGTAGAGTAATTTCCATATTGTTAATACCAGCAGATAATAATGTCTCTGCCAAAGGAATCGCTGCGGCTACATCATTAATTACCACTACTGGTACTATTTTATTCGTGGCAAAAACTTGCTCCATTGTTTTCATTATTAACTTCCTTATCTCAGTTTATTTTGCATTACGATATCTGATAACTTAACTGCTTTTTTCGCACGTTCAGTCATTTCAGAATAGTTTTTAGCCGCTATTAATTTAGAATCCGCGATTGAAGATAATCCAACCGCAACAACATTGTCTAGTGCCAAATATTTTTCCATATTTTCAAAATTAATCCCACCATTTACCGCAAACTTAGCTTTTGGAAATGTATGAGCATAAGTCTTGAGTAATTCATAACCATTCAAAACTTCAGCTGGAAATAGGTTCATTACCTCAAAGCCACGTGATAAAGCATCCATAATATGTGATGGCATAAGCATACCCGGTAAAAAATGCGCATCATTATAACGCGTACGCGCCGCAGTGAACAGCTCTGGCGTAATCCCAGGAGACGAAATAAATTTAGCTCCAGCGATACTCGCATTCAAGAAGCCTGCGGCATCCATAATACCTGCTACTCCAACCGTAATGTCAGGTAATTTGCTGTTGATGTACTCAACCGCAGCCAAAGATTTAGCAGATAACAACCTAACCGCAATAACGTTAATTCCTCCATTTAATAAGGCATTACAGACTGGTTCAATTATTTCTTGACTTTCAAGGCTAACGGTTGGGACAATTTTCTTTTGTCCAAATATTTGTTCAATTGTTCTCATCTAATCAATCCTTTCTCAAAATAAGGTAGCGCCATCTTCAGAATCGCTCAGGTTAGGGCGCAATTTATTAAATAATTCTCGCCCAAAATTAACTTGATTCGCACTTAAGTCAGGAGTATTTCCAATACGTTGCGCTAGTTCATCATCAGAAACATGCAGTTGCAAAGTTCCATTTTCTAAATCTAACTCGATAATATCACCATCAAGCACTTTAGCAAAATTACCACCACTTAGCGCTTCCGGTGTCATGTGAATTGCATTAGGTACTTTTCCTGATGCACCCGACATCCGTCCATCTGTTACCAAAGCCACTTTATAACCTTGGTCTTGAAGTGAAGCCAATGCTGGCGTTAAACCGTGTAATTCTGGCATGCCATTAGCTTTAGGCCCTTGGTATTTCAGCACTACCACTACATCATGGTTTAATTTACCCTCTTTGTAGGCAGCCAATACTTCATCTTGACTATGAAAAACACTGGCTGGTGCTTTAACATAGCGATATTCAGCCGCAATAGCCGAAATTTTACTCACGCTACGCCCCAGGTTACCGCTAAGTAAGCGCAAACCGCCTTCATGACTAAATGGTTCATCTTTAGAACGCAAAATAGTATTATCTAAATTAAACGCGTCTGTCCACTCAAGTTGTTCATTATTTAAACCTGGTGTTTTGGTATAAGCAGTTAAACCATTACCAACTACCGTTTTTACATCATCATGTAAATAACCACCAGCGAGCAATTGTTCCATAATATAGGTCATGCCACCAGCTTCATGGAATTGATTGACATCCTTGGCGCCATTGGGATAAACTTTAGCTAATAATGGTACAGCTTTAGATAAATCATTGAAATCATCCCAAGTTAATGAAATTCCTGCCACCTTAGCAATTGCAGGGATATGTAAGGTATGATTAGTCGAACCACCAGTTGCTAACAATCCAACGATACCATTAACAATGCTTTTTTCAGTTACAATCTCACATAATGGTGTGAAATTGTCACGTTGCGCAGTATTTTTAACAATTTGTGCTGCGGCATAATCAGTTAATTTTCTACGCAGTGGTGTGTTAGGCGTTACAAAAGCAGCACCGGGGATATGCAAACCCATCGCTTCCATTAGCATCTGGTTGGTATTTGCCGTACCGAAGAAAGTACAGGTTCCTGCAGCATGGTATGATTTAAATTCAGATTCAAGCAATGCTTCTTTACCGACTTTACCCTCAGCAAATAATTTACGCGTTTCCGCTTTGTCTTTATTTGATATCCCACTAGGCATCGGACCGCTTGGGATAAAGATTGTTGGCAGGTAGCCATAGGCTAATGCTCCAATCAAAAGCCCCGGTACAATTTTATCGCAAATACCAAGACAAATCACACCATCAAAAACATTATGTGATAGCGAAATCGCGGTACTCATAGCAATAATATCGCGTGATAACAAAGATAGCTCCATTCCAACTTGCCCTTGCGTAACGCCATCACACATTGCCGGAACGCCACCGGCTACCTGAGCAGTTGCATTTTGTTCAATAATTGCATCTTTCAGAATTTCAGGATAACGATAGTATGGTTGGTGAGCGGAGAGCATATCATTGTAGGCAGTCACAATTCCGATATTAGGACTTTCGATATTTTTAAGACGAATTTTGACCTTGTTATCTTCAGCGGCTGCGACATGGGCTAAATTGGTACATGCCAATTGGTCACGCTTAACACGTTTGCCATACTGCTCTTTCATTCGCGCTAAATAAGCCGCACGAGTTTTAGCACTTCGCTCAATAATTCTTTGGGTTACTTGTTCAACTACTTTGTTCAGCATAATTCACCTGTGAAAAATTTTTTAGAGTAAATAATATAATATGTGCCGCAATGGCAAGAATAATTATGGTTAATGCTAATGGCATTACACTTGTTGGATTAAAGAGATTAATTATTGCGGTTATTACGGCAGATCCTGCTACACTACTAAAACTAAATAGTGCCGAAGCGCTGGCAAAATTGTCATTAATCGAAGACATAGCTAGAGCTGAAGCATTGGCAAATACCAGCCCACTAGCAAAAAAGATCAAGCCCAAAACCAAGAAGAATTGTAGTTTACTAAGTATGTCATTAAGCGCAAAGCTGAACAATATAAATCCGCTACATAAAACTAAGAATACACCAAGCTGCAAAACTTTTTCTAAGCCATAGCGTACTAAATGGGAATTAATATAACAACCAGCAACATAAAACCCAGATAAAAATAAAGCTAATAAGCCAAAATCATCAGGCGTAAGTCCTAAACGAGTTTCCCAAATAAATGCTGCAACGGCCAGATAAGCCATAAACACCGAATACATTAATGTAGCGATCAGGTTATAATGCATATACTCACGGTTGATACAAATTACTTTATAATCACGAAACATGTTTTTAAGGTTAAATTTTCGTACTTGTGCAACAGGTCTAAAGGGAAACTTCCACGCAACAGCAAGAGATACAAGATTAAACAGGAACAAAAAAACAAAAATCGCGCGCCAATTAAAGTGATGTTGAATTACCCCCCCCAAAAAAGGAGTTACATCAACACTTAGCGCAAAAGCCATACTTAAATATGAAGAATACTTGGCAAATTCTTTGCCTTCAAAATGATCGCGCAATAATGCACGCCCAATGCCATTGGTACTACTAAAACCAAACCCCTGAACAAAACGGTAAAAAATAAACGCGTATACGCTATCGCTATAAAGACAACCGACAGTTCCAAGTAAGCCAACAACCAAGGCAATCATAATAACCTTGCGGCGCCCGTAACAATCCGCTAAAGAGCCGAAAAATAAAGCTGGAGCCAGAGAGCCAAAAATAAAAGCAGTAAATGAGTATTGAATCAGTGTGTCACTAGCGTGGAAACTAGCGCCAATGAAAGGCAGAGCGGGGATATACATTTCAGCAGCAATTGCACCTATGGTCGATAAGATCAGAGTCAATGCCAGTAATTTAAACATTCAAATATCCGCCTAGTATAAAATGCAATTTTATAGATCATAGGAGAATATTATACTACCAATACAGCTCGTGCTCTGGCTTAATTTATTGCACCTACACGGTATGATTTTAATAAGCAAATTCGATTGTATATGTACGGTTCCATTTTGCATTCGGATGAATAGTTTCAATAGCGGCTTTATTGTTTATATCACCATTAAAACCCAGATCATCACTACGTCCGCACCAGGGCTCTAAGCAAACATAATCTGCACCAGGCTTTGACCAGATACCCAACCAAGGAAAGCCACCTAGAGATACTCTGATGACACGTCCACTATCACTTTCAACCAGGCTCACGCTTTCACCTTTGTAGCCTGTAAAAACCAAAGCATCGTCATCAAAGATATGCTCATCCAGATTAAACCCAGTAAAATTGTGCTCAGTTGTCTCGCCAGTATAAAAAGCTTCTGAAGTTATCTCATGCCGTAGTAAATTTTCCAGTTGTTCAAAACGAATTTCATAATCAGTAATCTGATGTTTATCATCAAAAGGACAGGCAAACGCCGGATGTGCACCGACACTAAAATATGCAGTTTGTTGATCAAGGCTATGAACCGTGTAGGTAGTATGTAAAGTTTTGTCAATCAATTTATAATTGACAAAAAAATCAAGATTAAATGGATAACGTTTTGTATCAGCAGCCCACGTATTTAGCAACAATGTCACTTCATCACTTTTGTTCTCAAAGATGCTAAATACTGAATGACGTGCAAAGCCATGGTTACCTAAACTATAACGTTCCCCAGCAAGTTTAACCTGATTTGCAGTAGTCTTACCAACTACTGGAAACAATACCGGAGAAATCCCTGCCCAAACCTCCGGATTACCATTCCACATGTATTCATGATTACTTACTCTATTTCTGACACTGCGAACCTCAGCACCAAGTAGTGCAATCCTAACTTGCAAATTTTGATTTTGAATTGTGACTTGTGACATAAATAAACCCATTACTGGTTAAATATCGTGGCTATCGCCAAATTTTTTGCTCTTAGTTAATTGGCTTTCGGCTAAATAACCACCGCCTAAAACCTGATAAAGATTGACGATACTATTTAGCTGCTGAATTTTAATTTGATTTAAGTTCGCTTTAGCATAATCAACATTCAGTTTAAATCCTAAAGTATCAGAGAATGCAGCAGAGCCTTGTGCATATTGCTTATTCGCAATTTTTTGCAAATTCTGAGCTTTTTGTAGAGCAATGTTTTGCTGACTGGCTACCTTATCCAAGCTATCATGATTAGCTAAACCATTATCAACCTGTGAAAATGCCGTTCTAACCGTCTGGACATAGTTATAATATGCAGTATAGTAACTACCACGTGCTTTATCAGCTTCAGCATATAACCCCATGTTAAATAGCGGCATTGCTGCGCCTAATTGCCCGACCCAGAAATCAGCACCAGCATTAAAGAGATTACTCAACTGTACTGAACCCTGACCAAGCACACCAGTTAGACTGATTGACGGGAAAAACATTGAAGTTACTGCACCGATATTTGCATTATTAATTTGTAATTGATATTCTGCTGCCACTATATCCGGACACGATTTTAAAACACTTGATGGTAAATTAACTGGCACTATTCCACTCGTCGTAACTTGATCAAAATCACGATTGGTTTTAATTTTACCCGGGTTATTGTTAGTTAATACCTGCAAAGCATTTTCGGTTTGAGTTATATCATTTTTAATTTTGGGAATATTACCTTCTAATCCAGCGATATACTGATCAATACCTTCCAGATTCAAATCGGAGATGCTACCATTTTGATACTGAATCAAATTATATTTGCGCATTTCTTTGGCATCCGCAAGTAGTTCTTGCTGAAGTTGCAATTGTTTATGTAAACCTAATAAGCTAAAATAACTACCCGCAACTTGCCCGATCACACCAAGCGCAACGGCATTGGCAGATTGTTTCTGCATTTCCAGACTTAATTTAGCAATTTGATTTTGTTTAACCAATTCAAATACATTTAAGGTATAACTAGGCATAAACCCAGCTGCATAGCCATCGAAATTCTGTGGGTTATTCTGACTAAAATTATTTGCCAGAGGATAGGAGCTAGTATTTTGAAAGCCCGGATTAAAGGATTGCCCAGTAAAACCAACCCCGCCCATGCTAACTGTTGGCAACCACCCCATCTGAATTTTTTTGAGTGACGCCTGCGCCTGCATGATATTGCCCATCGCCATTTGCAAGTTATTATTATTTTGCAATGCGCTTTCAATTAGCTGGTTCAGCTGTGGATCATTAAACTTTTTCCACCATGCCATTTCAGCTAGATTCGTGCTTTCAATATGGATATTTTTATCAGTGGCACTCCATTTTTGCGGTGAATTTATCTGCGGCTTAACATAATCTGGTCCCAGTAAACCACAACCAGTTAGGATACCACTGGCTACAACCAGTATAATTTGCTTAATTTTCATTGTCGTCATGCCCTATTTAGTGGTATCAATAGTAACTTTGCTGCTGGCACCAACGCGAAGGGGGAACTGTACATCATCATCAAGTTTTACTCGCACAGTAAAACGCTGGGTAACTTTCACCCAATTACCCGTGGCATTTTCAGCAGGCAATAATGAGAATGTATTACCACTGGCATAGCTGATACTTTGCACCACACCATGATATTTATGCTCATACATATCCAATTCAATACTCGCGCCTTGCCCGGCTTTGATTCGTTTGAGCTGCGTTTCTTTAAAGTTAACATCCACCCACCAGCTACTATTATCAACCAAGCCAAAAAGCTTTTGTCCCGGCGAAACAAATTCTCCGGTTTGTAGGTTGATATTACTGATATAGCCATCTACCGAGGCACGCAACTGAGTATAGCCATTATTATTTTGGGCATTTTCCACACCATTTTTTGCTAAATCAATCTGCGTTACGGCTGCCTGATACTGCGTATTTGCCTGTGCTAAAGCTACGTTCGCTTGATCTAAAGTTTGTTTGGCTTGAGTAGCCTGAGTTTGATATTTTTGCATATCCTGCAATGAACCAGCTTTTTGCTGATATAGATTGGTATAACGCGTAGCCATTTGTGCCGCAAACTCATATGCCGATTTAGCACTTGCTACGCTTGCTTTGGCATTATTAATCATTTGCTGGGTATTAGCTGCCTGTTGTTTCGCAAACGTAAGATCCTGCTGCGATTTACTTAGTGCCAGACTATAATCCTGTGGGTCAATCTCCACCAACAAATCCCCCTTATGTACCAGCTGATTTTCTTTGACATAAACATGTTCAATATAGCCACCAACTTTTGGTGCTACATTAATTAAATTAGCATTAACATAAGCATTATCCGTACTGGGATATACTTGAGAATAGTGATAGTAACCATAGACCCCGCCAGCAGCAAGTACAATTACCACTATTCCAGCAAACAAATGTTTCCGTGATTGAGAGTTTTTTTCAGCCATATTTTTATTCCTAAGTTAGTTTTATTATTTAATGATATCAAACACACAAATTTTAAATATCGTTTTATTAGTCCATGTGTACGGGAGCACCTGCCGCAGGACGTTTCAAAAGAAACGGTAACCACAAAATCAATAACATTCCACAGCCAAAGGCAAAGAATGAATCCAGATAACTAACCAACGCACCCTGCCCCATTACCTGGGCTTGAGCCAACATAGTTTTACTTTGCTGTGGCACCCCGCTTAGATTCTGAGACCACCATAAGTAACCGCGCTCATATGGTGAAACGTGAGCACCCATATCATGGTAAGTAACTTGCATTTGGTGGGAAACAATCGTCGAAGATAAAGACGTCCCAACCGAACTGGCAATATTTCTAAAAAAATTAAATACTCCGGAAATATCGCTATGTAAACTCTGAGGAACATCAATAAAAACAATCTGCATAATTGGAATAAAAAACGCCATCATGCCAGCCCCCTGAATCAGCATCGAGCAAATTATATAGCTCTGGCTTACCATTGGTGCGTAGCTTGAGAGCATAAAGCAACCAATACCAAACATAAGTAAACCCGCAAACATAACCCTTCTTGCATCTACTTTACCGATCAATTTAGCCACAATCGGCGCAATAATAAATGCAATTAGCCCGCGCGGTGCTGTAATATAACCAGCAGTATCAACCGGATAGCCAAAGCTCTGTTGTAACATAGTCGGAAAATACGCCAACGATGCCGATGCCATCAGCATGAACATAAACATTGAAAGACAACATAATACAAAATTCGCATTTTTGAAAATTTTGAAATTAATAACTGACTTACCTAAGAGACCGCGCCAGACAAAGAAAATCAGTAAAACTACTGCTATTGTGAGGACTATCACCATTTCCATTGAATCAAACCAATTATTGGTATTACCCTCATCAATGAAATATTCTAAGCAACCAACACCAAGAGCCATAAACGCAAAACTCAGATAATCAATTTTGACATCATCGTGTTTATCGTTATTCATATAGCGCCAGATTAGTAAAAAGCCAGCAATACAAATTGGTACATTGACATAAAAGCACCAACGCCAATCAAGATTTTCAGCTAAGGCACCACCAAAAACGGGTCCAATGATAGGTCCCATTACGACACAAAGGCTAAATACCGTCATCATTTTAGGCTGCTCTTGAGGGGTGAAACTACGCGAAATATAGGATTGAGCAATTGATGGTAAGAAGGCACCCCCAACCCCTTGGACTAGACGGAAAAAAATCATTTCGTTCAGTGAGGTTGACATACCGCAAAAAACAGAGGAGATTCCAAAGATAACGACAGAGGCTAAAACAACATGTTTCATACCAAATTTACGGGTTACCAGGCCGGTTAAAGGAATACATACTGCTGCGGCAACAATGTAGCTGGTCATGGTGAGTGAAACTTCACTTAAATTAGCACTAAGTGAACCCATAATATGCGGAATTGCTACGGCAACAATCGTTAAATCAATAATTTCCGCAAGTGCCAACAAACTCACCGCGTAAGCAACTAGTGTGCGTGGCTCTAGCCAGAAGTTAATATTACTTTGTGGAGTAGGAAATTCGGAAGTTGATTGCATGAAAAATGCCTTATACTGTTTGGCTACAAAATTTGAATTGCGATATTTTAAAACAAATGTTTGACATCTGTCAATTCTATTTCAACACCCCCATTTGTAAGCCTGCAGTTATCAAGCAGCATAAGCAAGATACAATATATAACTGGTGCTGTTATTTGCTAACGCAACTGCCTGATTCATTCGGGTTCCCGTTACACTTAATTTGATATTTTGTTCCATCATTATCAACGGCTGAACAATTTGGAATACCACTTTCACTTATTAAACACGCCAGTGTCATTGATTCGTTTCGGTTATCTTTGATATTACACAGAAGTTTGTTATTACTTTTAGACAGATCACAACTCATCATAAATGAAGTTCCATCAGAAGATTTACCTTGGCAAGAAGTATTACCCTTTTTATCTTGCGCACAGCTAAAGCCTAATTTGGCAGCAACTTTATCAGTGTAATTGCCAGCGCAAGAGGTAGATCCATTTCCACTATGAGTGCAATCCAAATTCATTACCTCAACGCCACTTTCACGAGCATTACATTTAGTCAAACCAGATTCACTTTTAGAACACTGTGTCACTACTTCAGCATTTGCGGAAGATAATAATAATATTCCACCAATAGCAATATAAGTAATTTTTTTAAACATTAGACAATACCTTCTTAATTATTCCACGGTAATTTTGCAATTATTTTTTCAAGAACACATTCTCCAGTCAAGCTTGCCACCAAAAGCACCATACCAACCAAGATATCAAACATATAGCACCACTGTGAAAAAGAGTTACCTAAAATTACGCCAATCAAACTCGTGATCGCTAAAAGAAATTGCGCTTGACGACGTGGGCTTATATTATGAGAAGGCATATTTATCTCTTGATTAGACTGCTGCATTTTATCCATTATTTTAATTCCTCTAAATTTATTTACAAAAAATTTGTTTAAGCGTGCTTAAAACCTCAATGACCGCATCATTAGCTAATGAATAATAAATAGTTTGCGCCTCTTTTCGGGTTTTTACTAGCTGTTCAGCTCGAAGTACCGCCAAATGTTGCGAAAATGCAGATTGACTAAGCAATGAGCGGCGTGAAAGCTCGCCGGCACTGATTTCACCAGTGGTTAAATGGCATAAAATTAATAACCGATCTTTATGTGCCATGCGCTTTAGAAGAGCTACCGCTAATCCAGCATTCTCCTGAAGCTCTTGTAATTCATTAATATTCATAATTACCACCAGATTAAAAATAACTTGATTCCATTATTTTAGTTTTAGCTAAACTAAATTGTCAAGTTTTGTAGTCTGTCGATCTGACAATAACCCTTTTTTATCAGTTTAGCCGCCGCGTTGTCCCAACAATTGCCTTAAGAACTCAACTTGTCAAGTTTTAGTGGTATGCTGCAAAATATGTAAACAACCCGACTAACGCTTATAATTTATGAGTTATAATATTGATATTACCGCTTCTAGTAAAGTTCTATTTTTAAGGGGCTAAATATTATGAATACAGCCATTTTTACTAAATATCTCGGCTTATTTCTCACTTTCAGTAAAATAGGGCTATTTTCATTTGGTGGTGGTAATGGAATTATAGAAATCATAAGATACAATACGGTAGATATGAAAGGATGGGTAACGCTACAAGAGTTTAACTTAATAACTGGTGTATCGATTGCATTACCTGGTCTAAATGCGCTTAATATTAGCTGTATAATTGGTTATAAAGTTGCGGGGATTGTTGGTGCAATTATTAGCATGTTAGCTCTTGTACTTCCCTCATTAATAGTTGTTGTAACCTTTTATGAATTAATGCTTGATTTTATGAGTTCTCAAGCACTTAAATCATTTGAAACTATTATGCAATATGCAGTAATTGTACTAGTAGCTAAATTTATTTATACTACTTCATCAAATCTAATATATCAGGATAATATTTCATTTATATTAACAATATTAAGTATCGCATTTTTCATTGCTTTGACAATATTCAAGCTTGATACTTTACTGTGCTTAATTATCTTTATTACTGTAGCTTCATTTGCAAATAGGTTGTAGTCATTATGAATCCAATAGCTAGAATAATTGAACTTAGAGTTTTTACCTTATATTCTAACTTCCCTATATTAAAAACTTACATGAGAAACTTATGGGCAATTGCTAAAAGCTCGGAAAAGATTATTGATACTTACCTTAAAGATGTAATTAATGTAACACCAGGCTTACCCGAAATTTCAACTGGAGATATATTAAAAATTAGAAATAACGTAGTTAAATACAAAAAATTAATTTATGAAGGAAACGGTATAAATATTTTTCAAAAGCAAAAAACACTACAGTCAAATTTTGATATCTCAAAATGTATCCAAATACCAATAGCTAAAAAGCGGAGAATAT
>Ga0214919_10007195_pt1 | contig 15080 bp, 17 predicted proteins | sample LL1503_MetaG_FD_177994 | JGI IMG/M metagenome (GOLD analysis project Ga0214919, IMG submission 177994) | Freshwater microbial communities from Lake Lanier, Atlanta, Georgia, United States - LL-1503 | ecosystem: Environmental > Aquatic > Freshwater > Lake | place: USA: Georgia | collected... | reverse complement strand
GCGATCAATACGCAACACTGCCGCATCACACCCGTCGTCGCTTTCGCTTCCAGCCCTATCCTGATTTAAGCCTGCTCGTACATAGTGGTCAAGAGACATTAGCGCAGTAGCAGGATCTTCAATTGTGTCCTTGGCATAAATGCGCTCTAGAGAGTTGCTGACCAGCAAACTTAGCATGGCACCCGGCACACCGTGACCCGTGCAATCAGCCACAGCCAACACAAATGGTCCTGATTGCTGGGAGCTAGATAACCAATACAGGTCCCCTCCAATGGTGTCGCGGGGCTCCCACAGCGCTGAAAAAGAAGCAAAACGAGTGGCAATTTTTTCCTGCCTAGGCAATTGCCCTCTTTGCAGGCGACTCGCATAATTAACAGACGCCATGATCAAAGATAGCGAACGATTAGAGTCTTCAATAACTTTTTTGAGTAAACTTTCCTTAAGCTGCAATTGATATGCAATTTTTAACTCAGATGATGAAGTTGAACGATCTTGTTTGGCTGTGAAGGACAAAGTAAAGTAATGAGCAAAATGGTTAGGTCCAGAAGTAGTTTTCTCCGGATGAAAAATCAGAGTGTGATCCCAATCAGACGAGATATAGTGAAAAATATTTCGCTGTATAACTCCTTCAATTAGAGCATAGTAAAAATGTACTCCAATATTTTCGATTTCAAAAATCCCACTACCCATGGATCTTGAAGTAAATCCATATTTTTGCACTTCATGACGATAAGCAAATTTTGCATTATTGTCATAGGCATTGCTAAAATTCTCCATAAATAAATCCAAGGCTTTTTGTGTAGGACCGGATTGCTCAATTTCATCGCGATAAGATGGCATCACCGAATCAACTAATGGCATTGAATACAACTCACCGACAGTAAAACCAAAATTACGAAAAGCATCAGATCCATACTTCTGGAAAATTGTTTCATGAATTGCTTTTAAATAGCTTCGAGGGTAAAGCTTATCAACCTCAATCTCTTTAATGCCATGAGAAGAAAGTACATCGTGTCCTAATGAACCCAACTCTCCCATGACAACTAAAGTTGCTTTCAGTCCTTTGCCTATTATTTTTGCTTCTTCCATAGAAACACCTTCAAATAAAGATAGTCCAAAATTAGCTTGAAAATTGAAATTAAAGTTTAAACATTTAAATTTCCAATCATAATTGAAATTCTTGATAATTTAAGTGGCGACCTAGCCACTTTGCACAACACTGAAGCTCAATGCTTGAAACCGGTCTTTGAAGTCTTCGCCCAGTTCTTGCATGATGTCGTCATCGGCTTCTGCCTTCCATATCACTTGCACTTCGTTCCCTGCTTGGCGGTAGGCGTCTATGCCTTCAAAAATACGGTACATCGCTTTGATGCTGGAACTGTTGATGTAAATCATGGCCATCTCAACTTCGAGCTTGCCCTTGGTCGTGGTGGCCAATTGGTTGATGGCGGATATAACCTCCCCATAAAAAGCCGATACATCTTCAGGGAAAGACTCGCCTAGGATACTCAGCTTCAACGGCTCATGCGTGAGTGAGATGGCGGGTGTGCGGTCTGTGGCTACGATATGCATGTCTTGTCCTTAAATGGTTGCTGATAATATGAAATCAACGCTGTGCTCGTCCACATCGACAAATGTGTAACTGATGGGTTGAGTGGATCTGCGGGCAATCTCCAGTAAACCCAGTCCGGAGCCTGGTCCCTCATGTTCGGTTGCCTGTGACATGCCGTCTCTGTAAAGCTGACGTATGGTGTCTTTGTCAGCCCCTTCAATTTGTGCGAGCCTGTCCTTCAAACCTTGGGTCTTGTCCTTTTCAATGCGGTTGCCGCACATGATGGTGATTTCTTTTTCATGCTCGGTGATCAAAATCATGCCCATGTTTTCCGCGTGTTCTTTGCCATGCCAAATCAGGTTTTGCACACCTTCCATGAACACCGCAAAAATCAGTTTCGAGCGTTTGACATCGTCATTGGCCACCAGTCGCTCTTTGAGCAAATCGGCCAGCGTGATCATCAAGTCGTCAGAGACCGTGCCGTTGTAGGCCATGATCACGTGGTTCTCGCGCAAACTGTTGCGCAACAAAATGGCTTGAGATAAATCCATAGCTTTTATCTTTCTAAAGTTTGAAGAAAACCGCGGTCATATCGTCCCTGCGAATCTCTGTCCGCTGCCAAGCCGCATAGTCGGCACGAACAGCATCGGCAATGGTTTGGGCATTTTGCGAAAAGTTGGTTTTAAGAATCGTTTCAATGCGTTTGTAACCGTAAGACACTTTGACCACACCTGTGCCACCAATCTGGTCTGTCAAGCCATCGGTCACGATGGCAAATGTGTCGCCCGCTTGGTAGCGAATGGTTTGCACCACGGGTTTGTCTTTGTCCTCAATCGCATCTTGGTAGCCCAAGCTGCACCTGGCACCTTGGTGGCGTGTCACCTCCCCTTGTGCGCTGACTTGGAACAGCCCCAGCTTGGCTCCCGCAAAATCAATGGTGTACTTGTCGCGATCGATTCGCAGCACCGCTGCATCACAGCCGTCATCGCTTTCGCTGTCGGCGCGGTCTTGGTTTAGGCCGGTACGAACATAGTGGTCAAGTGACATCAGTGCCGTAGCTGGGTCTTCAGCAGTGTCGTTGGCATAGATGCGTTCCAACGAGTTGCTGACCAGCAAACTCAGCATGGCACCAGGCACGCCATGGCCCGTGCAATCAGCCACTGCCAACACATAGGAGCCTGATTGCTGAGAGCTGGACAACCAAAACAAATCTCCGCCAATGGTGTCGCGTGGTTCCCAAATAGAGGCAAAGGAAGCAAAACGATCTTTTATTCTTTCTTGTCTAGGCAACTGCCCACGCTGAAGTCGGCTTGCGTAGTTGACCGACCCTACAACCAGTTGATGGGCTTGATCAAGTTCTTGGTGTTGCTCAGCCAGTTCCTTAGTTCGTTCTGCAACTGTTTCTTCCAGTACCTTGTTTTGTCCCTCGACCAAAGTTTTTTGTGTTTCAACAGATTGGGTCAACTCTCTTTGAATCCATCGAGTGCGGCTGATAACAGCCAATGCCATGATCATGGCTTCACAGCACAATCCAAAGGCTTGGTTAGTGAAAGAATTTTGGAAAAACAAACCAAAACCAGACTTAGGCAAAAAACTGAAAGGGGATGGAACTCCTATAACGCCAAGGATAAAAACTGTCCTGAAGCAAAGATAGGGAATCATTGCGACCATGAAAAATTTGGCCACCATCAATCCCTGCCTTAATCGAATGAAGGCACAGTAATAAATAGATAGCAGTACAGCAACAATCAAGATGCCAAGAGATGCAAAAAACACAGTTGGAGTAAAACCGTGATCGACAAATGCCAAAAAGTAAAAGTGTATAAATTCCCAGACAATCCAAATATTGGTGAATGTATAAAAACGAGGAAAATATTTTTTTATTTCTAAAAAATTCCTAGCAAAAATCACGTACACGATAGTTTGACCATATGCGAAAAAGTTAGCTATAAAAATAGCAGCCGAATCAATACCCCATTTTTGGTCTTCAAGCTTAATTACAAATTCAAAAAGTCTATGTCCATCGTGGACTGGTAGAGAAAAAACACTCATCAAACCGAAAACGAGCCAACAACCATAAGCAAAACTTGTCTTGTCTCTGTACTGATAAACAGAAAACCACCCGAAGATAAGCAAAGCAATCAAACTACCAAGCAACAAGCCTTCGATGTACAGACCGTATCGCCGGAGTTCAAGGTATTGACCGTTATCATAAATTCCAATAGAGAAAGATTTGGCTTGAAAAGAACTTGCAGATTCAAGCCTGGAAAGTATCAAAACCTCTTCATCTTTCGGAAGCGTAAAAATGGAATACTGACTGTTGGATAATTTGACAGATTCTGTGAACGGATTTAACTCAGCCAGCACACTAAAACTTGCCCTTCCTTGGGGTTTGAGTTTTTCAACACGTCCATCTTTAAACAAAACATAGTGCTGAGATTCCATCCAATATGCACTGCTATACCTTGCATCTAATCTCAATATACGGTCTTGCTTCAAGTGACTTACAAGTTTTTGTGCCAGCCAATAGGGCTTATAAGGTTTGATCGTAGAAATTTCTGAAGCAGCCTTGAAATCAGATGATTGAGTTTGAATGTCTTTCAATCCATCTTCGTGATTCGCCCCTTCAAGAACGAGCAAGTTGTTTTTTTCACTGAAAATGATCGGTGTCTTTTCATCGACCACAAATGCTTTGAGGTCTTCTAAAGCCGCGCCATGGGCCTGGCCGATAAAAACCAGTGCTGTTGAAAGCAAAAACAACTTGCTAATTTTCATGATCAGGATCCATGTAAGGAATGAGCGTTATTGCAAAAAACACTAGCTTCAAACATTATGGACTTATTGCCCCAATTCAATCCCGATGACTACCCTGATTCTCCTGGGTATGAACCCTTGCTACAAATGCACACACTGTCCAAGGTAAGCAAGTGTGAAACACCCGAAGTTCAGCAGCCTATGAAGTGAGAACTATTGCTAGACTTACGACACGGTTTTCAATAGCAATGCTGTTCAATATGCAAAGTTTAGTGTCCGAGCATGGAGTCGAACTTGGGCTTATTTCAGTTCGAGTCCCGGGTATGGAGTCGAACTTAGGCCTTTTGTGTATCGACTACCCAAGATGTAGAGGAACTACTAAAACTTATCAAAAAGCACTTTTACTGTAGTCTCGTAGTGCCAGCTGAACCTGTACCCTGGCCATCTCTGAAATACCCAAGCTGGGAAGCACGTTACCGACAAGATGCCCAATGGCTTGATTGAGTATGACTTGCCGCCTGATGGGTATGCGGGTCGTGCTGAATTCACTTAAATAACCATCGATTTCGTAAGCGGCTTTGCTGAGTTGATTGCTTGCATGCCGTAGGCACTTTTTAGCTTCATTCCTAACCCGCCGGGCTTCTTGCGCCCTTAGCTCTGACATTTCTTCATCTTCATTCATGACCACTACCCCGTTGATTGCTATAGGTACATTTTTATTTCATGTGGGCTAAAGGGCAACCGGAAATTGAGCTTTTAGCTTGGACAAGCTGACTATCAACCGAGACTTTTCCGTAAGCGGTACCCTCAACCCAACTTTGAACATACTGGTCAATGGACACAGTTCCGGTGCTGTTCATAGATTCGTCAAAGTATTCAAACAAGATCCCATTCTGTGCCGTCATTGACAACAGCACTGTGCCTCCGTGATCACCGCCGTGCTCTAGATGGGGATGAGCATCTGCTGCTGCCAGAGCGTAATCACCTTTTTTACGATGTATCAACTCGGTACTTCCATCGGGAGCGGTCTGCTGGAGGATTTGTTCTCCCTCCAGTACCAACGTAACAGTAGATGCGACGTGGCGGTGACGACGGCAATGGCCGCCTTTTCCATACCTAAGCAACATGTCCAGCCTTCCGCTTGCAATGTCATATCCAAGCAAGCTGTATTCAAAATCAACTAGAAATGCCGTGCTGTCCGGATCAGTAATCCGACGCCATTCGACGGAGTTCAGATCAAAGCTGTTCGATATGGTGGGCACTTTGGATTCCTCTGAATGAAATTCTTTGAATGTTACATTGATGAAATAAACATCTGCAATAACAGTCACGGTTACTTCCACAACTCGTGTGAGTCCGTTGCTTATGCAGCAGCCTACCAAGTGCGACCAATTACACGGGGTATTCCACGGTTTTCAATTCCTAGGCTGCTGACTTTATCAAGTTAGGTGTCGGCACATGGAGTCGAACTTTGGCCGTCCTCGGTTCGAGCACCAGTGTTAGCGTCTAACTTTTCGCGTGCAAAATGACAGCGCTGAACGTAGAATCTACGAAAGTGCTGGAAAAATTGTAATTTACAATTTTTGGACAATTACACGATTTATTACACGTCACGTATTTTTACATGTAAGTTATTGATTTATAAGGGTTTTTAACAAGCCTATTTTTCTGTTAATCAGAGGTTCTCTGGTCAATACTTAGGCCATCATTTAGGCTAACTTTTTTAAGTTGCTACACGTTTTATTACACGGCCGATGATATGAGTCAAGTGATCAATTAGGGTTTTAGTAAAAAAAAATCCTATACCCAATAGAATGTCCAAATGTCATCAGACGAAACAACAAAAATTGCCAGTGATGGTCTTCGCTACAAATCAAAACAAGGTGGCTCTCCTTTCGCGGGTTCCAGCCCAATGGGCTCATTAAGTTGTTATAAGTGTGGTCTTCACAAAGCTCGCTCTCTTGGGTCATTCAAAAAACTGGCTGGGCAAAGAATGTTTTGCTGTGTAGACTGCAGTATCCCTAAGTGAGTTGAATTCGTTAATTTCTTTTATCAAGAATTTTTATTTTTTATGTAAGTAATCTGCATAGTATCTGTTAAAAATCATTTCGATCAAAGTAAAGGCTTTAGTCCAGTCATAAGAAAATTATACCTTTGGTAATTATAAATTCCTAATTTCAAAAATCAAATTTAATTAAACACTAGAAATTTCATTGTTACGTCATCGAATTTAATTAATCTAGGATAAATTTTGGGTGAGGACTGAATGATTAACGAATTCAATAGTGATTTAGATTTTGAAAATTTACATCATCAAGTAAGTGTAATGAGTTTCAGCTGCGGTGCTGAAAATCACCGTATGGCTGCATGGCACTTAAGCCAAGCTATCGAATTTCATAATCGGGCAGCAACCGCATTTGAGGCAGACAAAGTTGAGGAAATGAAACATCACACGAAATGGGCTCAGCTTCACTATCGACATGCGCTCGGGTACACCGAAATGGCAGAGACTATTTCAAATAATTCATTTGCATGAAGATTGAAATTTACTAGCCTATTAAAATTAATAACAAACAAAAAAATTGATGAATATGAAAAAAATATTTTTGATTCTAATTATGTTTTTTCACAACTTCTCAATTGCAGAAGATACACCAAGCACTTATCAAACACCTCCCGCTTGGCTATCACAAACCAGAAAGGCGATAAAGTCCAAAGACTTTGATTTTGCTGAGAAATTATTGATCGAAAATATAGATCAAAATCAAACAGCAGAATGGAATAATTTAATGGGTTACAGCCTAAGAAAAAAAAATGTACCTAATCTCGCTGATTCCGAAAAATATTATCAATCAGCACTTGAAATTGACCCCAAGCACAAAGATGCATTGGAATACTATGGTGAATTACTTCTAATGAAAAATGATTTGCAAGGCGCAGAAACTCTGCTGAAACGATTAGATGCAGTTTGCACTTTGGGGTGTGAACAATACCGAGATCTCAAAAAAAGCATAACTAATTATAAAAGCAAACGAAATCCCTAATTTTGAAAAGAACCAGTAGTTAACAATAGGGTATGTCAATAATCTGAAATTTAACTTAACTTTACTGGCTCATTCCTAAAAGGACTCAAAAATGTGTAGATGGGTTGCTTATGCGGGTCCAGAAATTTACCTTGAAGACTTGATCTTCCACCAAGAGCATTCCATTGTTAGTCAAAGTCTTGCGGCCACTCAGTCTGCTTGGGTCACCAACGGAGATGGATTTGGTATAGCTTGGTACACCAAGCGAACAACCCCAGGTTTGTTCAAAGATGTTTTACCTGCTTGGAACGACAACAATCTTCGATCACTTGCAGCTCATATACAAACCAGATTGTTTTTTGCGCATGTTCGTGCAACTACAGGTACTGCTGTAAATAGGAGTAATTGCCATCCGTTCATTTGGCAAAACTGGACATTCATGCACAACGGCAAGATCGGCAATTGGCGTGAGTGCAGAAAAGATGTTGAAGACCTGATCGACCATGTGCATTACCCGCACAGAGAAGGCACCACCGATAGTGAGGCGCTTTTCTTGGTAGCACTAAGCAAAGGATTGATTCACGACCCCATTACTGCCCTGAAAGCAACCCTGCTTGATGTGGCCCAAATCATGAACGATCACAAAGCCGATGAGCCCATGAGGATTTCCTGTGCATTGACTAATGGCAAAGAAATCTGGGCTTTCAGATATTCAAGCGACGACAAATCACCCAGCATGTATTTCGGTTCACCTCATACCCGAGCCAGCGAACAAGGTTTGAATCCAATCACCACCATTGCCTCAGAACCTTCGGATTCAGATGCAACGCATTGGTTCAAGGTTGATGAAAGACAAGGCATCCATTGGACTGAGCAAGGGTTAAAATACTTTGAAATCAGTTTATAACATACTAGCCCAAGTCAGTTAAAAGCAGCGAGCGAGTTGGTTTAATTATTGTTCCAATACTTCATGCCACTTACTTTCGACTTATTGCTGTGTATGTAAATCAATTCTTTATTGTTGATGAAATATTTCCATAAGATTTCTTTCTGCTAAATCAACACTGCATAACAACGTTAAGATTTTTTCTTCCGAGGAATTGGATTGAACTTGGATCCATCTTCCCATCAATTCATCAGCAGACACTGCATTGGTTTGACTATATTTATAGCCTTTAGTCAAAACCATTTGATACTTCCTTTGTGAGCAACTGTATTGAGCAATGCTCTCAAGCGTCTCGTAAGCGTTTTGTGAGGAAGGTTGGAAAATTTGCTTTTGTTTTATGAATCGAAAATCACCATCTGAAGCAATGGAATTAACAGATGCCATCAATTTAGAGTCTGCCGCGGATATTGTTAGATCCCATTGTGCTTGAGCACTATGAGTGCTTAAAAAAAATATTGTTGTAACAACTAATATTTTTATGAATTTATTCATGGCTTAGATCCTTTTGAATTTGCGTATTTGTTGGATTAATGTTTTGTTTTTTTACTTTAAATCAGAGCTATTGAATGTGACCAATTTGTTGCAGACATTATTTGAAATTCTCTGATCATGCTCATACTTAGGTTCATAAAATGTAATATCTGCGGAATCATCTTCAGTTTTATTGGAAGTCAGTCGACCTTTTGTAGTTTGCACAGCAAAATTCACTAATGCCATGATTTTTTTATCACAATTAACAATATAGTCAATTTGCTGCACGCCACTAATGCCCATGTCGTAACTCTCACGCACATGAAACATCCCTATTTTTTCGTTGATGGCAAAAACGGCCAAGGTGCCTTGAGTTGAATCGTGATGGATGCTTTGAATTGATTCAGAAGCAAAAACTGTATTGGACAAAATCAAAGCTGTAAGCACTACAAATTTCGAGATCATGATGAAGTTCCTTATTAAATTGATCATTCAAACTAAACGGAGACTTGCAAATCAATGCAACAAATAGATTAGCAAATGCCAGGGTAACTACTATGACAATTTGAAAATAAATTCATAAAAAAACTTGTAATAATTTTTTTGAACTATTTTTTCAAATCATTCGATTTTTATTGAACTGTGAGCTTAAAACTTGCTATTGAGTCAGTCGCCTTAACAAACTAGGGAATACTCGGTTTGCATTACACGCCGTTGAATAAGTGGTGGTGACAATACCTGCTAGGTCGAACCTCACCCACAGTTGCTCCTGGGTGCTTTTGGCGTAATGCCATCCTTGCATGACAACTCAGCAATTAAAAGGTCATCAAGTGTTCATATGATCCCAGTACAACATGCTCAGCACTCAGGGGGAATGAAAATGGACAATTCTGTGATATCCATTGAAATGCTCGCTCGTTTCTTTAACCACTCGTTGCGTATACGAGGATTCACCAGAGCGATTCATCGGGAGATGAATCCTAGTCAATGCAGTAGCTTGGTACAGCAACATTTCGTAGTGCTTGGACTTGTTGTAGCCGGTGAACTTGAACTTGAATTTTCTGAGGTACATCAAATCTACGGCGTTGGAGAGGAGTTCATGATTCCTGCCAATACCTATTTTCAAGCTACGGCAGGTCACAACGGAGCACAACTATTACTTGCAAAAAAGCGCCTTCACATAATCAGTAAACATGAATCTCTTTATGCTATCTAATCAAATTTCAACCAAAGGAGTCTGACAATGGAACACAAAACGAACGAAGAATTTTCAGAATTAGTTGATGAATACCAAGAGGAAGTTGAAACACCAGGTGAAATGCACCGAATGGCTGCACATCACTTGATGCAAGCATCAAAACAGCATGAATTAGCAGCTGAGGCTATTGAGAATGACGATCAAATTACTTGCGACCTTCATGCCCTTCGCGCATATAAGCACGAACTAAATGCAAGACAGTATTCTGAAATGGCCATGATGGATGCTGACGACATTGATGATATCGAAAACGTTGAAGCTACAAAGACATAGGCATCTAAAGATTACTACCTCCAATGAAGCGAATCATCAAATACGATAATTTGTTGAATCCGATCAACCATAAAAAAATTGATGATTTGTGTAAATCGATCAGTGAAAATTGTGATGGCCGCTTAGGTTGGGAGCAATTAACCAAGCTAAGCGGCTTCACTCACAAAGAATTGATTGCTCTTTTTCAACTGTACAAACAAACCACGCCTATGGCATTCATTAAAAACGCTAGGCAACTAAAAAAAATTGAATCGCCAATCTTTCCGCAGGATCAACTTTTCCCCAATTTCATCAAACGCTCGGATGAATTAATTTGAGTGAATTTACAAATTATAATTTTACGCAGGAATTATTGTAAAAAATTGGAACATACTCAATTGCTGACTGATATAGTACTATTGTTTATGTATAAATTACGCATGAATATTTTCTGCTATCGCAAAATGATTGGAGTTTATTTTGACAAAAAACCCTATCCAATAAGATATTGTTATCATTTTCTGGTACCTGTATTTATTTGAATGCAGTTTGCGTAATAAGTGGTCGTTCCTGGCCAATCTGAGAAAAGTCCAATGATGCCGACATCTTGTGCCAACACGTCCAGAGCTTCGTAAATATCACCCTCATTTTTAATGACTGAATTGACAGATTGGTAATACCACCCGCCCTTCTGTACGGCCATGATGCCGGACCTCTCAAGTGACCAAGTGATAATATCCAAGCCCGCGTCCTTAGCTTCCTTGGCATAGCGCGATGGAACCATTTGTTTGTCTTTTACATCTAACAACGCAAATATAGGTGGAGCCACGATTCGAATGCCCTGTTTTTTGTATTGCTTGAGTTTTTCAAGATCCGGCAAATCCTCGGGCTTCTCAGCTGCATCTAAGAACACTGCTTGCTTTGCAAATTCCGTTTCATGTTGAATCCAATACATGATGTCTGCATGGTGGAAGGACTGAGGGAAGACATTAGCTGGTTTGACATTTAAAGCTTTGTACTCGTCGAGCATTTTTTGCGCATAGTCGGACTGGCTAAAGCCATTAAATGGCATTTGAACAACTGCTTCTTTCAACTCAGGGGTCATTTTGACGCCCAGTTTCGAGAATAAAGCAATAGATTCTTGGTGTGTCATCAACATACCGCTACTTGGACCACTGTATAAATCAGTTCGCCAATTTGGAGTTCCTTTCACGAACTCTTCAACAGTTAAAGCCAGTGGATTGAAAGCGTCCATCTTGCCACGCAAGGATTTGAATTCGGCAAGTGTGATGTCACTTGTTCTGCACTCAGCCGAAGCAGGCGTTTTATTGATCGGATCGTAGGGTTTGAAGGCTGAAATACATTTTTCGGCTAAGGGTGTGAGCAAAATATTTGTGGTGGTATGTAGATCATTTTGTGCATGACGACATACCAAGGCTTTATCCTTTGTAAACGTCACATCACATTCCATGACACCTGCACCCATTCGTGCTGCTGCCTCGTAGGACTCTAAAGTGTGCTCTGGAAACATCAACGCTGCTCCTCGGTGTCCTATAGAGAATTCACTCTTAAGCAGTTTTTTGTTAGCGCAACTCTCCAATTTAGATTTTAAAGCAGATGGTTTCATTTGCGAAATGAGAAAGTAGGGTCGAGGGCCTACTTGAACATTGAAATCTTCAGCGTTACCAAAAAATGGCAATAGACACAGATAGATTACCAATAGTATTTTTTTCATGATGGTGTATTACTTAGGAATGTATCAACTCAACTGGCAATTATTACCATTTAAGAATTCAAATTTGCAAGTGGGCATTTATATGATTATTGTCGAGTGCAAATAGCTTGCGTAAACTCCCCTTCTGGGCTGTCCGAAGTCAATGCAACTCGATAGCCACCCTGGGGGGATTGGCTAACAAGCACTCCATATTCAGTCAGTTGCCGAGCTTTGGCAGCTTGACTAGCTAAACGCCATACTTGGCTTAAATTGTCAATGGTGCCCACCCAACTGGATTCTAATTTTAGATTCAAATCAGGTTTAAGGCGCACCAAGTGAACGTGTAACTGATTTTGAGAACGCTTTGATTTGGGATTTACTGCCAAAGCAATTTCCTGAATGGGTATGCGTTGCTCAGCAATATTCCATGCAAATTGCCAAATTTCATCAGGTCGACGATCATCCTCAATACCAGTCACCAGAGATTTTGGAAGTACCAAACCGTGAACAAAATCTGCTGGGCAACCACACATCTTGATATCGCGAATTGCAACAAAATCATAATTTTCAGCCCATACTTCTATCGAGGATGAACAGGAGGAAATACCTGAGCAATTTGCAGATAGTTGAGGCGCTCTACATTGTTGGCAATAATTTATAGTTTTAACATCCAAACAATTTTGAACAATTTCTAAAAGTATGTCGCTTTTATTGGTTGCTAGACTAGTCTCAGAGCAGAGCAAAAAAAGAAAGCAAAGATATGCAATTGTTGGGTATCGAAGAATCCTACAAGGATTGAGTAATCTGCTTGCTAGCATGTGTACTTTGTCCAATAAATTCAGATAAAAAAAGTCTTAATAGAATTTATAGAAGAATTATGTCAACTTAGTGATGTTTTCAATTTTTGTAGACTTATCTTTGCCATAAAAATCTTCTAATATGAAGTGTCTTCTCTAAAAGTGCCTTCATGTTAGTTGAGTCAGTCCGTTCAGAATTCCATCTCATCAATGATGGTGAAGTCGATCGCAAAATTGCCTATTCACGAGTAGGTGAATTTCATTCAAATCATATTTTTTTATGCTTACCCGGACTCCTAGAGACGCGTGAAAGCTTTAATCCTCTACTTAGTATGGTTGAAAGCTATGATGATTGTTGTTGGGTAAGTGTCGACTACTGCGGAAGAAATGATTCAGATCCGCTACCGCCTAATGACAACTACTCATTCTCAAAATACCTTGCTGATACAGAGGATTTTATTGAATCTTTGATACTGCCTCATCAAATGGATTCAAGTCGAAAATTTCATCTGATCGGAACCAGTATGGGCGGTATCCTGGCCATGCATCTATTAAATCGTTTTCAAGATAAAGTGGGTAGCGTGGTACTCAATGATATTGGCTTATTTCTTCACTGGTCATCATTGATGTCTCTTTACAAAAATATCAAAGAGTCAGATCACCAAATCAGTAAGTTAAGAGTGAATCCTCGCGCCCTCGATGCTGTACGTAGCCCATCACACTTTGATTTGCCATATGAATTTGATTTATTTGGAATGCGGTTTTATTCATTACTGCAAAATTTCAAAGGTCAAGTGGTTTTGCTTCATAACGCGGAGAGTCCAATCTGCTCAATGAGCATAGCCAATCAATCAAAATCAAAGTATGCAGATCTAAAAATTTGGACAGTCAACAAACAAGGCCATCCTGCGAATTGGGATACAAAAATAGTCAACAAATTTGGACAATTGCTGAGACTCAAGACAAAATCCATTGACCACACTGACATAAAAGAAATCTTAAAAACTCCAGAGACTTATCAAGAAACAAGCGAATTCAATTTAGACTTTGCCGTAAATTTCTTAAAAACTAGCAAGGCTTTTTTTGAATCTAACACTCAAAATAACGGCCAGTGGGTTGGTCAATTGTTCAATCGGTTGAGATTTTGGAGAAGCTCCTACAGGAGAAGCTCCTACCCTTGACACGCGGCCGTATTTCCATTAATGTTTAATCGATTGATTAAGTCTTTACTTAGGAATTCATATGAAGGTAGCTTCTTTCGTTGGTCAAAAAGGTGGGGTTGGCAAAAGCACCCTCGCTAGGGTACTTGCAGTGGCAGCTGCCCGTCAGAATTACAAAGTGTTAATTGGTGATTTTGATCTCGAGCAACTCTCATGTATCGAATGGAGCGCTACTCGATTGCGAAATGGGATTGAACCAGATATCGAAGCACGTGCTTTTAAAAGTCTCAAAAAACTTCGAAAAACTGTGGAAGGTTTTGATTTAGTGGTAGTTGACACTCGCGGCTTGGCTGATGAATTAACCACAGACATCAGTCAGGAAAGTGATGTAATCTTTCTTCCAACAGGCACATCAATGGACGATCTCCGTCCAACCCTTGCTTTGGCAAGAAGGCTTTCCAAGACTCGCAAAATCGGCAATAAAATTGTATTGGTACTATCTAAAGTAGGTCGCTCTCAACGTTTACTCGAAACCGCGAAAGAGACAATTGCAGAAGCTGGCTTCGAAGTGCTGGACAGTATTTGGCCAGAGAGAGACGGCTTTCAAGCAGACCTGGATATTGGAAAAGCCGGAAGCGAAGCTCACAATCCTTATTTGCGTGAAGCTGCTGAGTCGATTGAAGCTGATCTACTTCATATTGCGATCAATTCTAAATAGGTTGTGTATGCATCAATTCACTAAACTACATTATGGTTGAATTGATTAGCCTAAAAATCACTGATGAGTTGCTTCGGGCGATTGTTGGTATTTTTGTTATTGTTGATCCTATTGGTTCAGTTGGAATCTTTTTGTCTGTTACTAACGGGTTTTCACAAATCAAAAAAGAAAAAGCAGCGCGCTTTGCAGGAATTACAGTTGCTGCTGTGCTGGTTATAGCCGCCTTGATGGGGCAAGCAATACTAGATCTCTTTGGAATTCGGCTTGCTGCCTTTTCAGTTGCAGGGGGGATTCTTTTTTTAATCCTTGCCGTTGAAATGATCCGAGGTGAAGGAGTTTCTCAGTTTCACAAACTGAATGAACGATCTGAACAATTACCAGCAGCTGCAATTGTTCCATTAGGCGTCCCCTTAATGGCGGGACCAGGAGCAATAA
>Ga0214919_10007194_pt1 | contig 15080 bp, 12 predicted proteins | sample LL1503_MetaG_FD_177994 | JGI IMG/M metagenome (GOLD analysis project Ga0214919, IMG submission 177994) | Freshwater microbial communities from Lake Lanier, Atlanta, Georgia, United States - LL-1503 | ecosystem: Environmental > Aquatic > Freshwater > Lake | place: USA: Georgia | collected... | reverse complement strand
TGATGCGCGAAGAAGACATCATGGCAGTTGTCCAAAAGTAATCGAGCTTTTACGAAAGGAATTTAATCATGGCAGCAAAAGACGTAGTTTTTGGCGATAGCGCGCGGACCAAAATGGTCGAAGGCGTAAATATTCTCGCAAATGCAGTAAAGGTAACGCTAGGCCCTAAAGGCCGTAACGTAGTTATTGAGCGTTCATTTGGTGGTCCAACCATCACTAAAGACGGCGTAACCGTAGCGAAAGAAGTCGAATTAAAAGACAAGCTGCAAAATATGGGCGCACAAATGGTGAAAGAAGTTGCTTCTAAAACCGCGGATATCGCTGGTGATGGCACTACCACTGCAACCGTTTTAGCTCAATCGATTGTGCGTGAAGGCATGAAGTATGTAGTTTCCGGCCATAACCCAATGGATTTAAAGCGCGGCATTGATAAAGCAGTTAGCGCCGCTTTAATTGAATTGAAAAAAATTAGTAAGCCTTGCACCACTACCAAGGAAATTGCACAAGTAGGTTCTATTTCAGCTAATAGTGACCATAGCATTGGTCAGCGTATAGCTGAGGCAATGGAAAAAGTGGGCAAAGAAGGTGTTATTACTGTTGAAGATGGCAAATCACTCGAAGATGAATTAGAAGTCGTTGAGGGTATGCAATTTGACCGCGGTTACCTTTCGCCCTATTTCATCAATCAACCAGAAAAACAAGTGGCGATTTTAGAAACCCCTTACATTCTGTTGTTTGATAAAAAAATCAGCAACATTCGTGATTTGCTCCCAGTACTCGAGCAAGTAGCTAAGTCGGGTCGTCCATTGATGATTATTGCTGAAGATGTTGAAGGCGAAGCCTTGGCAACTTTGGTTGTGAATAACATTCGTGGTATTTTGAAGACTTGTGCTGTGAAGGCGCCAGGTTTTGGCGATCGTCGCAAAGCCATGCTCGAAGACATCGCCATTTTGACTGGTGGCCAAGTAATTGCTGAAGAAGTAGGTTTAACTTTAGAGAAAACTACACTTGAGCATTTAGGTCAAGCCAAGCGGGTTGAAATTGGCAAAGAAAATACCATCATTATTGATGGCGCAGGCGATTCCAAAGCCATCGAAGCTCGCGTTAAAAATATTCGTGTGCAAATCGATGAAGCAACCAGCGATTACGATCGTGAAAAATTGCAAGAGCGCGTGGCTAAATTAGCTGGCGGTGTTGCAGTAATTCGTGTTGGTGCTGCTACCGAAGTAGAAATGAAAGAAAAGAAAGCCCGCGTTGACGACGCCTTGCATGCAACCCGTGCAGCTGTAGAAGAGGGTATTGTGCCTGGCGGTGGCGTAGCATTAATTCGCGCTATGCAAGGCATTAAAGGTTTGAAAGGCGATAACGCTGATCAAGATGCTGGTATCAGTATTGTCTTGCGGGCTATGCAAGAGCCATTACGCATAATTGTTTCCAATGCCGGTGACGAAGCTAGCGTAGTAGTCAATGCTGTTGAGGCGAGCAAAGGCAATAATGGCTATAACGCCGCTACTGGCGAGTATGGCGATTTAGTTGCTCAGGGCGTAATTGATCCAACTAAGGTAACAAAAACTGCCTTAGTTAATGCTGCTTCAGTTGCTGCTCTCTTGTTAACCACCGATTGCGCAATTTGTGATTCACCTAAAGATGAGTCTGGCGGCGGCATGCCAGGTGGCGATATGGGTGGTATGGGCGGTATGGGCGGCATGGGCGGCATGATGTAATTGCTGTCCCTTTCAGCTTTAACCGCAATAATAAAACGCCTGGTTCAAAAGATCAGGCGTTTTTCAATTTGACTGTAATATTGATGATTATTCAATTATTAAAATGATTCAAACAATGAAACCAAAAATAAAAATTGATGTTGTTTCAGATGTCGCTTGTCCATGGTGCGCAGTTGGCTATGGCGAGCTTAATAAGGCCATTGAAGCAATGGCTGATGAGGCTGACTTTGAAATTCACTTTCAGCCATTTGAGCTAAATCCACATATGCCAGCAGGTGGTCAAGACGCAGTAGAGCACTTAACGCAAAAGTATGGCTTATCTCCAGAACAAGTGCAAGTGAATCAAGCGCGTATTCGCGCTCGTGCTGCGGCAGTTGGTTTTGATTTTCATCCTGCCGGAAGGAAAAGAATTTACAATACTTTTAACGCCCACCGCCTTTTATATTGGGCAGCTAAAGAGTGTGGTTTACCTGCTCAAGCAGCGCTTAAAAAAGAATTATTAAATACCTATTTTTGTTTAGCAGTCAGCATGGATGATGTAGATAATGTGCTTGCTGCAGTTGGCCGCGCAGGATTAGACCAAGCTCGTGCTAAGGCAGTATTAGAAAGCGATGAATTTAGCCAAGAAGTTCAGTCACAAAAACAGACTTTTCAAAACTTAGGAATTCATGGGGTGCCTGCATTTATCTTAAATGATCAGCACTTAATTGAAGGCGCGCAATCATCTGCAGTATTGCTGAATAGTTTTAAGCAACTGCTGGAAGCTTAAAATTAAACACATTCTTAGAGGCCTGCCTTTAATTTGCCACTTGTGCTTGAATGAAGACAAAATTGTGCCGCTTTAGCGATACTTGCAGCATCAACTTGAAAGTAGTCTCGTAGCGCTGCTCGAGTATCGCTACGGCCAAACCCATCGGTACCTAAGGTAAGGTAGTTGCGCTGGCTGGGGATGTAGGCACGAATACTTTCTGGAACTGCGCGTACATAATCGGTTGCAGCAATGATCGGGCCAGCTGAATTCGATAACAGCGAACTAATAAAGGCAGTTTCATATTCAGAGGTGCCATCAACTCCTATATCCTTATTCTCATCTGCAAAAGCGGCCTGCAATTTTTGGTGACCATTGCGTGCCAGCTCACTCCAACTGGTGATGCTAAATATATCAGCTTCAATATCTACCCGTTTTAATATTTCGGCAGCTTTGATTACTTCGAGCAGGATGGCACCAGAGCCCAATAGAGTAACTCTTTTTTTCGCCGTAGGGGGTGCTGGTTGATAGAGGTATGCACCCGCTAGAATATCTTTTTCTTTACCAGATAACAAATTGGTTTGGGCATAATTTTCATTCATGAGGGTAATGTAATAAAACACATCTTGCTGTTCGGTGAGCATTTCCCTCATCCCCGCATCAATGATCACGGCTAATTCGCCAGCAAAGGCAGGGTCATAGGCTTTGCAATTAGGAATGGTAGCAGCCACTAAATGACTACTGCCATCTTGATGCTGTAAGCCTTCGCCACCCAAAGTAGTGCGCCCTGAGGTTCCACCCAATAAGAAGCCGCGTGCGCGTTGATCGGCAGCTGCCCAAATAGCATCTCCAACACGCTGAAAACCAAAAATAGAATAATAAATATAAAAAGGTAGCATGGCAAAGCCATGATTAGCGTAACTAGTAGCAGCTGCAGTCCAGCTGGCAATAGCACCCGCCTCACTAATGCCTTCCTCTAAAATTTGGCCATTTAACGCTTCGCGATAACTTAATACGGAACCAATATCTTCTGGTTCATAGCATTGTCCAACGCTAGAATAAATACCCACTTGTTTAAATAGATTCGCCATACCAAACGTTCGCGCTTCGTCGGCCACAATGGGCACAATTCGTGCACCTAGTGCTGGGGTCTTTAGTAAATTACCTAAGAGTCGTACAAAGACCATGGTAGTTGACATCGATTTATCGTCAGGAGTAATCGCAAAGCTGGCATAAGATTCAAGCGGTGGAATCGCTAGGCGTTCGCAGTCGATAACACGTTTAGGTAAATAGCCACCCAACTCAGCCCTTCGTTGCTGCAAATACCGCATTTCTTTGCTATCCTCGCTTGGCCGATAAAAATCTAAATTCATTGCTTGGGCATCGCTGAGTGGTAAGTTAAAGCGATTACGAAATTCAATTAACGCTTCCTCATCAAATTTTTTCTGACTATGCGTTGTCATTTTTCCTTGACCAGCATGACCCATTCCATAGCCTTTTTTGGTGTGCGCCAGAATTACCGTGGGTTGACCTGTATGCTTTACTGCCGCCTCATAAGCAGCATAGATTTTGACGATATCGTGACCACCGCGTTTTAATCGATCAATTTGTTCATCTGTCATACCCTGAGCTAGTTCTGCTAACTCAGGGCTTTGTCCGAAAAAATTTTCCCGATTAAAGCGCCCATCTTTAGCTGCAAAAGTTTGCATTTGACCATCAACGGTATTCGATAGTGCGCGCACCAAAGCACCAGAATGATCACGTGCAAATAAGCCATCCCAATCACTGCCCCACACTAATTTAATGACATTCCATCCGGCACCACGAAATAATTTTTCTAATTCATCAATAATGCGACCATTACTTCTAACGGGGCCATCTAAGCGTTGTAGATTGCAGTTCACTACCCACGTTAAATTATCTAATTTTTCCCGTGCTGCCAAGGTGAGGGCGCTCATGCTTTCAGGCTCATCCATTTCGCCGTCACCAAAAACACCCCATACTCTGCGCTGCGAACAGTCGAGTAAATTACGGTGACTTAAGTAACGCATAAATCGGGCTTGGTAAATTGAGCTAATGGGGCCAATGCCCATTGAGCCAGTTGGAAATTGCCAAAAATCGGGCATGAGCCACGGGTGAGGATAACTCGATAGCCCTTGCACCCCGATTTCTGCGGCGGCAATTTCTTGGCGGTAATAGGCTAGATCTTGTTCATTTAAGCGACCTTCAAGATAGGCGCGGGCATATACACCCGGCGCACTATGGGGTTGAAAAAATACTAAATCACCCTTGTGCTCGGAAGTACGACCATGATAAAAATGATTAAATCCTACTTCAAACAAATCGGCTGCACTAGCGTAGCTAGCAATGTGACCACCAAGTTCGCCATAAGCCGTATTCGCTTTGGCGACCATCGCCAGTGCATTCCACCGCATCAGGGAGGCTATTTTTTCTTCGATTGCCAGATCACCAGGAAACACGCCTTGCTTAGCAACCGTAATCGTATTCACAAGAGGCGTGACTAATTCAGGGGACCAGCCAATTTGCTGTTGGTGGGCGGTGCGGATGAGCATATCAAGCAAATGCTTGCCCCGCTCCTCGCCATTAGCAGTAATGGAATTAATAAACGCTTCTGCCCACTCGGCCGTTTCGGTTGGATCGATATCATGAGGGTTTTGCATAGGTATTAATATACAAAAAGTGCTCTGAAATAGGATTGCAAATTATGGTCAAATACCATTAAATTAAGCATAAAATGCTAAATAAACCATTTTTATAGAACTTTATGCAACTAGATGCCATTGATTTAAGAATTTTGCAAGAACTGCAAAAAGACAGTTCACTCAGTAATGTGGCCTTGGCTAAGCGCGTGCATTTATCACCTTCACCTTGTTTATTGCGAGTGCGCGCGCTAGAGGCGAACCAAGTAATTCAGCGCTATGTGGCCTTGGCTAACCCCAAGGCCCTGGGACTTGATTTAAATGTATTTATTTCGATCAGCCTAAAAGAGCAGTCAAAAACTGCGCTCGCTGAATTTGAACAGTGTATTGCCGAGCAACATGCGGTAATGGAGTGCTATTTGATGACCGGCGATTGTGATTATTTAATTCGAGTTGCTGTATCCAATATTAGCGATTTAGAAAAATTTATTCTTGAGCAATTAACTCCCATTGCCGGCATTGAAAAAATTCGCTCCAGTTTTGCATTAAAGCAAGTCTCTTACAAAACTGCTTTGCCTTTGCCGTAACAAAATACTGATTTATCGAGTCATTTTTTAAACATGGACTCCATCTCGCGTCTTACTCGAATTGCTTCATTGTTGATATCAAAATTGACATCGTTCCAGCATACTGGTTTGCCAGCAGCAACAGCATTTTTGAGCGTCAGGCGGTGTGCTAACCCAATGGGTAAGCCACCCATTGCCAAGGAATCAGTGGCAGGCATTAATTTACCGTAAACCGTAAAACCACCTTCGCCATCGAGCATTTCTCCAGCCTTTAAGTCACGTTTAGCCGTGGCTACGACGTCACCGCTAAAGGCGGTAGTAGCACCCGTGGCTTCTTTGCGCAAGGCCACGCTCGCAACCGAGATGCCTAACTCAAGACCAATTAAATGATATGGTTTATACATTGCCGCATACCAGCCGCTCGCATCAGTTTTCAGGCCATATTGCAAGAAGCAGTTACGCACATATTCGTTCGGCGCTTCAAAAACAATATAAACGCCCCAACGTAAATCTCGAAAGACAGGGCGACCATCACGCTCAACAGAAGAAACTACTTCAACTGTGCCTTTAAAGGGCAAGATGCCGCCATCAGCCTCTGGCCGTAAGATGGTAGGCAGATCATCAACCCCGCAGGGCGGAAATAACAAGCCATTTTTTGGGGGTCGCAAACCACAGGCATTCGATACCGCAGCCATTTCAAGGGCAGACTTGGTGCCATCTAAAAATGAATTAAACATTTGGGCATTAAAGTCTCCGCTACCAACTTGCTCTGGGGTAAATCCATAGTGCCCCCATACTGTGTCTGGAGTGGCTTGGTGATAGATCGGTAAATATTTAGTGCCTTTGCCTGCACACACCACATCCATACCAATCGTTTCGGCCCAATCAACTAATTCAGCAATTAAGGATGGTTGATCGCCAGATGCCATTGAATAAATAATGCCAGCATCAGCTGCTTTTTTAGCTAGGTAGGGGCCCGCAAGTACATCAGCCTCTACGTTCACCATGATGATGTCTTTACCATGTTCGCAGCATTTCAAGGCGTGGTGAATGCCTGCTGCTGGACTTCCAGTGGCATCAATAATGACTTCAATTTGCGGATTGGCGATCATGCCATCAGCATCATCAGTAATGAATGTTTTGCCAGTTTGATACGCATTCTCAAAAGAAGACGCGTTGTATTGCACGGCGTTCCAACCCACACGGGCTAAAGAATCACGCGCCCGTTGCGGCACTAAGTCGGCAATACCTAATAAATGAATGCCAGGGGTTCTTGGCACTTGGGCTAAATACATTGAGCCAAATTTGCCCGCACCAATAATGCCTACTCGTACCGGCTTACCTGCCGCCGCGCGTTGTTTGAGTTGTTGAATGAGGGACATAACAAACCTTTCAATAAGAGTGCTGCTATTTTCACATTTTTTAGTTGGCGTAGGTTCATCAATTGCACTCTTAGTTCAGGTAGGGCGTCGGGTCAGCCTAGGGCTTTCCCTGATGGTAGTTGATTACAGGCCTGACTTTTAACCCTCTAACTGATTAATTGATTACACTTTCACCTATTGTTAAAAAGAATCGACGAGGTCAAAAATGCATTTATCTCCAGAACAACTAGCCCAGTTTGATAAAGCAGGTTATTTATTCTTTCCCAGCTTATTTAGTCCTAGTGAAGTGAAAACCCTGACTGATGCCGTCCCTGAGCTTTATAGCCGAAAAGAAGCTTATAACGTCCGTGAAAAAGACAGTGAATCGGTGCGCACCAATTTTGCCGCGCATCTAATTAGCAGGCCATTTGCTAAATTGGGAAAACATCCCAGAATGATTCAACCAATTGAAGATTTATTGGGCGAGCAGTTATATATGCATCAATTTAAGATTAACGGCAAGATGGCTTTCGATGGCGATGTTTGGCAGTGGCACCAAGATTATGGTACTTGGTTAAACGACGATTTGATGCCTACCGCGCGGGCGATGAACGTGGCAATTTTTTTAGATGATGTCAATGCCTTTAATGGCCCACTGATGTTTATTCCAGAAAGTCATAAACGTGGTGTGATCGCTGCCAAACATGATTTAACTACGACCAGCTATCCATTATGGACAGTAGACAACGATTTAATTTCGCAATTAGTAGCTCGTGCAGGCGGCAAAAACGGCGGCATTATTAGTCCCACTGGGCCTGCAGGTTCAATGATTTTATTTCACAGTTGTTTAGTCCATGCTTCCACAAGTAATTTATCGCCATGGAATCGGGTCAGCGTCTATTTAAGTTTATGTGCGGTGTCGAATCATATTCGTCGGCATAAACGTCCTGAATATATTGCCCATCGTAATTTTGAGCCCATCGTATGTTTGCCGGACGATTGTTTGTTAACCGATTATCCAGTTGATGTGCCATGGGAGCATGGAGTTCCAGCAAGCGCTTTAGAGACTTCGCTTGAGACTATTGCTTAAAGGAAGATATCGTTGAATAAGTCTGAAAAACAAGCGCAAAACTATCGCTTAAAACTTGAAAAAACGGCCAAACCCCTGCTGATTGTGGATTACAGTTTTGGGGGCGATACAGTATTAGAGCGGATGAAGGTAGCGCCATTACCGAGTGCAATTCAGAATGCGAAGGTGAAGACCGAGTTTGATTTAGCCCAAGCCTGGAGTAATTTCGCAAGGAAATCTTTGGGCCAGCGCAAATTGGCCGAGTCTGAGATTGAGTGTTGGGATGGTCATTACGACCAATTGGGTCGAGTGATGCTGGAATTAATGCGCATGAGCAGAGATAAGCCAGAAATGCTTACCAAAGAAGGGGTGTATGAAATGATTCCAGATTTAGAGGAAATCACATTCATTGCTAAGCCAGGGCGAATTGAAGATAAGATGTTTGTTCGTATTTGGTTTTCATTAATTCGCCATCCGGCATTTCTTGAGCTGGAAATTCATGAAAAAGAAGTCGTTGCATTTCAATATTGGCAAAACCTATTTACTTTGGCTTTAGGTAAAACAAATAGTGAGCTACTGAAGCAAAACGCTTAGATTGCGGATTAAGCGTGCCAAATGAGTAAAAAAATGAAAATATTAATTGTTGGGGCAGGTGGTATTGGCGGCTACTTTGGTGCAAAACTGATTCAGGTGGGCGCCGATATTACATATCTATTACGCCCTAAACGCCATGAGTATATTCAAGCCAATGGCTTAACGATTGAAACTCCACGAGGCAGTTTTGTTCTTCATCCAAAATCGATTACCTTAGATCAATTAGAGCCTATTTATGATCTGGTTATTTTGGCGCCAAAAGCATTTGATTTAGCCAATTGTTTAAATGAACTTGAAAAAGTTGGCCCAAAAGCCCTATTCTTACCCTTTTTAAACGGCCTTACGCATCTCGATGCCTTGGACCAGCAATTTGGAAGAGCCCGTGTCATGGGGGGCGTGGCACATATTGCCGCAATGATTACGGAAGTAGGTGCGGTAAAGCAATTAAGCGATTTACATATTCTGACGGTTGGGCATCGGGCGCCCGAGCAAGAGGCGATAGCGAGAGCATTTTTTGCGCTATGTGAAAAAGCCGATTTCGATCACTTTTATAGTGAGCAAATTGAGCAGGCAATGTGGGATAAATGGGTTTTCTTAGCTAGCTTAGCTGGTATGACAACCCTTTGTCAGGGCTCAGTTGGGCAAATAGTTGCTACGCCGTATGGACAAGAGTTGTCGTTAGAGATGTATGCAGAATGTTGCGCAATAGCGCAAGCAAACGGATTTTCAATAGCAGAGCAAGCACGTAAAAAAGCTATCGAGTTATTGACCCAGGTAGGCTCCCCATTTACGGCCTCGATGTTACGCGACCTAATCGCTAAGCAAAAAACAGAACACGAACATATTTTGGGTCAAATGATTCAAAAAGGGATGAGCATTAAGGTGTCGTGCCCATTGGTGAAGATGGCCTATACCCATATGGCGGTGTCAGCGCAGCAATAAAAAAGCGCCTTTTTGAGGCGCTTTTTTATTTATCAAAAAAAGTATTCTTAATCGAGCTTTCTAGCCCCCATAAAGAAACTTAGGCAACCAGAGAGTCATACCAGGCCATATATACATAAAGAACATACATAGAATGACGATGAACATATACGGCATCATGCCCGCAAAAATTTGATTCAGAGTGACACTTGGCGGTGATACCCCTTTAAGATAGAAGGCTGACATCGCCACCGGTGGCGATAAGAAAGCGGCTTGCAAATTCACAAAGACCAAGGTGCCCCATAACAAAGGATCGATTTGGAAGTGCGCTAACAATGGCAAGAAGATCGGCACAAAAATCACAATGATCTCAGTCCACTCCAAAGGCCAGCCAAGGAAGAAAATAATTGCTTGCGAAAGCAGCATGAACTGAATCGGCGTCAGATCTAACATGAGCACCCATTTTTCAATGATCGATTGACCACCCAAAATCGTGAATACAGCAGAGAATAAAGCTGATCCAACGAACAGCCAACACACCATTGAGGTAGTTTTAGCAGTAAGAAAAACCGCCTGCTTGGTGCGATCAAAATTTAATGTGCCCGCTTGAAACGCCAGAATAAAAGCACCAAAAGCACCCACTGCTGCCGATTCAGTTGCGGTGGTAATGCCTAGCAAGATCACAGCTAAAACCAAAATAGTGAGAATACCCAAGGGCATGACGGATTCGATCAGCAGTTTCAAAATTTCAAACTGATCTTCATCGAGTTTGATGTAGTAGTAAATCAGCAGCAAGAGTAGTAGAACAGAGCTAAGCCCAAAATACAGTTCAAAGTTTTCCGGCGGCCCAGCAGCCGCTTCAGGCTCGGCAGCCCCAGCAGTGGGCGCATCACCCGCCGCTGCATCTAGCGCTACTAATGGCACATCTACCTCTTCAAGCTCTTTGGTTTTTACGTTGTTGGAGGTGGCATCCAGTGAAACTAAACCTTCTTCTACAGGCGCAGCTTTATCAGCTGTAGCCACCTTAGCAACTTGCGTAGCTACAGGGACATTTTGTGCATCGCGTTCAGCTTGCTGATGAATGATGACGTACCACCATACTCCCCATAAAGTGACTGCAGCAAGAATAAATGGAGTTAAGACTGCCAGTACATTTTGGACAATTTTGCCAAAGGAGAGGCGTGCATCAACAGGTGCATCGAAAAACTTCGCCGGTGCAAATAGGGCTTTAAAAGTTGCCACAAACATATTGGGTGAATACTGTTCACGCAAGAAACGGATAGGGGCTGGAATAGGCACCTGTTGTTTTTCAGGGGGCAGTTTAGGTGCTACTTTAGGATTTATTAAGGCCCAGCCGATGATGTAAACCAAATATAAAAATGCGAGAAAGAAGCCTGGCACCATCGCAGCTGCATACAGTTTCACCACCGATTGACCAGCGACCGCTGCGTACACAATAATCATTACTGAAGGTGGAATCAAAATACCCAAGGTACCACCAGCGGTAATAACACCAGCTGCTAAGCGCGTATCGTAGCCCGCATTCATCATGGGCTTCATGGCGATAACGCCCATTAGCACTACAACTGCACCAACTAGACCGCTGGCAATACCCCAAAATGTACAAACAATTAAGGTTGCGACAGCAAGCGATGCAGGTACGCGACGAAAGGCAAGCTGAATGCTATAGAACATTTTGTCAACTAATGCCCCTCGCTCCATTACATAGCCCATTAAAACAAATAAGGGAATAGACAGCAGGACATCGTTGGTCATACCCCCAAATGTTCTTTGCACCATCAGGGTAAATACCTTATTAGCTGTCCAGCTTTGTGATGGGTCATAAAAGGCGGCAAAACCAAACATCATGCCAAGCCCCATTAAGGTAAAAGCAGTTGGGAATCCCAACATAATCACCACGATAATCAGGCCTAACATACTTAGGCCAAGTATTGGATCACTCATGGTTTATTTCCTTCGTTTGGCCAATGCGGTGATGTGCCGCTTCATCAATTGCTTTAGCATTTTTCATACCCATTTGACGAGCCTCTTCATCAACGTGGGTTGAGGCCGCAAGTTGTTGCTCAATTACATCAATTTCTTCCGCATCTTTTAAGCGTGCTGGCCATTCACCTGTTTTGATACAAACAATGCAGCGCAAAATTTCGACAAAACCTTGGAGGAGTACAAAAGCACCAGCAATTGGAATAATGGTTTTAAAAGGATACAAGGGCGGCCCATTGGCGATTTGGGTGGTGTGTTCACCTATGCGCCATGATTCAGCCGCATAGGTGTAGCCCGCATATACCAATGCAGTTATGCCCGGCAAGAAAAAGGTAATGTACAGAATTAAGTCAAGAGTGGCTTGGGTGCGTGGTTTCATTGAGCCATAGAGGAAGTCGCCCCGTACGTGCCCATTTTGTGCCAATGTATAGGCCCCGCACATCATAAAGAGCGTGCCATAGGCCATGACCGACAGTTCGCCAATCCATGCTGATGGAGAATTCAACGCATAGCGTCTAACCACATCGGTACACACCATCAGCATTAATAGAATGATGAGCCACGCAGCCGCCTTGCCAACAAAGGTGCTGATCTCATCGACTCTAAGCATGAGCTTATTCATTCATTACCTCCCAATAAAACTTGACTAAATAACAGTACTATTTAAATTACTATAAAAAAACCGGACGGTGAACCGTCCGGTTTTGCATCAGCATGAACCATTTAGTTGATAAACATTAGGCTTTAGGTTGACTGTCTTTGAAATAATGATCGTAGGCGATCTTGAAGTCAACATCCGTCAAGAGTTGCCAACGCACTGCACGTTGAGCAAAGGCTTTTTGTGAATCAAGCACTTTCTTAAACATGGCATTTTCAGCTGCTTTTTTGGCAATAATTTTGTCCCAAGCATTTAACTGAGCTACCAAAATGGATTTCGGTGTTGCATAAAACTTCACCTTATCTTTGGTTTGCAACTCAACAAAGTCTTTTGAGTAACGATCGATTGCTTTCCAAGACATATCGGCTGAAGCAGCTTGGGTGGCGATTGAGAGAATTGAACGCAAATCAGGCGCTAATGAATCGTATTTCTTCTTGTTAAAGATGATTTCAAATTGCTCTGAACTTTGGTGAAAGCTTTGCAGCATATTGATCTTAGAAACATCTGGGAAGCCTAGCAAGCGATCGGAAGAGGCGTTATTAAATTCAGCAGCATCTAAGAGACCACGATCCATCGCGGGAATAATATCGCCACCAGGCAGGGCCTGAACTGACGCGCCCATATCGGTAAAGATTTCAATTGAGAGGCCAACAGTACGGTACTTTAAGCCCTTCATATCTTCTGTTTTAGCAATTGGCTTTTTAAACCAACCAAGTGGCTGAGTTGGCATTGGGCCATAAGGGAATGACACGACATCCAATTTCAAGCCAGAATAAATTTCGTTTAACAGTTGTTGGCCACCACCATATTGGTTCCATGACAAAACGGTATTGGCATCCATACCGAAAGCTGGGCCTGAACCCCATAATGCCAACGCAGCACTTTTACCGTACCAATAAGCCAACACACCATGACCGCCATCTAATGTTCCACTTGAAACCGCATCAAGTAGATCAAAGGCTTTAACAACTGAGCCAGCTGGCAACACTTCAATTTTGAGGCGACCGCCCGACATCGCATTGACTTTGGCAGCGTAGTCGTTGGCATATTCATGAAAGATATCTTTCGTAGGCCAGGTTGACTGAAAGCGCAAAGTAATAGTTTGTTGCGCTTTCGAAATCATTGGGAATCCGAGAGCAGCTGCGCCAACGGAGCCAGCAGCAGCACCTTTTAAGAATTTACGACGTGGAACTTGGTTTTTAATTTCAGACATGGAATTCTCCCAGATATTATTTTTTTACAACTTGTATCTTCTTACAAGAGAGTCAGTATAAGACCTCTAGGGGGTTAAAAACCCTCGGGAAAACCCTCAAATACGCGCTAAATAGCAGATTAATTAGCCCTAATCGACCGCTTTGACCATATCTTCAACGACCTTCTTGGCATCCCCGAAGACCATCATGGTTTTATCCATATAGAAGAGCTCGTTGTCGAGGCCTGCGTAGCCTGCCGCCATCGAGCGTTTATTAACAATAATGGTTTTCGCTTTAAACGCTTCCAAAATTGGCATACCAAAAATGGGGCTTCCTGGAGTACGGGCGGCTGGGTTAACCACGTCATTGGCACCCAAAATAAGCACCACATCGGCTTGACCAAAATCGCTATTGATATCTTCCATTTCAAAAACTTGATCGTAAGGTACTTCAGCCTCGGCTAACAACACATTCATATGGCCAGGCATCCGCCCAGCTACAGGATGAATGGCGTATTTAACCGTAACACCATGATGGGTCAGTTTTTCAGTCAACTCTTTCAGCGCGTGTTGAGCACGGGCCACAGCTAGACCGTATCCCGGCACAATGATGACAGTATCAGCATTACTCATTAAAAAGGCTGCATCTTCTGGCGAGCCAGTTTTATAATTTTTAGGGGCACCATCATCATCGCCACTGGCTGATACTTCGGCGCCAAAGCCGCCGAGCAAGACTGCTAAGATTGAGCGGTTCATGGCCTTACACATAATGTAAGACAGAATTGCACCCGATGAACCTACACATGCTCCAGCGATGATGAGCACGGGATTATTTAGCGTAAAGCCAATGCCTGCTGCAGCCCAACCTGAATAACTATTCAGCATGGAAACCACAACTGGCATATCGGCACCACCAATCGGAATGATGAGTGTCACACCCAAGACCAAAGCAATACCGCACATGATTAAGAAAGCGCTATGACTATCAAATAGATAGTAAGCAATACCGCCACCCAGCATTGATAATGCTAAAACTAAATTAAGTAAGTGCTGCCCGCTAAAGGTGACTGGTTTACCGCTCACTTTGCCAGAAAGTTTTCCAAAGGCAACGATCGAGGCAGTAAAGGTAATGGCACCAATAAATGCGCCAATAAATAATTCAATTTTTTGTGCGCCAGTATGTTCTTGGCCCACATGCAAGACAGCAGCAATTGCAATTAAGACCGCCGATAAACCAACAAATGAATGCATGAGTGCCACGAGCTCAGGCATTTTCGTCATTTGTACGCGTTTAGCTGCAAGCGTACCAATGATGGCCCCACCAATAATTGCTGCGCCAATTAACCAAAAGACTGGCTTGAAGTCGGGCAAGAAAAAGGTAGTAATAACGGCCAAAAGCATGCCGATCATGCCGTAGGTATTTCCTTGGCGTGAGGTCGTTGGCGATGAGAGTCCTCGCAGCGCAAGGATGAATAAAATGGAGGAAACGAGGTAAGAGAGGGCGGTGATATTTGACATGAATAGGCTCTTTATTCGCTCTTAGGGGTTTTTTTCTTAAACATCTCGAGCATGCGGCGTGTAAC
>Ga0214919_10007191_pt1 | contig 15086 bp, 11 predicted proteins | sample LL1503_MetaG_FD_177994 | JGI IMG/M metagenome (GOLD analysis project Ga0214919, IMG submission 177994) | Freshwater microbial communities from Lake Lanier, Atlanta, Georgia, United States - LL-1503 | ecosystem: Environmental > Aquatic > Freshwater > Lake | place: USA: Georgia | collected... | reverse complement strand
ATTAATTTTCTTAATTCAAACATTGTTATTTGTTCGTTATTCTTTAATAATTCTAAAGCATATTTAACTTGTAAATTTGTGATTTTATAAGATATTGGTTTTCTATTATACCTTTTAATAGATTTATCTTTATTATATCTATCAACCCATCTAGATAATGATTGTTTTGAACATTCAAATATATTACATATTTGTTTCATACTTAATTTATCTTTATTTTTAAGATAATACTTAGTAGCTGTTAATTTATAATCTTCTGTTTTATGTTTCATTTTTGTATTTATTATAAATTATAAATATAACAAAATTAAAAATTAATATATAAGTAATATGTAAAATTTGTCCCATTTTAAATCTTCAAGGGTGTAAATCTAAATATGTAGAATGCAATTTAGGATTTGTTTTTTTGTAATAGGGTTCTAAAATAGTTTCATTAATCCATTTAAATAAATTTTGTGAAAATTTATATGAGTTAGCACTATTAGAATAGTTAAAACCGGGTGATGTATTGCATTCTATTAAAAATACACATCCATTTGTATCAATCATAAAATCTATACCTAAAAATTGAAATCCATGCTGTTGATTTTCAAATAACCATTGACCTTTTGTTTTTTTTAATATTATAGAAACTCCTTTCAATATATCTTGCATTTGTTTTATAATATGATTAGGTGAAACATAATTTTCACTTATTGTATTTTCATTAAAATCTTTAGGAAAAGAATTATCTTCAGATGAATATTTAACATGTGTATCATGTACTTCCTTTGTAAATGGTTTTTTAATATCATATGGTCTTCCTGCAGTTAATATTTTACCATAATTATCATATAAAAAACTGTTGAACTTGCCATTTATAAAACTAATTAAATAATACATACGCAAATGAAACTTATAGCCTTTGAATAGGAGAGGATTTATAATATATGTGCTTGCAATTACATCTGTACCATATTTTTTCCCTTTATAATTTTTAGTTTTTTTGTAATATTCAATTGCATCTGCAAGTTCAGCTTTGCTAGATATATAAAGAATATCTATCCCTGAATAACTATCAATTGGTCTTAATATATAATATGAAGTGGTATTTGAAGTGGTATCTAGACCTATATATTTATTAAAGTCATTTATTTTAAAAGTATTTGCCATATGTTTGGAACATATTTTAGGGCAGTAAAGATGCATATTAGTATATAATGCACGCTTATCTGATATAGATTTTAGTTTACTACTATTTATAATATTTATCATATTACATTTGATGTTATAGAATCTATTATTAAGATATATTGAGTTTATATGATACCACATAAATTGAGGATGTAACTGAGGATGTAACTTATTAGTTATAGTTTTATCTAATTTTGGTACATGTACATTTATGCTACAGTAGTTACTTGGTGTTATTTTATGTTTTTTAATAAATGATAAATCTAATTGTCTTATTATAGGCATCATTTTATCAGGGATTAAATTTAAATCCTTTAGGTATGGTTCTAAAACATTAAATATTAATTTATTATTTTCAGCACCAATACAATCTACTATATAATATGTATTTGTGTATGTATTAACATTATGTATACGAGCATTTTGTTTTGAAAATTTCAAAGTATGTTTTTTATTATTTAGTGTTTTATTGTGTAGTGTTTTATTGTATTGTCTATGTTGTTTGTGCTGTTTTTGTTTCCGTGTATATCTCATAATTTTTTAATGCTTTAATGTTTTAATTCTTTAATATTTATTTATATATTAAATGCATTTTATCTGTTAAAATAATGGCTAGTTTAGATTTATTTACAAAAAAATTGATATATTTACTTATTCAATCTACTATATAAATTGATATATACATTGATATTTTACATTTTTGCATTACAAATGGCTAATACTGAAGGGAAACATAATATTGATATTGATAATATTGAAAATAGTATCATAAGACATATTAAAAATGAAAAGAAAATTTACCCACTGCATAAGTTAATACATCTTTGCAGAATAGTATCAGATGAAGACAGTTTTGCTCTATTACAACAGTATACAAGTCAATATCAGCATCCACTTCAGCATCCACATCAGCTTCCACTGCTTATTTCTGACTTTTGCATTTATTGGTCAACTGATGTACCAATCAAATGTGAATATTCACCATACAAAACACTTCAACAACAATTTGCATTTTGTGAAGTTGATCGTATTTTAGGTTGTCCATATATATATTCGCTCATATTTTCAAAAGAACCTGGTTTCTATGATAATGGAATCTATATTTGTGATATTCGCTTTTATAACAGTGCAGGAGCTACAATTTGCAAAATTACTTTTGAAGCATCAGATACGTGGATTACTATGCTGCAAACATCTCAAACTATACATGACTTTGCATTTGCCTTTGGGTTTGCATTTGGCAAGAATACTGGCACATCCTCTACAACCCCCGAGGCAGCATTTACTATTGATATGCTTAGTGATCTGGCAAAGAGTAATATGCGTAATCTTAGCATAGACTATGATATTGACAGCTATAAGCTAATAATTATGTGGAATATTTGGCAACACTTAATCAATCCAACAACTGCATACTTTTGCAATATTATTGACTATTTTGCAAATTAAAGTAAAAAGTAAAAAAGTAAAAAGTAAAAAAGTAAAAAGTAAAAAAGTAAAAAGTAAAAAAGTAAAAAGTAAAAAAATAAAAAAAGTATAAATCAACTCGTTATTTGAAAAATCCTGTTTAACTAATTGTTTAACTAACTACTTGCCTAATCTATTCAAAAAAATAAGGTATACTGCTAATTAATTGAAATCCTTTTTTTATAACATTTAACTTGCTTACATAATAAGGTCGAATAATCTTATGGCAATCTGATAATGTAAATGTTTTAATTTTATTAATTTCATATGATGATGCTTCACCTGACTCAATTTTATTAATATTTTCAATTGCTGCATCAGTATCTTTTACCTGTGCTAGATAGTAAATATGTTTATATACGGTTCCATTAATACCACGATATATTTCCTCTAATGGTTTTACATTACGATATACAGTTAAATTCTTAGCATCAATATCAGTTTCCTCTAAAAACTCTCTTATTGCGCAATCAATATCATATTCTTTATTACTGCGGCGACCTTTAGGTAATCCCCATTCAGGTGATGACCATTTAGTAAAACTTTTCCTTATTAACTGTTGAATACCATTTCCTGGAATATTTTCATCATAATTAACAGTTAATAATACATTAAATTTGCGTTTTGCATCATCATATTCATATTTATAATTTGAATCTCGTCGAAGACCAATTTTATTACGAATCATATCAAAGTCACATAAATCATCAATCATCTTTTTTTCATCATATGTCATCATATTTAATAGCTTTATTATATAATTAGCATCATCACCATTATATTTTCCACGCATAAATTCAATAAAGCCAATTGTATTACACCGTTGAACAAGCACCACTTTATCAATTATTATGTTTTTAGTTGTTAGTTCATTTATTGGTTCATTTATTGGTTCATTTGAGTCTTGATGTCTTATATCTAAAATATTAGGTGCATCTGAATATATATATTGCTGATCATTTTGCGTAATATTTAAACCTGGTGGTAGCGATGGAGTTAGTGATGTCGTTAGTGATGTCGTTAGTGATGTAGGTGTTGTTATTGGTTGACTTAACTCATCATAATCATCTTCAATTATTTCATTGTAAATAGGAACATCAATGATACTATCATCTGTATAATTATATGTTTTTGGTTTACTAATTGGATTGTTTTTTTGTGTTTGAACATGAGATGATATATTTGCCGATATATTTGCCGATATATTATCTGCACGCTTTAAAATTTTAATCTTTGATAAATTATTATTAATTGTTGCATTAATTTGTTCATTTTGCTTACGTGTTTTTTTATAGGCATTATACATATTATAGGTATTAACATTTGCAGGAACTGTTATATTTGCTTTATAAAAACAAATTAACCCATAAGAATATATTGGCTCTTCACATTTTTTAAAAATATGGCCATGTTTACCACAATTACTGCAAAACGGTACATTTAATATATCTAGATGATGTAGTGGTTTTGTACGATGTTGAGGGACATGTTGAAATGGTATTTGACTTGCATGCATAGATGAAAACATTGGAGACTGTTTATAGTGTATAATATTTGGTTTTGGATTTAAATTTTTATTTCCATATATTGTTGTATTATGAGTATATACAATATTATTAGCAGTTTGAAATATTGGATTTTCAATAAAACTAATGTTAGAATTATTTGAATAATAATTAGTAATTAAATTACTAGGCATACTTACATTATTAGTATTAGTATTAGTATTAGTATTAGTATTAGTATTAGTATTAGTATTAGTATTAGTATTAGTATTAGTATTATAATATTCTAAAAATGGTACAAATTTTTTAACTGACATTTAACTTATATTTAAGTATTACATATAATCTTATATAGATATATAGAGACGTTTTTATATTCATTTTATTTATTTTATTTATTTTATTTATATATTTTCTAATTATATTTTACGATTATAATATACTAATCTAATAACTAACATATACAATGTTACCTGAAATATGGGGACCCCATCTTTGGTTTATATTACATATAATATCATTTGAATATCCTAAAAATCCAACAGAGTATGATAAGCGTATTTACCATGATTTTTACACTGCATTAAAAGATGTTATACCTTGTGAAATATGTAAAAAACACTATCGCACACATATTCACAAGCATCCATTGTCACCGCATTTAGATAGACGTGTAGATCTAATTCAATGGGTTATTGATGTTCATAATGTTGTAAATGCAAGCTTAAATAAGATTACCCTTACAACACCAGAAGTTATGGAAATTTATAAAAATATTAAACCTGTATCACCATTTGCATCTATTGATACTGAGGCAATTATTGCTAAACATAGAGATAAAGATTTTTCGCGCATATATTTCTTAATTATTTTGGCTGGGATTATTATTATAGGGTTTCGCTATTACTTTAATCGCTATTATTTTAGTATCTAGATACATATTTGTAAAAAATTGAAATTAATAGATATAAATAACTTAATATATTGTTTGCTTTGATACACAGCTATGGTGCAAAGCACAACTATAGTTTTTAACTTTGAAGAGTTTAACTATCCAGTTTTTATGGAGCAAGTTGCAAATAGTGTATTCATTACAGATATGATAACTACATGTAGCACTGACAATATATTTAATATTCCAATTAAATATTCTCTAACAAAAGAGGAAGTAGATATATATTTTGAATGGTGCTCAGCATCCACTATTGACTGTCCTCTTAAATTTATAGAGCTAGATACATACAAGCATACTAATGCAAACTTACTTAAAAAATTTATATTATTAGCTGATTATTTAGATGATAAATTTTTAAATCAACTAGCTATTGCATTTGCAATGGATTTTATTAAAGAATTATAAATATCTATCTATATATCTAGATATACAACTATACAACTATCACTATGAAGTTAAATGACTATGGTGCTTTTTTTCTTAAGAAGCAAGATAATTCTATTTGGTATGGCATTTACTTTAAAACTAATTATTTATTGAAAAAAATACCTACATTTAATGAAAAGCCAAATACTATTTTTGCAGTTTTTTTTGATAAAGATGGGCGCGATTATATTAATCACAGCATTTCTTTACTTAAATTTAAAGCAATGTTAAAAATAAATCCAAAAAAATCAGAAAGTGATAAAAGTGATAAAAAAGCACAACATGATAATGAAACTATTGTTGAATTATATGATTATAATGATAATACTGCTGCTGAAATTTATACAAAAATGCATGCATCTGGTATGAATAAAATTTATACTAAACAATGGTTTGAAAAACAATATAAATTTATAAAAGGGCAGATTGCAGCATATGAGTGATATGCCTAATATTTTTTAAATTTTGAATACAATATTACACTATCGTAAAAATTCAATGGTAGTATTAACTATAAATTATACTTAAATTATCAGTAATTGGTCTGGGATAACTGTGGGGTTTTTGCAATATAATTTGATTATCATCACTTTTAATAGTATAGCTAAATCTAGTATCATTATTTTTATTAATTTTATAATACAAAGGTCCATTTATTGGATCCATTGGAACAGTAATATAATTTAGATATATATTAATTGACTCTTTAGATGGTGTATACCATTGTTTTTTGTCTGAATAAAAAAATTTAATATTATCAATATTTATAATTATACCAGCATATTTATAATTTATTAATAATCCAATAGCATTTTTATATTGTTTATCTCTGCACATATAATATGTATTATCATTGTAAATAACAGGTTTTGATCTTGTTTTTTTTTCAAGTATTTGAAAATTATTAAACGCATCTATTAATTTTTGATCGTCAACATTAGCCCATTTAGCATTATTACCATAAGTTCCAAAAGAATTTTCATCACCTATATAAAATTTAATATTATTAGTTAATAAAATATTATGTTTAAACATTTTTGAAAAGTATGAATGTGATTTTATTTGTGATGCATCATATTCTGTATTTGGTATGTGATATATTATTTGAGATTTTCTATATTGTCTTTCTGCTCGTTCTCTGTCTAATCTTTCTTTTTCTAAGTTGGTATAGTATTGGTGCTCTGCTCTCCATGCTTCTCGCCATGCTTCTCCTCTTGCGTCTGTGTATTGGGGATAGCTTTTTTTGTTTGTTTGCAGTAAACTTAGATTATATTGTTTTTTTTGTGCAGGATCCCTTAATATTGCATATGCGCTACCTAGTGTCTTAAATTTTGCATTTGCACTCTTATATGCGTTAGATTCTTGATTTCGATTACTACATCTATCTGGATGCACTATCCGTGCTTGTTTATAGTAAGCTTTTCTAATTTGTTCATCATTAGGCTTAGTGTTGATGTTCAAACCTAATACATCATAATGTGTAGGTGTAGGCGGATTAGCAGATGCAGCCATTATTAATTAAATATTTTTAAAATTTAAATAAATTTATTTAATTATAGTAATATCTTAATAAATGATTATATTTATTATTTAATAACATATGTTTTAATGTTTTGTAGATTTAGTTTTTTTAAATTTACTTTTTGTATTTTTTTTGTATGTTTTACGAAAACCTCCAACTCTAAGACTATTAATATTCGAATATGCGTTACCTCTAAAAAAGGACGTTACTGTATCTTTTGCTTGTCTACCTAATGTTGCTGCTTGTCTACCTAATGTTGCTGCTCTGCCACGGAATGTTTGTTGATACTTGTCTTCTTTTTGTTTAGCATTTTCTTTTTCTTGTTCTCTAATTAGCCTGTTTAGATTGTTTTGCGTTTTTTGTCTTTGCACCTCACGTTCCTTTAGTTCATTAGCACTTAACGGATGATCCGATAGGTATGTAAAACCTTTGCGTGTAAAATAATGCATTCCTGTTGATGGTGGTGCACCTGGATATCTTGATTCTGATGCACTTGCTGATGGTCTGCCCGGATATCCATAGGGTGATGGTCCGCCCGAATATCCATAGGATGATGATTCGCCTGGATATCTATGGGATGATGATGGTCCGCCCGTATATTCATAGGATGGTGATGGTCCGCCCGGATATCTATAGGATGATGATGGTCCGCCCGGATATCTATAGGATGATGATGGTCTGCCCGGATATCTATGTGATGATGCACTTGCTGATGGTGATTCACCTGGATCTCTTGATTCTGATGCACTTGCTGATGGTGATGCACCTGGATCTCTTGATTCTGATGCACTTGGATATCTATGTGATGCACTTGGATATCTATGTGATGCACGTGCTGATGCACCAGGTCTTGGTATGCGTGTGCTTGAATGTGGGGCTGCTGTCTGTAAACTTTGATTATATATATATTTTTTTTCAGGATCGCTTAATATTTCATATGCGCTACCTAGTGTCTCAAATCTTTTAGTTGCATTCTTATATGCGTTAATTGTTTGATTTTTAATATTACATTTATCTGGATGCATTAACAGTGCTTTTTTTCTGTAAGCTTTTGTAATTTCTTTAGCATTAGGGTTTTTTGTGATATTCAAACCTAATACATCATAATGTGTAGGTGTAGACGGATTAGCAGATGTAGACATTATTAATTAAATATTTTTAATATAAATTTATTTATATATAATATATATATATATATAATATATATATTTATTTATATATATTATATATGTCACACCCATCTACATTACACCCATCTACATTACACCCATCTACATTACACCCATCTACATTACACCCATCTACATTACACCCATCTACATCACATCAAAACAAAAATGATATGAAAAAACTGAATAAGGAAACTTTGAAATATTGTAAATTAACTACACCTAGAGGTAAACCTAAAGAAAAAGCTAAATGTATAGATATACATAAATGTCAATCCCTCAAATGTAAACCCGAATTTATTGATCAACTTGAAAGCATGATTACTCCTGATGACTATAAATGTAATGATACAAATAACAAAAAACCAGGTGATTGTTATGATAAAATTTTAAAAAAAAAACAAACATATAAAAAACTTGCTTTACTTAATCATTGTGTTGCAAATAAATGCCCACAAATTAATGTACTTGCAAAAAAAGGTGAACATAAATTTTTAAAAATATTAAAAAGTTATAAAAATAAAGACAAATTATATAAAGCAACACTTAATTGCACATTAAAACATTGTAAAAAACTTAAAAATGTTTTTGATAAAAAAAACAAAGCAACTATTAACGGAACATATAACTGTTATAAAAAATATAAAGATTATAAACAGCAAAATAAATGCATATATAAAATAGCACCAACAAAACATGATAGAGATAGTTTACAAAAATGCCGTACGCAACATTGTAATAAAGAAATAAATAATAGAGTAAAAATTTTTAAGAAACCTACAAATAATACAACAAATAAATTAAGTAAGGCAAGTAAGGCAAGTAAGGCAAGTAAGGCAAGTAAGGCAAGTTAATAAATGTATTTAATATATTGTTTTTATGGCAAATTCGTTGTTAAATAACCAATATTCTTTTTTTTATATTTTTAAAAATTGAAAAAAGTAAATTAAATACTATTAAACATAAAACATTAAATAGTTATAAGTAACTATAAGTAACTATTACTAACAAGTAACAGGTAAATGTCACAAATTAAAATTAAAACTAAAACTAAAAACCCTGGTTACCAACCCCGTAAAAAAGTTTTAGTTCCTGTTAATACCAATGAACCTATAGAATTTATTGCTCTAGATTGGTATGAGTGTGATTTATACTCTGATCATCAAATAGAACGTAAAAATACATATCTTAATCAAGAACACAATAAAGCATATACAATATTTGTATTTGGTGTTACTGCGCAAGGTCACTCTGTATGTCTCCGTATAAAAAATTATTTGCCATATTTCTATGTGAAAATTCCAGATAACTTTACACCTGTACAGTCATTAGAATTTCTTGATAATATGGATGTAACCCGTTTTTGCGAGGATTATGATGATGAAGACATTGAGGACTATCAAACCGCATTTAGTAATAAAGACCACGATACAACACAACGTTTTAAGTTTAACTCTAGATATTATAAAGATGCCATTGACCGTAAGCAATCGTCACTTGTAGATAAAAAAATATTCTGGAGCTTTATGAATGAGCAACTATTTTCATTTGCAAAGGTTGCCTTTAAAAGTAAATCCGGTTATCAGTTTATGGAACGCTGTTTCAAATCACCACTTAAACTAAATATATCTGGACATACCAAATCCCTACAGTACAACTTATTTGAAAGCGACTTGGAACCTGTTCTCCGCTTTATGCATGATAATAAAATTAAACCATCTAGTTGGTTACAAATTGCTGGTGGCAGCTATTCTATTGAAAATCGCCAGGCTAAAACCCAAATTAATATTTCAGCAGATTACCACTGTATTTTTCCACTTGAACGTGTTGAAATACCTCCAATACTGATTGCATCATTTGATATTGAAGCTGATTCATCGCATGGGGATTTTCCCATACCACTCAAAGACTGCAAAAAATTGGCTAACCAACTTGCTATTACATGGATTCGTGATCAACGTATTATTGAAAAGAAAAATTATGAACGACTTTTATCTGGGATAGTACGTGACCGTGACCATTGCCATGACCAAGCAAATATGCTGCCACTAGCTCTTCACTATACTGATAAGAAAAATACTAAATATGATGAAGAAATACTTATACAAATAAAGACAGTGCTAGATAGTGCAGTACATGGGATCCCAGGAATTGATGCAAATGCACAGCAGTCTACACCAGTTTTAACACCACACATACTACCAACACCACAGCAATACACTTCTAAAGCTATTACATATTTACGTGAAGTTGCTAAATATATTACTGCTAAATTGAATATTGCTAAGCATCACGCATTCTTTGATATTAGGATTAAGAAAGCACTCGCATTTTCTGAGTATGCAGATGTTGATAATGATGTTGACTATATATATTTGAAAAAACCTACTCGTGCTATGGCATTTCTATCATCTCCTGATTACTCACGTATGATTGAAAATTTCCATTATATATGTAATCGTCCTATTCGCAAAATTAAAGCTAACACCATTATGAAAAAAGCACAGGCTGAAGTGGCAACACTTGAAAGTAAGAAACTAGCTTTAAATCCCCGTTTTACACTTGATGATTTATTGGCAATTATAGTTGACTGTGCAAAAAAGCATGGCGTATCTGAACGTGATTTGCAAGATAAAATTATAACTAAAGAAACAATGGCGCGTTTTATTAACCAACAGTTAAATCACGCATTTGGCTTTGCTAATGGTGATACAGTTATCCAAATTGGCACGGTTTTCTGGCGTTATGGCGATCCTAATATTATACATAATAATATTATAACACTTAAATCTTGTGATAATTTCAAGGTGGGTACAGCACAATGCGAAGTTATTTCAAAAGAGAATGAGCGTGATGTACTTTTAGAATGGAGTAAATTAATAGAGGAACATGATCCTGACATTATAATTGGTTACAATATATTTGGCTTTGATGAGTCATTTATGTATGACCGTATTACAGATTTATGTTTAACAAATGACAGATTAACTTTGTCAAAAGATGATATTAAGTCATTAGATGATAATGCAACTTATAAATCATTTATTAATCTTGGGCGGTTTGAACCATCTATAGTTAAGCGGGTTCCAACAGCAAAGGGTGGTATTATTAATAAGAAGCTATCTAGCAGTGCATTAGGTGACAATTTTCTGTATTATTTTAATATGCCGGGGCGTGTACAGATTGATTTGCTAAAGGTATGTCAGGCATCATTGACTAAATTGCCATCATATAAATTGGATAGTGTTTCAGAATATTATATTTCAGGTAAAATTAAAGAAGTTATTATTTCATCAGTGCTAGATACATCTACTGCTCCAGATACTACTCCAGATACTACTCCAGATACTACTCCAGATACTACTCCAGATACACAACAGGCAACTGCACAGTCTGAAGAGGCATCTTGTATTCTTAAAGTGGATAATATAAATGATTTGGAGGTTGGCAACTATATAGTTATTAGTATGTCGACAACAACAGCTAAGCTTTATGATGGTGATAAGTTAAAAATCCTGGCTATAGATAAAGTTGCATCAAAGATAACTCTAGATAGGGTAGTGCCAAAATCGTGCTTAGCATCTGTGCCTTTATGGGGTATGGGTAAGGATGATATAACACCACAGGATATCTTTCGTATGCAAAAGGGAACTTCAAAAGACAGAGCACTTATTGCTAAGTATTGTATTCAAGATTGTGCACTGCTTATTCGCCTTTTGAGAAAACTTGAAGTGATTAGTAATAATTTTGGTATGAGTAATGTGTGTCTTGTACCGTTTGCTTATATTTTCCTAAGAGGTCAGGGAATAAAAGCATTTAGTTTAATTACAAATGAATGTGCTAAAGAAAATTTCCTATTGCCAGTATTAGAGAAAATTGAACCGGAGGAAATAGATGTGGATGATTCGGTTAGAAGGGTTCATACAATTGTAGCTGGTGGCACAAATGGAGATAATGAGGTCGAAACTGATGATGATTTAGATTTAAGTCAAGTAATTGATAATGCAGATACAGATGAAGATAAAGAAGAAAATACTTCCGATATAACTGATATGAATGATACTACAGATACTACAAACACAAAAGACAATTCTACCGATGATATTGAATTAGATTTAGATAGTAAAGGTAAAGTTAAACCATTTACCTTAAAACCTAATTTCAATCAAATTATTATGAATGATGAAGGTTATGAAGGTGCTATAGTATTGGAGCCAAAACCCGATATTTATACCGAAGACCCAATTACTGTTATGGACTTTAGTTCTCTTTATCCTAGTGAAATGATTACTAGTGATTTAAGCCACGACCGGATTTGTGAAGATCCTTATTGGTTAGGAGAAAGTGGTGCTAAACATTTAGAAGAATTAGGCCTATCCTACTTAGACCGTTCATATGATAATTATGAATGGATAAATCCTAAAATTAGGTCTAAAGGTAAGCGTAAATGTGGAACTACTACAGTTCGATTTGTTCAATATCCCGATGGAACTAAAGGTCTTATACCTAGAATATTAATGGGTCTATTAAAATCTCGCAAGACCACTAAAAAATTAATGGAATCCGAACCTGATCCATTTAAAAAAGGAGTGTATGATGGACTACAATTGGCGTATAAAATCACCGCTAATAGTTTGTATGGCCAAACGGGTGCCCGGACGAGTAAAATATATAAGGCTCAGATTGCTGCGGCCACAACTGCCGGCGGAAGAGCCCGAATTATTCATGCTAGAGATTTTGCTCTAAGGGAGTATACCGAGTCCAAAATAATTTACGGGGATACGGACTCAATCTTCGTGCAGTTTAAGGTAGTAAATGAAAATGAAAAAAACAAAATTTCTGATAGAGAAAAAATACAAAGAGCTATAACAATAGGTCAAGAATTTGAGGAAAAAATTAAGAAGGAACTTCCTGGTGTCCATTGTTTGGCATATGAAAAAGTATTATTTCCGTTTATATTAATTTCTAAGAAAAGATATTTAGCATTGAAATATGAGGATAGCCCAGATACTTATAAACAGATATCTATGGGTTTAGTATTGAAAAGGCGTGATAATGCTCCAATCCTTAAACATTGCTATTTAGGTGTAATTGATTGTCTTGTAAAAGACAGAAATGTTACAAATGCTATTACATTTATTCAAGAAGAAATTAAGAAAATGATAGATAGTAAATTTGATATGAATATGTTTGTGATTAGTAAGACATTAAGTTCATATTATAAGGACCCTGAAAGTATTGCTCATAAAGTATTAGCTGACAGGATGTCAGAAAGAGACCCTGGAAATAAACCCGCTAGTAATGAAAGAATACAATATGTATTTATTAAAATTAAAGAGGAAAAAGGAGTAGAATATTTACAAGGAGATAGAATTGAACATATAAACTATGTAAGAAAACATAATCTACAGGTAGATTATGAAAAATATATACTTAATCAAATTATGAAGCCAATATCTCAACTATTTGAGTTGATAGTAGAAAAACTACCAATGTTTCCATATGGAAAAGGATATTATGAAGAACTACATAACATATATTACAATAAACTAAACGGCGATATTGATAAGACAGATACTAAAATTAAAAAGTTGAAGCAAGCAATGGTTCAAAAACTAATATTTCAGCCACTAATAGACTATGCGCATTTAAAAGTCAGTAATGTAAAAACATTAAATAGCTGGTTTTCACAAATAGATAACCCTATAAAAAATACTATAGAAAATCCTAATACTAATATAGAAGTTAAAGAAGAAAAAAAAGTTGAAAAACCAAAACATGAAATTAAAGTTAAAAAAAATAAACAATTAAATTTAGACTCATTTTTCTAAATAATTTATAAATACATTTTTTAGATTTTTAACTTAATTAATATTATTTTTTTATAACATTATGAATATTCTTAAATTATTCAATTTTACAATAGTCTAATATCTAGAATAGGTAATTTATTGTAAAAATAAAAAAAATAATATATGTGTGCTTTACAAAAGTGTTAGTTACATTGCTATTAAGGCGTAAATGCTTCAAGAGCGAGAGCGAGAGCAAGAGCAGTTGCATCGGAAGAGGCCTTTGCTGCAGCTGCTGCAAATTGTAATTGCGCATGTGAAGCAGCTTTCCTGTTCTCTTCAAATTCATGTTGAATCTCGCTAAGTCGTATAGCTGAGCGTTTCATTGCTGCTTGTGCAGTAACAGCCACCATTGAAAGGTCATTGAGCGTAGGCTCTTTGGGCATAAGCTCTTTGGCAGTGAGTTGTTCACTCTGTAATGTTACAGATGGGGCAGGCGCACGAGAAACCTGTTGGGTTGGAGCCTGGGGAACTTGAGAAACCTGTTGGGTTGGAGCCTGGGGAATCTGAGGAACCTGGGGAACTTGAGAAACCTGCTGAGCGTTATGTCCGTTGTTAGCTTTGTGTTTCTTAGGCATTTACAAAGTATCTAGTCAGACAATGATATTTTGTGTTTATAATTAATATAATACAATTTTAAACTGCAATTTTTGTTAAATTAAACTGTTTTTTGCCTTAAAATTTATTGCAAAAATAAAAAAATATAAAACTCGCTATATGCACTGCATTCTAAATGCTAGTTAGTGCTCTAAAAGTTTTTAATAATTGCTACCGTTGCTATAGCCTCCGCCACCGCCTTAGTTGGCTTGGAATCCGCCACCGTAGCCTCCGCCACCGCCATAGCCTCCGCCACCGCCATAGCCACCGCCACCGCCACCGCCATAGCCACCGCCACCGCATTGGTTATTTTGGTATCGGACACGGACACGGCCACGGCCACCACCTTGGTTGCCTTGGTATCCGCCACCACCTTGGTTGCCTTGGTATCCGCCACCACCTTGGTTGCCTTGGTACCCGCCA
>Ga0214919_10007190_pt1 | contig 15087 bp, 16 predicted proteins | sample LL1503_MetaG_FD_177994 | JGI IMG/M metagenome (GOLD analysis project Ga0214919, IMG submission 177994) | Freshwater microbial communities from Lake Lanier, Atlanta, Georgia, United States - LL-1503 | ecosystem: Environmental > Aquatic > Freshwater > Lake | place: USA: Georgia | collected... | reverse complement strand
TACACGAAACCTAAGTGAAGAACAAAATATAAACACTTTGCATTATTACACAAAGCAAAGCATAAACGATATTAATAATATGTTTAAAGATGTTAAATACTTCATAATTGATGAATGCACATTGATTCAAGAATTTCAAATTATAATTTTACAACATATTAAATCATTGGGCGTTAATTTCATCTTTATGGGCGATCGCAACCAATGCGAGATTAACTTCAACATTATGGACGATTTCAATATTATTGATATTGCAGACAATAGCATATTCACTGTTCAATGGCATAAAAAAGCAAGATACACAAAAGAATATGACGAGTTATTAAATAATGTTCTTGAATGTAAAGATTATTTTAAACGAATGAATATTATTAGTTCATACTTTACAATATATGATAAAAATGAATATCAAGATACAAACAATATTAAAATTACATATACCAATGCACAACGTAAATTACTTACGAATGCTAAGACAACACACAAAATACAAGGTTTTACAATTAATGAACACTATAGCATATATGAAATAGGTAATATGCCAGCTAAGGTATTATATACAGCATTATCAAGATGCACACATCCAAATTTAATAACATTATTTCAATAAAAAATTTGAAATATATAGAAAATTTAATTTACTTAAAATATAATATTTTTTTTACTTAAAAAATATTATCTATATATAATATATAAATGATGACGACTACTCAAACAATGTTAAATGTTTCTTTTGATGATAAAGAATACGCAAAGAAAGCTGGAGCAAAATGGAACCCATCAAAGAAATCGTGGTATATTGAAACTAAAAATTTTATTGAATATACCAAAACATTCAAACAATTAAAACAAGATGTTATAATTGAACAGAAGAAAGAACAAGAACAAAAGAAATTAAAAGACAATAGAATATATTTAGATGATGACGATGTATATATGCAAAAATATGCAACTCGTAATGGTTCGGGTTATTATATTTCATATGATAAATTAAAACAAATACAAAACGACAACAAGGGGAAATATAATAATGATAATTATTTTATATCTTTTTTATGTATATTACATAATAAAAAAGTGATTGAATTAGCAGGTATTAAAACATTTACATATAAAAATGTCTTTATGAAAGGCAATCCATTTGATGATAGAAACATTCGAAAGGGTGAAGAATATTATGTTGCGAATAATTCATCTATTGGATTATTAGAAATTATTAGTGGTGGAGGTTCTGGACGTTATAATTTAAAACTATTATTTAATGCTTGTTTGAATAACTATGATATAATTAAACATATGACAGAAGAAAAAGTTATGAAACCTTATTTATGGTGTTCTAAATACGACTCACATTATCAACAAATGCAAAGAGATTATTTATATCAATATAAAGATGAAATAACAAAAAAACTAAAAAAATATTTTTATAAAGATGTATCAAACATTATAAATGATTATCTAATAGAATATATTAAAGTTCCTAAGATTACAAGAGAAGAATATGAAAAACAATAAATATTAAATATATAATAAAAAATCTATTAAAAAAAAATTATATTATATAGTATTATAATATAATGCCAATCATTGATATGAAAGAATATTTAAAAACATATAGAGAAGCAAACCCAGAATATATGAAAACATATTATCAAAATAATAAAGATAAGTTTAAAGCCAAACACGACTGCTCATTATGTGGGCATAAATATGCATATTGTAATAAAACACATCATATGAATAGTAAGAAGCATTTACGAGCTCTTAAACAACCAATCAACAACGTATAACAATATTATCCCAATTACAACAATTAATACAACTATATCCATATAATAAATTACTACAATTTTTTATTATATATTTTTTATATTTTATTTAAGGCCACAAAAGATTATAAGACCAATGCTCAGCTGATGTCTTCTTTGTATAGAATGGCACCCCATCTTTGTCTTTAATTTTTGAATGTCTTGCTTTCCAATTTTCTTTTTTCTTTTCATCTCCATGATCTAAAAACGTCTGACCACTTGCACTTCCAAAATTAATCTTTTTGCCTTGATATACTACATAATATTTTTTATCTTTTCTTTTACTCCTTCCAAATTCTGTTGCTCCTAAGTCTAATGCTTTTTTTTCCAATCCTTCCATTATATAATAATACTATACATAAAATATTATATATAAAAAAATTAAATTATATAGAAAAATAATATAATAAAAAAAAACTTAAAAATATTATCTAATATAATATTATATAATGGCTACTCGACAAGAAATCTTAAACAACTACAACATTGATTTAGATATTGCAGAACAACATCCAGGCAGATACAAGCCACATAAAAACACATATTATATTAATGGCATTTTTGCTATTGTTAAACTACAGGATGACACATATATGATTTGTTCAACAGATGAGCACTCATTACATTTATTATCTAATTACGTATGGCATAAAAACACTGCAGGATATATATATTCTAATGGTTGCTCTGGTTATTTTCATAGTAAGTATTACAGACGACAATATGTTTTACAAGCAAATCATTGTATAGACCATATAAACAGAAAGAAACACGACAATAGAAAATGCAATATTAGACAATGTGATTTATCAACAAATATGAGAAACAAAACAATAAGAAATGACAACACATCAGGAAAACAAGGCGTATTCTTTTATAATAATAATTGGATCGCTACTATTTGCAATGTTGGCCCACAGACTAGATCATATTCTGTTAGACGTTATGGAAATGAAACAGCAAAACAAAATGCTATTAATAAACGTATAGAATGGGAGCGCCTATATGGTTATTATGGACAATAAATATGTAATGTTATTATAGTTAAAAAATTATTATTATTTTTTTTTAATTTATTTTTTTATACCCTTTAACCCTTTTTAAAAATATTATGTTTATTTAGTCGAGAACCGTGACATTTGATAGGAAGACCGTGGTTGCTCTGAGGTGGCAAAGGAACGAATCAAGGCGTATAGCGTCAGCAGATGAAGAAGGTCGCTGAATGTCTAAGAGCAGGGCACGACTATTATTGACAGTCATTCCGACCAGATCGCTTACGTTTGAGCTGTTAAGATTAATCATAATAAAGTTGTTATTATACAGTGTTAAACCAGCAGAACCAGCCCATTGTTCAGGTGTAAGACTTGAAGGGAACCCACCATATATTTTACCTGCTCCATACATAGAATAATAATATGATTGATAATAGTCTGTTACAGCAGGAATTGTAAGAGGTTGATTAGGCCAATATACTGAACCAATATTGGCTTGATATCTTACAATGTCATTTACTTTTGAGGCGAAACAATCGACATCTTTAGCAGTTGTATTAGCTGTTACACGTAATACGCTCATACAGTTCAATGCTTTAGACGCAGCCTTTTTAATATCAAAGTTGATCTGATTTCCAGAAGTACTTGTGATAGTGTGGAATATTTCTTTATGTAAAAGTCTAAGTCCAGATTTAGAAGCAACCATAGCGATCTGACGTGCAAAGGCATCAGCGAGATCATAACACTTATATTGAACAGATGGACGATTCAGAGTGTATGTCATATTAGCTTCTAATACCTCGCCAACGACACTTGGACAAAATGCAATAACAGAAGCTTCAAGACGAAACTCAACGCGTAAGCCTTCCATTAACTGAGGAGGGAGCAGTTTAGAATTTACTGGGCTAAAACAAGGAATAGACGACATTCTTAAAATATAAGTTTTACCAGTAGCGGGTACAGCATCGGCATAACGAGCAGTAGTAGAAACACTATATCCTTGCGCCTTAAGTGTAGAGCTTAAAAACTCTTGAGACTCATTGACACGATCCATATATTTACATAGGAGATTGAAATTTTCATAACGACCAATTTCTTTGCCTGTTCGTGATCTAACTGTAACAGTGTTAATAATATTAGCAATAGACCCCGATCCAAAACCTATATCTTCTGCAGAACTATGCGAGATGTTAAAAACGTAGTATGATGCTTTAGGGTCAACAAATGACGATCCAGTTTGACTATCAAATACAACAGTTTGACCACCGCCACCACTCGATACTGTATATGAGTTGATTTGCGCGAATTCTTCACGATGACGAGCCTGAGTTGCAATACCTAAAGACGGAGGCATCTGATACGATAATTCATTTACGCCCAAAAGAGAGTCAGTTAATCTGCTTTCTGGTTGCATGTTGATTTCCATATTGTTAGACATTATATATAATATAAAAACATAATATTTTTTTCTATATTCTTATATTATATGTATTCAGTCCCAATCATCCCACAAAGTATTTTAAATAATTCTGAATTTTCTAAAGTGTATAATTTAGAATTAAACAATGGAATGTTTGACCCTGTTCTTAAAGCTAATAATTATTTTACAGGTGATAATAGAACTGTTTATTATACTGATGGACACGAGAAGCAAATGGAATTATTTAAAAATAATTACAACACACAGGAAGACCAAAAGACAACAGAAGACCAATACAAACAATATGTTAATAATCAAAAAGTATTAGAGCAACCAATAAGCCAACAAGAGGCAGAGATTGATATGTATTCTAATACACGATTAGATCCCAGGCTACGCAATGAAATGGTGATGGAAGCTGTTAAAAGTAAATCAAATATTTTTAATACTGAATCACAGGATTTTGTTGAAGAGGTTAAAAATAGTCTTGCATATTATTTAAAAGAAGAAAATCTATATTTACCCGATAAAAGAATGATGAGCAATTATATCCAACAGGCAGGGCAGGCAATGAATATGAATGATGGTATTGGAGAACAGAGTATTAAAAGTGTTTTAATTGATGAAGTTTTATCAAGAGCACAAGCAGAACAAAAAGAAAAGGAGACACGATTAAGCGAGCACCATGTAAGACGTGAAAGGTTCTATCCTACGCCAAAAGCTAAGACAGCTGATGAACGCTTTTTTCAGAAATATAATATCCGATAAAATATAATGTCTTATGATATTATATAATGACAACGGAATACAAAGAAATTTCTATAATTAAAGCAAGAGATACAAGTAAAAAATATACAGCTTGCATACAAGATACAAAGGGTAAAAAATATTATGTTGATTTTGGTGATAGTTCAAAGGGCCATTATCAAGATAGAACAGCCTTAAAACATTTTTCATATATGGATATGTGTTATACTAATATGGGCCAACAATTACAAAAACAATTTGCAGAAAAGAATACACAGATAAAAAAATATAGCCCACTTTATTTTAGTGCTAAATATCTATGGGCATGCGATATTTAATAATTCAGATAATCTTTGTTCAACATCTTCGTTATACTTTATTCTAACTAATTTTATATTATTATTTGTTGCATATTCATTTTTCAATTTATCACAAAGTTGTATATATTCAAAATGTTCTTTTACTTGTTCATCAGTTTCTAATATAGTCCATCTTACAGGTTTAAAATGTTGCTTACCGTCAAATTCTAAAAGTGTATTTAATGATGGTATATAAAAATCATATCTTAATAAACTACCTTTTGGAGAACGTAAATTATATTTCTTTTCTTGTTCAAATGTAATATTATTTTTGGTTAGATAGTTAAAAATAACAGCTTCATTTAAACTCATACGTTTATCCATTTGAGAACGTTCATGAATTGATTTTATGTGTTCTTTTAAGTGACTATTTGTGGAACATACATATTCACATTTGGAACATTTAATATTTTTGATTTTATCATGAACAATTTTTATATGTTGTTTTAAAGTATTATTTGTGGAACATACATATTCACATTTGGAACATTTAATATCTTTGATTTTATCATGAACTTGTTTTAAATGTTGTTTTAAATTACTATTTGTTGAACATGTATATTCACATTTATCACATTTAACATCTTTAATTTTATTATGAACCATTTTTATATGTACTTTTAAATTTCCTTTTATTGAACATGTATATTCACATTTATCACATTTGAAATCTTTAATTTTGTTATGAACTATTTTTATATGTCGTTTTAAATGTTCTTTTCTTGAACTAATATAAAGACATTTATCACATTGAAAAGTCATTAATATTATATAATCATATAATTTTAAGTAATATATAAAATGTTGTTTAATATTTTATGTATAATATTTTATGAATATAATATATAAATAAATGAATGCAAACGGCTTACCGCTCAAGAATAGTTTTAGCTCCAAAGTGAATGTAAATAATAATACTTTAGATAAAGTGAAAGATGTTATATTAAATAATATTCCTATTACAGAAACAATAAATGATTTTAAAACACAGGATGATGAAATTTTATTAAGGTTACAAATACTCGAAAATTTTAAAACGTTAAGTGAATTACAAACAAACACAATGTCAGGGCGTATATCATATTTAGAACAACAAAATTTAAGACTCAAACAAATTATTTATGATTTAGTGAATGTGGCATAGCTTACTGCGTCTTATTTACAAGGTCAGCTACAACACCTTCGAGCCATGCAAGACGTGCAGCATATCCCATACCATTCTGCGAGAACTGACCCACGATTTCAGACAGTGAATCAAGAGCAGCAGGATCACTGTTTGATGTAATAAAGTTAATACGTCCATCTAAACGACTTACTTCGCTTTTTCGTTCTGCGGATTCAGAAGCAACACTAGCAACAAGGCCATCACAACGTGCGCCCAATTTAACATCAGCGGCTTCACGTAATTGAGCTTCATTAAATACACTGTCGCCACGTGTCTGGATTTCCTGTAAGATACGAGCATCAAGACGAACAACCTCGCTTTTACGTTCAGACACTTCAGTTGCAAGGCCTGCAGATACACCCGCAACGTTGTTAGTTAGGACGAGTTCAGAGGCCTGCGCGCGTGATACTTCAGAGTTTAATTTTATATCCAATTGAAAATCGCCAGTTTGTCTATCGCTTATTTCCTGTGCAATCTGTGCAGTATGATAATTATCAGTAGCAACACGTGAGGCAGTTTCACTATCAATATTTTGCTGTAGTTTAGTCTCAGCCGCAACAGCCCGAGAGGTTTCAGCCTGTGCATTCTGGTCAAGGCTAATAAGCTTATATTCATGAGTTCCAAGTAAAGGGCCAACCATACGCACCCCATACATAGTATCAACGCGTAAGCCTGGAATATATACACCCCAATCGCCAGCACCATTTTGAAGTGTAGTTTTAAGAGAGAAGCAAGGACCAAGGTCGTCATTGCCAACAACTTTTTCAATGCGGAATTTGTATCCATCATCACGATGAAGAGTAAGTTCGCGGGATTTAGTATCAGACAACATTATATTAGTAGTTTATAAATTATTTTTTATATATTTTATAAATTTATATTATATGACTGAAGAAAAAGAAGTTAAAATAAATGTTAATGATGACGATAAACAATATACTATTTGTTGCTCACATTCAAGTGTTGGATTTATTAAATATAGTTCGGCATTTATTATTTCAATAGGTATATTAACATTTTCATTTATTATGATAGGTATGCATCCTGAAGCAGATAATACAATATATTTTAGTTTGGTAAGTGCTATAATGACTTTGTTCATCAACCCACCAAATATACATAATTCTTAAATGTTCTCTATTGAAAAATTATAAATGGTTACTGATCCTGTAACCATTGTTGATACAGGTTTAATATAAACATCAAATGTATTTATTACTGCTACTATTAAATTAATATTATTTACTGGTGTTGCATATGATATCTGTTTTCCATCCTTTTCAAATTTTCCTATGCCTGTTGATAAACTTACTACACCCAATGAAACAGGTGTAACACATAGAGTGGTTGTAAATTCGAATCCTTGATTAGTTAAAGCATCACCCGCACATGTAAATGTACATAACCTGTTAGCACCTGAGTATATGCTAAATGTCATATCTATTTTACCATCGCTAGTCATTAAACCTCCCAAAGTAAATTTATATAAGTCATTAGCTACTAAACTGTTGGCGGGGATACTTTTACTTCCTTTTGCAGTTTGTCCATTTGTGACATTAACAAAGGTGGCTCCATTTGTAATATTAAATGCTGTTGATGGTGCACCAACTGATCTATATAATACCATCGATGGGTTTATATCACTTCCTCTATTAGATAACAAATTTACATTTTTTATTATATTAATCGCATTAGCATTTATATTAATAGCTGTTGTTGCTATCATAGATATTGTAGAACCTTCTAAAGCTAAAACTGTGGGTACTCCCCCTGTTGTTCGACCTCTTATAGTTAAATTAGCACCATTAATAAAAGGCTGTGTGATTGGATTATTAAAAATGATATTACCTGCTATATTTACTTGTGTTTCTTGTGTTAGTGTTCCGAATTGGTTATTTAATGATATTTGTGGAGATGCTAATATAATATTTGTTTGCGTTTTATTATCTGGCAATAATCCTGCTAATATTAAATCTGTAGTATATGACCTTAATCCATCACTAAACACTAAATCTGTTCTTAGTTGTCTTCCTGTTGCTAATGTTAAATTTTGAAGAACTGAAATGGTCCCACCTGTGTTTGCATCTATTGTGTTCGTTCTAATTGTCCCACTAAAATTTGTATTTACAGCACCAAGAAAATTATTTGTAGTTGAACTCGTTATATTTAATGTAGAACTATTTATAGATGTTGTTGTTCCTTCGATTGTTATAGGTGTTGGCACTGCTGATGCATTCCGTCCTCTTACAATTAAATTATTACCATGTATATATCCACTGCTGTTTGTTATTTGTAAATTACCAGTCATATTTATTTGAGTAGGCGCGAGGTTAGTAGAATTATTAATATTTAATGTTGGCGTTGATAATGTAATTTTAGTATCTGTTATGCCGTCTGGTGCTTTACTATCTATTGTTATACCTAAATTTGATGCAGGTGTTATATAGTCAGTATTAAAAGTTTGATAAAAAGGTGCTAAAGTCAATTTTTGAGCTAATCCCCAAGTAATAGGAACAGCAAATGAACCATTGGCACATGCTAAACCACTGCCACCTGTAATTATATTTATATTTTTACATTCTACGACATTTGTATTATATATGCTAAAACCTGCACCTTGTAAATCTGATGTTAATGGATTTGTTATGCCACCTGATGCTTGATTTACCCATACTAGTTTATGTGTTGCAAAATTCCCTGGGGTATAACTTGGGTCCCTTGCCAGTATTTGTCCTGCTTTTCCTTCTGTTGCGGGTATCATATCCAAATTTATACTAACAGATGCATGTGTTGCTGTTAATCTTTCCACATTAAAAATATCATTAGAATCCATATTAATATCATTAAACATGTTTAATATACTAGTAAAAGCTGTAGAGCCAGTTGAACTACTTATCCCTTTAGTTTCTGTATTATTAATAGCTGTAATATTATTACCTAATAAATTTAAACTATTTGCTATTCTAATATCACCATTTAATTGTAATACATCACCTGATCCATAACCTGTAATATTTGTTATTCCATCTAAGCTATTGCCATTATTTGATACAATATTACCATTTAATACAATATTATCAGCGCCTGCATTTGGTGATCCTATAAATGTTAAATTTATTATTCCTTTGCCATCCATATTTATATTTTCTTCTACAGGATTAAATACAGCTCTTTTATAATCAATTATTGGTCCAGCGCCTCCTATTGCGACATATAAAGCATAATTTTCTTCTGGTGGAAAGGCTGCTGAAAAATATAACCCATTAGTTAATTGTATTGCGTTTAAATTGGTTAATGATTTACTATTACAATCAATAGATAACGTTGGTGTTGTAAGTGATTTTATTTCTAATGTATTGACATTTGTAATATTATAATTACCACCATTTAAATTACTTGACATAGGATTGGTCACATCACCTCCTCCACCTCCGCCGCCATTTATAGTTCCTGTGACAGTTAAATCACCATCTATTAATACATCACCTTCAAATGTGTTATTTCTATTACGACCATTACTATTCATTTATATTATAAGATTATATAATATAAAATTATGTTAATGAAACTTTTAATTAATTATGTTATATGGCCTTGTGCGAAATACACTCTGAAATTGTTTATATTCAATTATGTTATATGGCCTCTGATAATCAAGCGAAGTATACTTTTACGACCATAGTCATTTTCTTAGTTCCAATATTAAGTATTTTACCTTGTGTGTCTCGTAGTCTTATATCAATTCTGTTTAGGTTTCGTGGCTGTTCATAAAATATTGTTGCAAGGTCTGAGTCATTATTCATTTTATAACCAAAACTGCCAAACGGTATATCGTGTAGGCTTACACGTTCAACTAGCGATATTAAACCTGTATTAGCATCAATACCATGAGCTTCTGCAAGTGCAGACGAATGTATATTAACAGCGTTTATGCCTGATAAGTCTGGGGGGAATTGTGGGGATATTGGTACACCTGCAAGACATACTAAATTTGCTGTAATGCCTAATACTGGGGCCATTAATGAACTTACAAATAATGTCGTATTATTTGTAAAAGTAAATATCAACTTCTGTGTTAAATCATCTTGTGTAATTAAAACAACAACTCCATTTGATAAGAATCCTGCAATTAATGCTGTAATAAACTGGTCAATATTATATTGTGCTGGGGTTATAGTAAATGTTAATGGTGTGACAATATCTGTATAAGTTAATACATTATTTTGTTTGCCATTATTGACACCATCAGACAAATTATAAAAACAATTCGGAACTGTTATTTCTTTAATCATTATACGTTGAATTTGTTGTGTATAAAACCTTTCTTTTAGTGATACAAAGAAATCACTATTAGAATTACTATCTGCGTCTTTATCATCACTTGAGATTGTAATAAGTTTTTCTAATGACATATTTATATTATAACATTATATAATAAATTTTTAATATTCTAATATCGATTTTCATAAATTCAAAACTCAATACTCAAGTATTGTATCTAAATTCTTTCTGTATCTTTCATGAAATGGAACTTTCATGTTTATATGTAAAAAATGATGTTTCTCTTTTGTAGCATGCATAACCATGCTCATAAAGTCTTTTTTTGACATTCCATTTGGACAAAATTCCTCAACTAATAGATCCATTTCAGACATTGAACCAGGAAAGAAAAATATGCTTGAACATTGTAAGCGACAAGCCCTTGGGGTTCGTGTGAATGATTGAGAGCATAATATTGTTGATATGCCATAATGACGATTTTGGATAAAGCATTTTAGAAAATTACCACTTCTCATAAATGCATCTTGACTTTGTATATCATCAAATATAATTAATATTTTAGGTGCGTTCTCTATCTTCTTACGTTCTATTATGCCTTTTTGTGTTGTTATGATATGTTCAAGTTTCGATATAAAATTATCTTGTATAATTCTATTAGGGGGTAAATTTAAATATTCAGGCAAATCATCTTGTCCTGCTGTTGGCGAAAACATAAATATCAAATCAAAATATTTACTCTTATCATTTGCTTTATCAGTTGGACCATAGAACTGGGGCATACAACATAAGTTTAATAATAGAGTGCTTTTACCTGAACCACTCTTACCATTCATAATACACGAAAAAGGATGTTTAGGTATAATATTAGATTCCATTAATGGACGTTGTGGGATTTTACTTTTATTAGTTGGAAAGTCTATGATTTTTAATATGTTAGGGTCAATGTTTATTGGTGTCTCTTTCTTTTTGCTTTTACCTTGATTAGCTTTTTTCTCAAGGTATGAATCATAAGGTTCTAAATCAAACGTTAATTTATTTTTATCATCTTTGTCGAGCATTATATCATCATCAGGCATATCGAATTCCATTATTATAATATTATACAATAAAATAAATAATTTTATTTATGGGACTACGTCAAATAACAAAGTGTTGTTTTCGTTAAGACCTGGATCCACATTTGTGAAGTTATTATAAGGTGAAAAGAATTCAATGCCTGTAAGTTCATTATTAACATCAAATTGATTAACCTCATACTCGCTTAAGTTTTGTTGAATTTCACTAAAAATCATAGGGGGTAGTTTAGGCCCTAAAAACATTTTAGTTATTTGTTCTGTTGTTAAATCATTTGCGTCGTTATTAAATAATGAATTTACGACGACCCCAGCGCCTCTATATCTTATATTTTCATTCTCTTTCTGAAATGCTTTCAATATATTCGTTTGGTTGGTTCCTTCAGCTCCTTCACTGCTTGGTTCAACAAAATCAAACATTGCAAACTCTAATGCGTCGGCTGCTAACTCTTGATTACTTGGCTGTAATATATCTGCATCGGGCATAATGAATTTAGGTCTTAACATACCTCTGGCCATATTAGGCATAGCAGTGTCAAATTCTTTTCCTTGTTGTTGTGAGTATATACCTGCTGGCAGTTCTATAGGTCTCTCAGTTGGTATAAATGCATTTTTTAAAGTTTCTCTATTTGCTAATGATAATGCGCCTGCGCCTATTGTTCCTGCAACAATACCTCCTGCAATTGCTGCTGGTTTTTTCATATCTTCAAATGGTACAATTGCTTTTTCATTTTCATCTAATTCTTTTTTAGCTTCGATATATTTTGTTTCTGCTGCTTTTATAGGAAATATCTTATCGGCCGTTTCTGTTGCCATTACTAAAGTATCACCATAACCTGCATCATCTTTTGATATGCCCTCCATAGTGGATCGAATCGTGTTTGCATTATTTTGTTTAGTCTGTTCTAACTCTTTTTTAGCTTCATCAGCATTTTTGACTAATTTTGGGCGACCTCTTCTTTTTTTAACTTGTTCAACTATTTTTGGCATTTCCTCAGATAATGCATTTCCAATTGGTGGTGCTAATAATCCTGCAATAGCTCCTGCTGAACCAATCATAACAGCAGATGTTGCGGATCCTCCTCCTATTGCGCCTAATGTTGCACCTGCTATAGCGCCATTTAATACATTATTACTTTTAAATCTTCCATTTGTGTCTCTTTGTAAATTAGCTTTTTTTTTGGCCATAGTGAAATCTTGTCTTCTTGCAACTTCGCTTTGTTCAACTCTTTGTTGTTGTAAATCTAATGACGTGCCTATTTTACCTTTTTCTTCTGAATGTTTTTTAACATCTTTTGTTTTGTCTCTTTCTGTTTCTATAGCTAACATATTTGATTCAACATTTTTTAATGATACACCTGGTCTATTTGTTGTTATTACGTCATTACCAATATAATATCGATTAAACAACTCATCAAACCATGACCCAAACCCCGAAGCCCTTGAAGCCATACTTAATAAGTTATTCATTACTGGTCCTGCTATTGGTACAGCTGATGAAAGTCCCAATGATATTAATGCAATTAATATATCGTTTGCACTTTGTGTTGTTATACTTTCACCAGCTATTTTATCTACTATTTCTGCATATTCTGCACCTTTCTCACCCATTTGTCTTGTAATTATTTTTTTTAAATCTTGGCGTTGTTTATATGTCATACCTATGCCCGATAATTTAACATCTTCATTTACATTACCATCTGGAATAATTTGTTCTCGTTGTTCTCCTGATTCTGTTTTTGGTAAATTTAAATTATTGATACTTTGTTTCATATCACTTATACTTTGTTTCATATCACCTATACCACCTTGAATACCACTTATACCACCTTGTATATTACTTAATCTTTGTTCTTGATCTGATAATCCTCCTACTAGTCTATCACTGAGTTGGTCAAATCTTCTATTCATTGCAGTAATTGTTGGTGCTGTTTTTTTACCATCTTTTGCATCAGCATATAAAACCTTCTGAGCTTCTGATAACTCGTCAATCAACGTTAAACCCTTTAAATACTTTGATGGTATTGCCTGTCCTACTTCTTTAATTATATCTTTTATATTTTCTTCATTTATTTGTAATACTTGTCTTTCTGTTTTTGTCTTTGGATAAACATAATATCCCTCAATATTGGTTAAATTTCTCTGAATATTTGCGATGTCTTCCGCCTTGTATTCAAGCTCAGGATATTCGCTCAAAATTGGTCGACTGCTTCCCTTGTCCTTTCCTTTTGCGAATTTTATTGTTTGTACTTTTTTACCTTTTACTTTTTTTTCTTTAGTTTCAATTTTAATTTCTCTAATTTTATTTACATATTTATTTAATAACATATCTTGCATTGTTTTATCTGGATTTGCTCTTATACGTTCTAAGGTTGTATCCATTATAAATTTAGGTATAGCTAACAGGCCTATTAAAATACGTAATCTTAATGCTTGCACGTCTGTCTCTGTCGGTTTATCCATTATATATTATATATTTATATAATATAAAAATGGACGGTGAAACATTAAATATAGAACAAGTTGTGCAAGAACCAGAAGAAGTGCAAGAGCAAGAATTAAAAGACGATGATATGGACAAGATTATAGAAGAATATGAGAAGAAGCATGGAAAGATTTTTATGAATATGTTTTGCAATAATAAACAGGATATTGAAGTGTGGGAGAGTCTGCCATTAACGGACAACCAGAAGAAGTATGTTATATTAAAAGTATTAGATTCTACAATTTGATGACCACACCAGAAAGAGGGGGGCGACAAAATGAGAATGTTGGGGATGGCTACTAAATAAGAATAACTAAATGGGAGTATTGGAGAAGGCGATTAAATGAACAACTAAATGGAGGTGTTGATGATGGCTACTAAATGAGAATGACTAAATAAGAATAACTAAATGGAAGTGTTGGGGAGGGCGACTAAATGAACAATGTAAAAAACTATATATAGTGGAATGTTGGATGAGAATGACTAAATAAGAATGACTAAATAAGAATGACTAAATAAGGATAGTAAAAAACTGTATATAGTGGAATGTTGGAGAAGGCGACTGGATGAGGTGTGTTAGAGAGAGCGACTGGATGAGAATGACTAAAAGGAGATAAGGAGAGAGAGAGAAGGAAGGGAGAGAAGGGAAAAGGAGATAAGGTGGATAGTAAAATATAAAATTGGGAGAAAAAACTAAAATGTTCAACTAAATTGTTCAACTAAATTGTTCAACTAAATAATATTATTCTACTACCCC
>Ga0214919_10007188_pt1 | contig 15092 bp, 10 predicted proteins | sample LL1503_MetaG_FD_177994 | JGI IMG/M metagenome (GOLD analysis project Ga0214919, IMG submission 177994) | Freshwater microbial communities from Lake Lanier, Atlanta, Georgia, United States - LL-1503 | ecosystem: Environmental > Aquatic > Freshwater > Lake | place: USA: Georgia | collected... | reverse complement strand
TTGATTACAAGTTGCTGTTGGGCAAAACAACGGTGATGCAGTACGCATTTCCACAATCTATTCCTAGCTACAACACTTCAGTAGAAGACGCCAATGGTTATGTGGGCTTCAAATCCCTTCAAATTGCGCGCACCAAAGAAGCTTTGGCCTACATCTCAAGCATCATTGATATTCAATATGTAGAGACAAGTAATCCCAACCAAGCCAATACCTTGAGTTTCGCCAACAACACGCAAGCCGACTCGGCAGGCTACGCGCTCTATCCCAGTGCCACCGCATTGGGAAGCGATGTGTTTCTAGACAAAGACTCAAGTGGCACATTCACCCTAAAGAACGGCCAATACCAAACCCTGGCCTTGATTCATGAAATTGGGCATGCACTGGGCTTGGAACATCCTTTTAGCACCCCTGGTGCTACTGGCAGCACTTCTGATCCGCCCTACTTCATCGGCACCGAGGACTCCACGACCTGGACAGTAATGTCCTACACAGACTTCCCTGCACAATATTATTTGAAGTACAGCCCCTTAGACATAGCAGCTCTGCAATATTTGTACGGGCCTAGTAAAGCCTCCAGAATAGGCGACGATACCTACCAACTTTCTGAATCCTCACCCAATTTTATTTGGGATGGCGGCGGCTCCGACACAATTGATGCTAACCACTTCACTGAAGCGGCAAGCATCTATTTGGCACCAGGGTATTGGGGATATGCAGGATCTGCCAAAGCAGACAAGATTACAAACGCCGGTCAAATCACCGTCAACTTTGGCACTGTCATTGAAAATTTGGTAGGCACTCACTATAGCGACCAGTTGTACGGCAACGATGTTGCAAACAAAATTGAGGGCAGTTTGGGCAACGATACGCTCTGTGGTGGTTCAGGCAATGACACACTGGACGGCGGATTAGGAGTCGACACGGCTATTTGGAATTTTGCTTCCAATCAATATCAACTGACTCGCACAGATTTGGATTGGTACCTGACTGACAAAAAGGGCGTCGACGGTACTGACACCTTTAATAACATTGAGAAACTTCAATTCACAGACAGAACGGTCATCATTGAATCGCAGTCTCACGGCAGCTACTCTGACATACCTTCAGACCTCTATCAGTTCTTCATCACAGCCTTCAATGCCGCGCCGGGAGTGACTTACATGGATCAACTGGCTGAGGCTTATCGATATGGCCTTTCCGTCAAAAAGATCGTAGACATCTTCACCACCAAAACTCAGTTTACAGATGTCTATTCGCCCACACTTAGTCATGCAGATATGGCCACGCAATTGGTTACCAACATTGTTAAAAACAGCGCTACATCGACTGCTAAAACAGAAGCAATTATTGACATCAAAGGGGCATTAGATCTCGGTTGGACCGTGGGCGATGTGATCTACACGGTCTTTGGCAACTTGGGCAACAAGTCCTTGACAGATACAAACTGGGCTAACACTGCAAAACAGTTCAACAACGAAATCACTGTGGCCAAGTACTACACAGAGACCTTGAACCAAAGCACGACAGACCTAGAAACTCTAAGAGATGTCATTCAGCCTGTGACGCAATTGACCGACGTCAGCACAGATGCAGTGCTGGCTCAGTTGATAGGCGTGGCTTTAATGACAGGTGGAACTATTCCTTAAATCAAATTAGATTTTTTCTGCAAGGTAACAACGATGAACTTCATTACAAGCAATCAACCATTCACCAAAGAACAGCTGGGAAGTTTTAGCGTTGCCACTGCCATTGGTTATAGAGGTACAGGCCAGACAGGCTTTGAAATTTTGACAGCAGGCGATCTGAACAAAGACGGATATGACGACTTAGTCATCTCATGCCGACTTGAAAGCAATCCGGAAAAAGATGGCGAGATGAAAGTTTTGGTTTTATTTTTTAATCCCAATACAAAAGTTTTTGAATTCAATGAAAAAATTCAATCGAATTTATCTGCCAGTCTTTTTCCAAGAAGAGCTGCGGTTTTAGACTTCAATAATGATGGGTTCAATGATTTGTATGTGGGAGATCACGGGGTTGATGGGAACCGAACTGGATTTCAAAATGGTCTTTATCTGCAAACAGATCAACTATTGAAGTCATGGTCACCGTTCAGTACAACGCCAGTAGATTACAGCCATGGAGTCGTAGTTGCCGACTTTAACAAAGATGGCAGAAGTGATGTTCTCGTACTCAATAGTTTTTTGAACCAAGCAGTAAGCAATGGAATTAGCAACTCATACATCATTGGATCTGTCGGTGAAAAAAATACTTCCATTCAAAAGTTGCAATTCACAAATTCATCTCAATTTAATTTCGATAAGCCTAACGCATACATGCTAGACATGAGTTCATCTGAAAAGGCTAATTTAAGAGAATACCTTAGCGGATATGCAGATGATCTCAACCACGATGGATTACCCGATTTAATACTAGCAGGGAGTACAAATGGATCAAAAAATGGTTTTATTAGTATTTTCAAAACGATCAAAATCGGTCAATATGATTCAAGCATTGATATCCCTCTGAACACGGATTTCACCAGTTCGCAAAATTTAAAGAATGAGGCTGTTGGCGTTAGTGAGTTCACAACTTACGATATTGATCGAGATGGTCAGTTAGAAATTATTGCCACACTCTTTAGTCAATCCAACAATGGCGGTGGCTGGAGCGGTCTATTTTTTCAAGTCCTTAAAGAAAACCCTAATGGCACTTGGCAAGACATCAGCTCTTCCGTTTTTCCTGAACAATACTCAGATCAAACTAGTAACAATAAATGGGCTGGACAACCATTAACAAAAGTGGATCTAGATGGTGATGGCGACCTAGACTTGGTTCTTACTTCTGGGGGAGGAACCAGCGAAGCACGATCCCCTTCCAGTGCTTTTTGGATTTTTGACAAAGGTCAATTCTTTCCTTGGAAGCCTAATGGTGTTGCTTCAAACAATGACGGTGGCAACTACCCTACAGTAGTTGATCTGAATGGCGAAAAACATATTGTTTGGCTGGATTTTCAATGGGATGGCGCAACTCAAAGTGCGGTCAATAACTTTTTTAAAGTATCTGGAATTCAGCTACCTAGTTCGACTGTCAATCAAAAATTCTCTCAACTTACAAATATTGGCACTGCACTAGATAATGCATTTGAGTCTATGGCTGGCGACACTCATTTTTACGGCAATGCCGGATTTGACTCAGTCAAATATTTTGGAGATTCGAATCAATATGAGCTTCAATTTAACTCCGGTCAATGGAATATTTCAAATATTTCAAATTCCAAATCTACGGAATTTGTTAGTCTTAACGATGGGCTGGACATACTAGAGAGTATCGAAAAAATTCAATTCTTAGACCGGTCAATCATGATTGAATCTAAGTCGCACGGCAGCTACTCAGATATTCCAACAGAGCTATATCAATTCTTCATCACTGCATTCAATGCCGCCCCAGGAGTGACTTACATGGATCAACTGGCTGAGGCTTATCGATATGGCCTTTCCGTCAAAAAGATCGTAGACATCTTCACCACCAAAACTCAGTTCACAGATGTCTACTCGCCCACGCTTAGTCATGCAGATATGGCAACGCAATTGGTTACCAACATCGTTAAAAACAGCGCAACCATTTCAGCCAAAACAGAAGCCATTACCGACATCAAAGGTGCCCTAGACATTGGATGGACAGTAGGTGATGTGATCTACACCGTCTTTGGTAACTTGGCCCACAAATCCTTGACAGACACCAACTGGGGCAACACCGCCAAGCAATTTAACAATGAAATCGCCGTAGCCAAGTACTACACCGAGACATTGAGCCAAAGCACCACTGACCTTGAAACGCTCAGAGATGTCATTCAGCCAGTGACGCAGAATACCAATGTAAGTTCAGATACCATGGTGGCTCAGCTGATAGGGGTGGCTTTAATGACGGGTGGCACAGGCTATTAATATTTAGCTATTTAGATTTTTTATACACAAAAATAACAAAATTAGCTCAATGGTAAAACAGGAAAATGAACTCAACTTCGAATCAAGTTTTTGGTTTTGGATACTTGTACTGATTGGAGCCTGTCTAATTAAAGGTGTCGTTTTTCAATTAGACAACAGACCTCAATTTTTTTTAGGTGACTCTGGTGTTTATATCAATACAGCACTCACTGGCAGTCATCCGAATGACCGATCTTATTGGTATGGCGTGTTGATAAGATGGATCGCTGTAAATTCACAGTCATTACAGACTCTGCTTCTTTTTCAAACTGCCTGCGGCGTATTGAGTGCATTAGCCTCAGGATTCATTGCCAACAGAATTTCCCCTGGAAATAGACCAATTATTTGGATGACAGTTGTTTTATGCGCATTAGATCCAGTTCAATTGCTTTTTGAACGATACATTTTGACTGAATCAATCGCTTTATTAGCATTTTCCGGATTGCTGGCAAGCTTAGTATTGATTATGTCTGGTGGCTCATGGAAGTATATGTTGGGTGCAGCGTGCTCCTGTATTGCTCTCATCTCTTTGCGTTCAAGTTTTTTTCCCGCAATTATTTGCGCATTATTTTTTGCTCCGCTGTTTGGCTTAATTGCCAAAAAAATCTCGCTCACAGAGTTGTTTTACTGTTTTCTCATTTCTGCTTCAACATTATCTATTTGCTGGAGTACCACTTCGTCTCTTAAAACTGGGCAAGTCGTCCTGGCAGCATGGAGTCCTTTGCTTACTTCAGATGATTTTCCCAATAAAGAACAAGGTGAAAGGTTCATGGAAGGAATGAATCTTCAAGGCAAAGATTTCTTTAACCGGGAAATTACACTTTTTCGACCTGATGGGATGATTCACAGAATACGGAGTGAAATTTCAGATCCAGATGAGTTAGACAAATTCTCTAAGAAAGTAGCCTTTAATATTTTACGTCGCGACTTTTGGGGCGTTCTGAATTTATCGACAACTTCTTATGGAAAAGTATGGGGTTCAGACTACAGAATGAATCTCATGAAATGGGATATAGGTCAGAACGAGTTACAAGCACCGTTTAGAGATTTGCTTAGAGAAAAATTTCATCTTGAAGCTGAAGAATTACCAAGCCCCACTCTTACTTCAAATCTATATTTGAGCCTTGGGCACAAAACAGTTTTGCTTGCCTTAATTGCGCCATTGTTATTTGTATTATTAGCCACCCTCTCTGACCGCCGAAGCAGTTTGATCATTTGCTTTATTGGATTGATATCAGCAGCACTTTTAATCACAATTTTCACTTTTTCTACACTGCCTGTCATTCGTAATTTACACCCAATATGTTGGATGGTTTCAACTTTACTTCCTGCTTACATCATCAAGTACTTAATTTTAAAAATTCCCAAAAAATGAGATTTTGTAAATTGAACTGCCCCCTCAACCGTACCGAAACATTGAACCAAAGCACCACTGATTTAGAAACGCCAAGAGATGTCACTCAACCAGTCACGCAGACAACCAATGTGAGATCAGACACTGTGGAAGCTCAGTTGATAGACGTAGCATTGATGACGGGTGGCACCGGGCATTAATAAACTTGCTTTGCACTGTTCTCAAGATCCCATCCCGCCCGTCAATAAGGCAACACCAATCAGATGTGCAACTATCGCATCAGAGCTCACATCAGTCCATTGCGTCACAGGCTGAATGGCATCTTTCAGTGTTTCTAAATCAGTGGTGCTTTGGTTCAGAACTTCTGTGTAGTACTTGGCCACTGAAATTTGGTTGTTAAATTGTTTGGCGGTATTGCCCCAACTGATGTCGGTTAATGGTTTGTGGGCTAAGTTGCCAAAGACGGTGTAGATCACATCTCCCACTGACCATCCTAGATCTAAAGCCCCTTTGATGTCCGCAATGGCTTCCGTTTTTAATGAAGCACTGGCGCTTTCTTTCACAATGTTATTGACCAGTTGTGTCGCCATGTCTTTATGGCTCAGATTAGCAGGGTAAACTTCAGTGAACTGTGTTTTAGTGGTGAAGATGTCAACGATTTTTTTGACTGAAAGACCATAGCTATAAGCCTCAGCCAGTTGATCCATGTAAGTCACGCCTGGAGCGGCATTGAAGGCGGTGATGAAGAACTGGTAAAGCTCAGTAGGAAGATCTGAATAGGAGGCATGCGTTTGCGAAGCAATGAACACAGTTTTGTTATCAAACTCCAGAGACTCCATGTTTGCTAAAGAAACAAAGCCTGATGTGCCATTCTTTGCAGCCACATAAATGTTGTCGTATTCAAAGGACAAGTTGTAATTTTCTGGGTCTCCTGAAAATATGGCAGTGTCGTAACCCTTCCCACCATCCATCAGATCATTCCCTTGAAGACCTGCCATTCGATTGTTCAAATCATTGCCAATCAAGACATCATCATTCGCGGTACCAATGACATTTTCAATCCAAGTGCCGGCAGTGATGGCCAGATTATTAATTGCAGCCTCACCTGAACTGGTTAATCCCAAACTGGAGAGCTTCCCTGGATTGAGGTCCAAATAGGCACCAAATGAGAATGAAGATGCGTCAAGGGTGTCGATTCCGCCATCGTCCACCAAGCTGGTCTGCGATTGGGATTGACTTTCACTCAACTTGTAAAATGTATTGCCACCATTGAAAGTTTTTGCGCCATAAAGATATCTAAGCGCCAAGATATCAAGCGGCCCCCAATCTGCTCGAAATAATCCATCGGAAGACCTAGATCCACTCATGACAGAAAGGGCAGTGACATCGTCTTGAGTTCGTAATTGCGTTGCCCATGTGTCGCCACTGCCAGAATTGGTAGGGTGCCTGAGTCCAAGCGCGTGGCCAATTTCATGCACCAGCGCTTCATACCCTTCGCTTCCACTTTGGATACCCAGCATGCTGTCAATGTCCATCCAGACATCACCTGCCAAGTCGCCTGCATTGACTTGTCCTGGCATCCATGTATATCCCTTGGTTTGGGCTTGATCGCTGATACCAAATCGAAGTTGCCCAGTTTTGCCTGAAATTTCCTGAACCTGTGTGAATTCCAATCCGCAGATCTGGGAGGTTTTGCTTAATATTTCTTCAACTATATTTTGCTCAATGGCATTCAAAGCACGAAATCCATTGGCACCCGCACCACTGTTAGGAGCTGTCGTTATAAAACTGAAAGTCAGCTTGACTGAACTTCCAATGGCTGTGTCGATGTTCCATCTGAAATTGGTACCTGCAGCAATGGCCTCTTGAGCCTGTTGTACAGGGGAGATAAAGTCTGCAAGAAAGTAATTTAGGAATGAGCCGCCTTCAACCGTTGGTGCGAATAAATACTCCACATCGATCAAGTCATAAGACGCTCCGCTACCGACAGTCGGCTTGATTGTGGCTTTGCGTCCGTCGACAGAAACTGTCACAGTGACATCAGATAACAATGCTTGTCGCCATGGCTGGCCTGATCCTGGTTGAAACCAATTCAAGCCAACACCATCGCTGCCCAAGCCACCATGGATGGTGTCATTGCCGCCATTGCCCCAAAAGAAATTGTCATGGGCATTTCCAATCATGACATCGTCGTAGCCACTTCCACCCGCACGATCAATTCCAATCAAGACATCCTTATAACCATAGCCATCATTTGCATAGCCTGATTGCAAATCAATCAAAACGCCTTTAGGTGAATCCCAGTAGGCAGGCTCAATGTGCATCCATGTGTCCTGGTCACTGAGAATTTGCTCAAAAATATCATTGCCAGCGCCCCCAATGAACGTACCGTTGTAAGCAACAAATAAGTCGTTTCCATCCAGACCAAATATGTTGCTGTAGTTTCTAGCTTGAGCAATAGTTTGTTTGTAGGTGTCGTCACCTTTCGTGAGCTTAATATCTGCCATGGTGAATCAGCTAAAAGTCTGGGTAAAGCATCAGGCTTTAAAGATAGGAAGTGTCTTGTTTTTAAAGTTGACCAAATTTGGAAATATTGTCAACAGTTGGTCTGAAGGCACGCCCATCCATTGCATCAGAGATGCACCCACTTGATCGGTAGAAGTTGACGGCACCATGCGCCCGCCAGCGCCTGGGTCTGAATCATCGATGCCGCCAAGAACAAGGGAAGGGAATTGACCGATCACCTGCTTACCCGCCACAGCCCCACCCATCACAAACCAATGATTTCCCCATGCATGGTCTGAGCCTCCACCAGAGGCTGGCCGCAAGGTACGCCCAAACTCACTCATTTGTAAAGTTGTGACATCCAAGTCAATGCCAGCATCTCGATTGGATTTGTCAAATGCATTGACGGCTTTGGCCATCACCCTAAGTTGCGCGTCTTGTGTTCTTGCGTCGGTTCCCAGTTGATCGTAATGCGTATCAAAACTTCCCCAAGTTACAAGAAAAATCTGACGGCGATAACCCATTGACTTAAAAACGGGCATCACGCTTGCAATTGTTTGGAGTTTTTGTGAAAGTTCATCGGTACCAAAATCTCCAGTGGGAGCTACGGCTCTGACAAGCGCGTTGGTGATGATGGTCGAATCTGTCAAGCTGCTGCTCAAAGTACTTGCATATTCTGATTCGTAACTATTGCTAAATTGCCAACGCGCCATGTTGTTCAATGTTTGCGTCCAATAGTCTCTGGGAGAGGCCAGATTTGCTGAGCCCCAATACTGAACACCTCCTGGACTGAGAAAAGACACCGCTGATTTCTTGCCCAGTACCAAGGTGCGATTGCTGTCCATGGTGACTGCATTCAACGGATTGAGCATGCTGGCAGGTAGTAATTCCAGCGCACGTCCTGCCCAGCCACTTGTATCTGAATCGCCCCCCCAGCCCTGTTGAATGGCTGTTTGGTCACTGTGAGACATCAAAAATGAAGGTATTTGCACGGCCTTGTCTATCACCTGTTGCGCAGTGGCAGGAACAATCAATGGCCCTGCATTTGCAATCCAAGCCAGCCTCTCTTGGTTATAAAGCGCTGCCAGTGAAGCAATGGCAGGATGAACGCCAAAAGTATGTCCTGCAGAACTTCCAGCAAGTTGGGTCAGGCTGCTTTTGGGGTGGGCCAAGTTTGGCCGCGCACTGCTGTAGTCGTTATAAGCAGCATCGGTTGGCACCAATGTGTTGTTTCCATCATTCCCTCCATTCAAATAGAGACAGACAAGGGCCTTATAGTCTTGGCCAGCCGCAAATCCTGAGCTTGAACTGGACAACAATGACAGACCACCCAAGCCCGTCATCAGTGGCAAAGCAGAGCCTGCTAAAAAACTTCGGCGTTTCATTTCATGGCCCCAAAATAAGGACTGGTTAGCGCAAATTGCATTAGAAGTACAGCGCCCTCTTCTGCCGTTGAATACCCCTGTTTACTCAAAATCATGGCATTCATATTTTGTTTCAACGTAGGCGGCATTGCACCCCTGAACCAAAGTCGCGCAACGAGATCGATGTATGCGCTGGGTGATTCTTTAAATGCATTGACCAATGAATTCAAATCACAACCCGATTCAGTTCGATTGGCCAAGCTGTCAACATTATTCAAGTTAAGCAGTTGCCAATGCAAATTACCCAGCCGGTCTCGGAATTCAAGGGTATTGATTAATTTTTGTTCAGGTGCAAGCAGATTACTTCCTGGCGCTCGGTCTGTGGCTTGGTAATAAGAAAAAATGCTTGACGGATTATCTGGGTTCTGATTTTGAGGCGAGTTAACATTTTTATTACCTTGGTAGGTGCTGTAAAGTGGTTTCTTACAACTCATGCCTCGAAGCAATGCCGCATACCAAAGGACGGGTTCTTTCAACTTGCCAAAGCTTGCACTCGAATTGCCTGGTATGTCGCCCCTGCGAGCTTCTGGGTCCAATAAGATGGCTTTGATGACAGCTTTCATATCCCCGCTAACACCCTGACCATTGTTTCGAAAGACAGACGCAACACGTGATAAATACTCAGGGCTCGGGTTGCTTGTGACGAGGTGTTGAATGAGTCGAAGGCTGACAAAAGGGGCAATGTTGGGATGCTTCATCAACAAGGCAATCACTGCATCTAGTTCATTCGAAGCATCCATGCCCGATGCAATTTTGACACCCATGACTGTTTTACTGCCGCTGTCGTGGAGGAAAGCCTGAGTTTCAGGAACCATGTTGACGCCGTAGTTAAGGTCATTTCCGCTAGGAAGTCCCTGCTTATAACTCATTCTCCAACCTGTCAATGCACGCGCAAGTTCTTCAACATCTTTCTGTGTGTACGTTTCAAGCGGCTTGCCATTGCCATCTCTTTGAACTGATCCATCGAGATTGAGTTTGACAACCCCAAGCGTGAAGAGTTGCATCAGTTCACGGGCAAAGTTTTCGTTAGGCGTGCAGCCCAAGCATTGGGGCGATACCGGCCGATTCTGATCGTTGTTCAGAAAGAATCCCATCATGGGGTGAACAGTGACCGCCCTGAGCAAATCGGCGTAATTTCCAAATACTTGTCTGGCCAGCATGTTGTGATATTCGACATGGCCATAGGGCCTGGCCATCGCAACGGGAATGTATTGAAACACAGACCAAACAACCCGTTGACGCAACTGATCTGGGGCAGACAAAGCCCGAATCCAAAACTGCTCCATAGGGAAGCCACCCGCTTTATTGCTTTCGGCGTCGTTATTGACGTTGTAGTCAATGACCCAATTAGGGGCCAATGTCTGAGTCGGGGCCATCGACAATTGTTTGTCCATCCACGACTCGATCCCAAGCTGGGATAACTCGGATACCAAAGCGGCATTAGGACCAAAGCTTACTTGTTCCGCAGCCCTGGCAGCCGCATAGCTTGTCATTGGTTTTGAAATCAAGGCACGAACTTGTCCTGCCGAATCAAACGCGCCTGGAGACTGCCCAGGACCACATGCAGTTAAATTCAGGCACGCCAAGATAATCAACTTGAGACAGGGTCGTATATAGTGCATGAATGCAGAGGTGTTCAAAAATTTATGACCAGTTTGAACATTATGAAAGCAAAAGCCAAGGCTTTTGTTTTAAATTTGATTTAAGTCAATTTCCAGTGGCTGAAAAAGCGAAAGAATTATGAAAGCAATTATGAAGACATTCATACTATTGATTTTATTGAGCTTAAGTCATTCCTATGCCATTGAGGCAGGCAAACAACTCCCAGCATTGGGGGCTAACGAGTTTCAGCCCACAAAAAATCAATTCATTTACATTGATTACTGGGCTTCGTGGTGCGGCCCTTGTCGTCAATCCTTTCCCTGGATGAATTCAATCCAAAGCAAATATGCCGACAAGGGCTTAAAGCTTGTCGCTGTGAATGTTGACGCAAAACGTTCAGACGCTGACAAATTTTTAATTCATACGCCCGCCAACTTCACAGTTTTTTTTGATCCACAGGGCGATACTGCAAAAAAGCTTTCAATTAAAACAATGCCGACTTCCATGCTGATCAATCCAGAAGGACGTGTGATCTTTGTTCACACGGGTTTTAGAACTGATGAGTCGGCACAAATCGAGGCAAGAATTGTTGAGGCCATGCTTAAGAACTAACAGCTTATGAAAATCAAGGCATTACTTATAGCTTGGGTCAGTGTTCAATTGCTAGCTGGCTGTATCCAAATTCAAAATGTTGAACCCTGGCAAAAGGGCAATCTTGCAAAACCCGAGATGAGCTTTGACGATGACCCGTTGGCGCAATCTTATAAAGAGCACATTTACAGTAGCAAAGAAGCCTCGGCAGGCGGATCTGGCGTTGGCGGAGGTGGCTGTGGCTGTAATTAACAAATCGCATCAAGCGCAATCCCTCGAAAAAGACACACAGGCAGGCGTCAAACGCCTTCCAGAATTTGGCGCTGCTCTTTTAAGCGCTGCAATGGCCTTGCCATGCACCATGGCATTGGCTGAAAGTGCGCCAGAAAAAGGAACCCTTAGCTTTAAATATTTGAATTACAAAGAGCGACAGCAGGTGGTTGAGGGGCTAGAAGGGGCAAGCAACATAGACACCAAGTCAGGTGCTTCGGCATTCAATGATCGAATTCGTGTCAAAGCTACGGCCACCAATGTCGTATTGCCTTTGAACTCAGCATGGTCTTTTTCTGGGACGCAAATTACAGACAGTATTTCAGGCGCGTCTCCTGCCTACCATACACTTGCATTAACTGGCATGCATGATTTTCGAAGAGCTTTAGATGCTGCCCTCACACATTATTCACCTCATGGCACATTGACAGTAGGTCTTAGCCATTCTGGCGAATATGACTATGTTTCTCGCGGCGTTTCAATGCTGGGCACGCATGCAACCGAAGACAAAAACACCACTTGGTCGGCAGGCATTGGTGTAAACCGCGATCAAATCAATCCAAGCAATCAAATTGTTTCTAACGAAACAAAAAAGGGGGCTGATCTAATTTTGGGCGTCACACAAGTCGTTTCGATGAACGACATTGTTCAGCTTAATTTGGGCTATTACACCGGCAAAGGGTACTACTCTGATCCGTACAAAGTTTACGATGAGCGACCCCGAAATCGCCAACATGAAACAGCGCAAGTTCGCTGGAATCATTATTTCAATGATTTAAACGCAACTTCTCGAGTTGCCTACAGATACTATTCCGACAACTGGGGTGTGCGGTCACACACCATTGATGGCGAGTGGGTGCAACGTTTGATGGCCAACTGGAGTGTGACGCCTTCAATTCGGTATTACACACAGAACGCCGCTAAATTTTATGTGCCTGCTGATCCAAGTTCTTACCCCTTTGCACCCAACCCACCAGAAAATGCGATCTACTATTCTGAGGATCAACGCTTGAGTGCGTTTGGTGGGCTGACAATGGGTATGAAAGTGTCCCATCAACTTAATTTGGACACAAAAATTGACATCAAGCTGGAACAATATGGTCAAAAAGGTTCATGGAAGCTGCTGGGTTCTGGAAGTCAACATTTAGCGCCCTTTTATTTTCGAAGCCTTCAAATTGGCATAACAAATTCTTTTTAATTTCTTTTTAAATTTTGATGGTGCCAATTCATCGCGTCATATTTAAAGCAATGGGGAGTGCTTGCGAGATCGTCTTGGCAGCACCTTCGGAAAACGAGGCAAGAAGCCTTGCTCAAAACGCAATAGACGAGGTTTTGAGGATTGAACAGAAATATTCAAGATATCGACCCGACTCCGTGATCACCGCAATCAATCAGTGGGCTGGCAAAGGATTCTATGAATGTGACGGAGAAACTTGGTCACTTTTTGAATTTGCAACAGAGTTGTTTGAAAAAAGTGAAACTTTGTTTGACATCACTTCAGGCGTATTGCGGCGCGCTTGGAATTTTGTAAATCCAGTCATACCCACCCAATCTCAGCTTGAACCCTTGGTCGAACTGGTTGGATGGGACAAAGTTGTAATGAAGTCCAAGAAAATTTGCTTGCCCATCCAAGGCATGGAAATCGATCTGGGCGGATTCGGCAAAGAATATGCTGCAGACTGTGCTGCTAAGCAACTTATCAATACAGGCGTTCAACATGGCTATGTCAATTTAGCTGGCGATATGCGCTTTATTGGCCCTAAGCCAACTGGCGAGCCGTGGATGATTGGCATCCAAGACCCTCGTCAGCGCGATCAAATCATTGCTACGCTGCCAATGTCTTTGGGTGGATTGGCAACCAGTGGCGACTATGAAAAATATTTTGAAGTGAATGGGCAACGCTACTGCCATGTCTTAAACCCACAGACTGGCTACCCAGTTAAACACTGGAGAACGATCAGTGTCCAAGCGCCCTTGGCTGTTTTAGCAGGCTGCATCACCACAATTGCAATGCTGAAAGAAGAAAACGCCTTTTCATTTCTAAAAGCAACCGGCTTCAATTTTTTTGCAATTGATCATCTGGGTGAGATTTACCAGTACCCAAATAACTCGAATCCATCAAAGGAAGATTAAATGGCAAGCTCGTACAAAGGCACCGCTAACAATGACACGTTTGTTCTACAGGTGCCAGGAACTTTTTCTTTAGATGGCCTGGCTGGCGTTGACACCCTTGCCTTAGGGACATCACTGCGATCGCAGTACACCATCAAGCAGGTTGGCACTGCGGTGCTGATCGATTCAGTAACAGGTGCAAGCTCAGCGCTCCATGCAACGCTTTACAACATAGAAATCGTTACTTTTAACAGTGGACGTGATGTTGTAGATTTGCGAACCTACTTCGCCACCACATCAATCAATGGCACTTCAGCCAATGATTCTCTCCAATTGCCGGTTGGCAAGATGACCGTTGATGGCATGTCTGGGGTGGACACTGCAATTTTGACCGGTGCCACCACGGGGTATTCTTTATCCTCTTTGCTCGCAAATTTCAAATTGGACTCGTTAGACCAATTGAGTTCATATACATTTTCGAATGTTGAAAAACTCCAATTCACAGACAGAACGGTCATCATTGAATCTCAGTCTCACGGCAGTTACGCAGACATACCTTCAGAGCTCTATCAATTCTTCATCACCGCCTTCAACGCCGCCCCAGGAGTGACTTATATGGACCAGCTGGCTGAGGCTTATCGTTACGGTTTGTCAGTCAAACAAATTGTCGACATTTTCACCAGCAAAACACAGTTCACCGATGTTTATTCTCCTAGCCTAAGTCATACAGACATGGCCACACAGTTAGTCAATAACATCGTTAAAAGTAGCGCTACCATTTCAGCCAAAACAGAAGCCATTGCCGACATCAAAGGTGCCTTAGACCTTGGTTGGACAGTTGGTGATGTGATCTACACCGTTTTCGGAAACCTGGCCCACAAGTCATTAACAGACACAAATTGGGGTAATACCGCCAAACAATTCAACAGCGAAATCACAGTGGCAAAGTACTACACCGAAACATTGAACCAGAGCACCACTGACCTAGAAACGCTCAGAGATGTCATTCAACCAGTCACACAGACAAGCAATGTGAGCTCAGACACTTTGGTGGCTCAGCTAATTGGTGTTGCACTTATCACTGGAGGCTCAACTGCATAAAGCCATCACTCACACTGTAGGGGACAAAGTGATGTCATGGCATTTTTGATATGCCATAACATAACATTGAAACTTAAGATCCGAGTCCGCCAGTCATTAAAGCTACACCAATCAGTTGGGCCACCACTGTATTGGAGCTGACATCGGTGG
>Ga0214919_10007187_pt1 | contig 15093 bp, 13 predicted proteins | sample LL1503_MetaG_FD_177994 | JGI IMG/M metagenome (GOLD analysis project Ga0214919, IMG submission 177994) | Freshwater microbial communities from Lake Lanier, Atlanta, Georgia, United States - LL-1503 | ecosystem: Environmental > Aquatic > Freshwater > Lake | place: USA: Georgia | collected... | reverse complement strand
GGTGTTAGGATCTACATTTAAATCCCAATCCAATACATCTAATAAAGCATCGTAATCACCAATACTTTCTTTAGGTGTTCCGTTCCATAATAATTCATCCGGAATAATTGCTTCGTTTACCAAAGATTGATACATGGCAAAAACATCAGACGCTTTTTGAGGCTCATAAGTACACATACTTCCAGGTGCGTGCAGTAATCCTGGAGGCACATCCCATCCAGTACCTGGTTCTAGTTTATATGCTTGTGAGAAGTTGGTAATTTTATTATCGCCTTTTGAAAAGTTAACCAAGCACTCTTTAATTTGTTCTTTAGTAGTGCCTGGAGAAATACCAATAAAAGTATATGGGAAATCACCGCCATGATTATTTAGTTGCGGTGGAAAATAATAGGCTTCTGGTTTTCCTTTTTGACCAATAAGCGCTGCTTTTTCATCGTTGTGGTGCACATGATGCGGAAGGGGTCCCATGTTATCAAAAAATTTCGAATACATTGGCCAGCTATTATATTCATTCCATAAACGATCGCCAATAATTTCGCCTTTTAATTCATCAATTGCATCCTTTAATAAAATTTGGTGGATGGTTGTTCCATCATTATAAACAACGGGGCTCAATCCTTCGTTCTCACCAGTGAGTGGTCCGTTTTTTGCAGGCGTTGTAGAAGATAGCCAACGCTCGTCAATACCGCCGCGCACACCTCCTAAAACATAATAATCATCGGGATGTAATTTAATGCGGCGACCAGGTACACAAAATGATCTAGGCACCCAAGTAGGTGCTAATCTTAAAATTCCTTTGCCTTGTTCGAGTGCTTTTTGTGCGATGCTTTTATTTTCCATATTAAAATTGATGGGTTGATTTATTAAATTGTTGTTTCTTGAATTATTTTTTTAATAGCTTCTTGATTATTTAAAATATCAATTTCTAAATCATAGGAGCGTGTTTCGCCTGGTGCAATAAAAATTAGCGAATTCTCGGCGCGTGCCTTAGACTGACCAATTGGTGGATGGGTTCCTGGTTCAATGCCCATAACATATTCGCCTTTTGACCAGTGTTGCCAATTGGTTAGCCAATGCAATTGTTTTTTAGGAAATTTTAATACTGCCGCAAGCCCTATTTTTTTATTTTCAATGCCACATACACAAATGCCATCATTGTTTGGTGCGATGTCAATAAAAAAAACATCTTGTCCTGGGCCATTGTGTTTTTCGCTAACTGCAGGACAAGTTTTTATTGCTTCACCATTACAAAAAAATTGAGCGCCCTCATCTGCAAGCGGCCAACCAAAATTGCAATGGTATAATAGCATGTGTGGCGCCGATTCATTTCCGCGATTGATAATTTCATCGTGAATATAAATAGTGGAACTTCCTAATTTTGCAGATATGGTTCTTTTTAATTCGAGGCTTGGACCAAAAATTTGTGTTTGTTTAATAATGCCTGTAATACTCATTGTAAAAATTCCCCGCGCGGGATCGGGTTGAATAATAGAAACTATTTCGGCAGGAATATTACTAATCAATCCATGTAAACCGCGCACACCATAATCATCCTGTTCGGGGCCACCAACATGCGAGAGGCCGCATGTTGTGATTAGTCCACCACCAAATGTTCTTAACCAATCGGTGCCTGCGTGAGAAAATGGTTGTGGTGCTACAACACCTGGATGATTAAGCCAGGTTAAACTGTGTTGATTAAAAAAAGCATCCGCAATATCCATTGCTCTATCTATAACCACTTTAAATCGAAGTCCGGTTCCGGTATTGATCCAAGCAATGCGCACGCCTTTACCAGGCCCGTTATCTAAAACGGATGTTTCAATGCCGCCTACTTGTGCAACATTAGAAACTTTATCACTCCACATGGCGCTGGTTGATGGCATCTTTTTTAATTCGTTTTTTTAGTGTAAATCGGGTGATTTTTATTTCCACTAGATTTTAAATAAGCAATGAGGTCACTTAGTTCTTCACTATTTAAACCATTAATCAAACCAGGAAGCATAGGAGAGCTATCAGAAACCCGAGTACGTGCTACTTCTTTTTTTGCAAGCGATCTTACAACACTAGTAGCAAATGGATTTTGAGAAATATAATAATTACTATTATCCTGGCGAATAACTCTACCTAAAATTGATCCTCCTTTTTTCAGAAAGAAAATGGTAGAACCAAATTGGTCTGAAATAGTTTTGCTAGGCTCAATGATAGACTCCAATATATCTTTGGTGCTAAACCTACTACCTAATTGTGTAAGGTCAGGACCTGCAATACCGCCTTCTCCTTTCATTTGATGACAAGAGGCACAAAGTGTTGCTGTGAACATCGCTTTTCCGCGGGTGAAGCTTCTTGCAGTAGTGCTAGAATCTACTACGTTTACTGCTTGTGTTAGTTTCCAATTTTTTCCTGGACCTTTTGGCATTATAGTACCAACGGGTACCCCCGACCTAGAAATAGACACAACCGAATCCCCAGAAATTTTATTAAAATAATCAAACTGGTCTTTGGGTGCATTTGCTAGTGCAGTTTTGCGTGCACTATTTATAAATCCAACAAAACTAACACCACCCCTATAACTAAAGGCTTTATAAAACCATTGAAAATACTTTTTTTGTAATTCGGGTGTCCAACCATTTTTAGCTTGGCTTAACACATTCGCATACCAGGTTTGTTGTGAAGGTGGAATTCTGGCAAGCATCGCAGCAATATCCATTCCGTATTGTGGGTTACGTAAAATTAAATCAGAAGATTCTGAAATTGATTTTTGTGTAGGCGCCTCATCTTTTGCAGTTAGCAATAATGCCATTGTTTTTTCAACCGATTTTGGGGCATCGATATACACCATCATTTTACTTAATTCTCTATTAAGGCTATTTGTTTTAGCAGGATAATAAGGATTTAAAAAAGTGGCTACTTCTTTTTTAATTTCTGCAGAAGGCTGACCTTGGCGAATAAAAATTAATTCAATAGCACGAAGCAAATCGAGTTGTTGTGATTCAGATAGTTTTGAAAAATCAACCTTGGTTAATTGACTAACCACCACAGTTCCAGAACCAACAGTTCCTTTATGCGCAAGGGCAATGGCTGCTTGGGTTAAAGCAATCGGGTCTTTTTCGGCAAGTAATTTATTGTACCACTCTTCTACAGGCTGGTTTTCAATAGCAACCCTTGCTGCATATCTAATATATCGATCGGCGTTTTTTAAATTGGGCCAAGAAAAATCAACAGAGGCGGGGTTTTTAGTGCCATGAAAAGCTTCTAATTGACGGCGTGTTTTTATTGCGCTGGTTACTTCGGCAACAGGAAGATTATCATTACTTAAAGTATTGTCTCCATAATATACGCGGTATAAATCAGACTCAAGTCTGCGACCACCCGTTAAAAAGTACAAAGCACCATCCGGACCAATTGTGCCATCTGTTAATGGAAGTGGTGCGCCCGAAATAAATTCTTCTCCAGTGGTTTTATAAGAGGCACCATCTGGCTCATTATATATGGCATAAATAATTCCAAAACTCCAATCAAAAGCAAACATTGCTTTTCTATATTTTTTTGGAAAGCGCGCGTTACCTCCATAAATCAAATTTGTAGGAGAGCCTTGTCCTACATTAATTACAGCAGGAAGGTTGTCGGGATATTTAGGAGACCACTTATCTGTACCGGGTCTCCATCCAAACTCTGCACCACTTGTTACATGAACAATTCTAGTAGGGCGATACCAAGGTGTGCCAAAATCCCACTCCATATCAGAATCATATGCAAATAATTCGCCCTGATCATTAAACGCTAAATCAAAAGGGTTTCTAAAACCAGAAGCAATTAATTCCCAATTAGCACCCGTGGAATCTAGGTGTGCAATCCAACCGCCATGTGTTTGCACGGTATTGTCGTGTCCGTTAGGATCTTTAATTAGAGGAAATAAATTATCTATTTTACTTTCTGGATAATTACGATAAGAATTTAGTTTTGGAATTTTTGTAAAGTTTCCTGCTACCACATAAATAGATTGTTTATCGGGCGACAGTATCACGCTGTGTGGGCCATGTTCGCCCTCACCTTCAAGCGCTTTTATTAAGGTTACTTTATCAAATTGGTCATCTCCATCGGTGTCTTGAAGTCTGTATAAACCACTTCCTCTCTTAAACTTTTCATTAGAGGTGTTATTAATCATAACATACAAGCTATTAAAAGCCCATAGTAAGCCATGAGCATGACCCATGGTTACGGGGCTTTTAGTAGATGCACTATCTGTTGTAATTTTTAATTCTTCAATCTTTACTTTAGTAATTGTATCTCCTATTTTAGGAACAATTAGACGATATAATGACCCATATTGATCAGAAGCAATAATGCGTCCTTTATTATCAAAAGCCATTGAAACCCAAGAGCCTTCTCCTTTTTCAGAAGGACCATACAGGCGTTCTGCATGAAAACCTTCTGGAAGTTTCAGGTTGGTTATTTTAGGGTCTTTGGGGTCTTGAAAAAAAGCTCTTTTGTTTTCAGTAAAAGAAATTAATACCACCATCAAAAGAATGGTACTAAGTAAAATTTTAATTTTGTTGCGATTTTTATTCATTTTTTCAGTTTAATGCTCAGTAAAAGCAATGCAATTGTTAATAAGGAAAAATAAGCTTTATGAATCAAATAAAAAAGGGGAAACGGAGATATTTTTAGAATTTCTTCTGACCAACCTAGCTCGTTTACTTTGCTTTACAGACAATATCCCAATGATATTTTGTTTCTAAGATTGCAAAATCCACGTACTCTTACCCCAAATACAAATAAGTTGGTATTTATTATTTATTTATATAAGACCACTTTTGTGTTATTATTTATAAACTCTTGCATTCAGTTGCGTTTTTAGACCTTTTAAGGTTTCAGTCAACTTAATTCGTTTGTTTTTCATCTTCTGAAATTTTTAAAATAATAGATCTATAATTATGCTTCCGTCTTTTAGTGTATTAAAAAAGAATCTAAAGAATAATGTAGATTCTTTAAAAGTTATTAAAATTGCAATTCTCGCTGATACAGCCTCTCAATTAGTCACTCAAGCTATAAAAGGATATGGCATTGAAAACAAAGTCAATTTTGAAATTTTTGAAGCCGACTATAATCAAATTGATCATCAGATTTTCGATCCTACGTCTGAACTATTTAAATTTGCACCCGATTTTTTAATTATCCTTAAGAGTACGGAACATCTAACAAAACATTTTTATACACTTGATAGAGATAAAAAAGAAAATTTTGCGGCTACCCAGATTGAATATATTGATGTGCTTTATCAAACTATTTCTCAAAAATTAAATTGCTATATATTAATAACCAACTTTATTGAATTAAACGATTCTGTTTTTGGCAATTATGCATCTAAAGTAGTTTCTTCATTTTCTTACCAAATCAAAAGGCTTAATCTTAATTTAATGGATTATTGCCAAAATAGAAATAAAGTTTACATCATTGATGTAGATTCTCAAATAACGCAATTGGGTTATCAACAGACCTTCGATCCAAAGATGTACTTCATTGCTGATATGGTTTTTAATATTGACTTTTTGCCTTATTTGGCAAAAAATATATATGATATTATACTTGCAATTTCAGGCAGTTTTAAAAAGTGTATTATACTAGATCTAGATAACACTCTTTGGGGAGGTATAATTGGAGATGATGGTATTGATGGTATTGAAATTGGCAACCTTGGGAATGGTAAGATCTTTTCAGAACTTCAGTTATGGGTAAAGCAGCTTAAACAAAGAGGTATAATTATTGCTATATGTAGCAAAAACACGGAGGAGATTGCACTTGAGCCCTTTAAAACTCACCCAGAAATGGTGTTGCGTTTAGAAGATATTGCCATTTTTGTTGCAAATTGGAAGAACAAAGCCGATAATATTCGATTTATTCAGAGTGTTCTAAATATCGGCATGGACTCAATGGTTTTTATTGACGATAATCCCTTTGAGCGCGAACTAGTTAAAAAAGAGATTCCTGAAATAACTGTTCCTTCGCTTCCAGAAGATGCTGCAGAATATTTAATTTTCATAAAATCATTAAACCTTTTCGAAACGGCATCATTTACGCTAGATGATGAATATCGTACAGTGAAATATCAAAAGGAAGCAGAGCGAAGTTTTTTACAAAACAGCTTTGCCAATATGGATGATTTTTTAGCAAATTTAGAAATGGTATCTGAAGTCAAGCCGTTTTTAGGTTTTAATATACCAAGAGTATCTCAACTCTCGCAACGTTCTAACCAATTTAATCTGCGTACAATTAGATATTCTGAACAAGAATTAATTGAAATTTCTACAGACTCGAATTATTACACCTTTTCATTTTCGCTTGTAGATAAATATGGAGACAATGGACTTATTGCTTTTGTAATTCTAAATAAAATTGATGAGTCAACTTTATTTATAGAAAACTGGGTAATGAGTTGTAGGGTACTTAAGCGTGGTATGGAAATATTTACTTTAGATTATGTTGTGAGTAATGCAAAATTAAATGGATTCAATAAAATTGTTGCAGAGTATATTCCAACCAAAAAAAACACTTTAGTTAAAGAGCATTATTCATCTTTAGGGTTTGAGCTTTTACCCAATAACCAATATGTTTTAGACCTAAATATATATAAATTAGGCACCCAAAATTTTATCACCCGCATTTAAAAAAATACCATGGACAAAAAAGAAATACTAATTAAGATTAATGAAATATTTAAAAATATTTTAGATAATAAAGCCCTTACTATTTATGAAAATACAATAGCATCTGATGTAGAAGATTGGGATTCACTGAATCATATTCAAATTATTGTTGCTATTGAAAAAACATTTAAAATTAGATTCACTACCAACGAAATTCACCACTTTAAAAATGTTGGAGAATTGTTGGTGGCAATAGAAAGTAAATTAGCTTAAGTAAAACTTTTATTCTTTTAAAAATGCTTTTTAATTCAATTGAATTTTTATTTTTTTTCCCAATAGTAACTGTGCTATTTTTTATTTTACCTCATCGTTTAAGGTGGCAGTTATTACTTGGCGCATCTTGTTTCTTTTACATGTTTTTCAAGCCAGAGTATATTCTTATACTCGCGGCTACAATTATAGTAGATTATTTTGCAGGTATTCTGATTGATGAGGCTCCTACAGAAAAATTAAAAAAGAAGTATTTACTAATTAGTTTAGTGGCTAATATTGGAGTACTTGCGGTATTTAAATATTTTAATTTTATAAACAATAATGTAACTGGTCTGGCTTATGTTTTTGGATTTCATAATCCAATTCCTTCATTGAATATGTTATTGCCAATTGGATTGTCTTTTCATACTTTTCAGGCAATGAGTTATACGCTCGAAATATCACGTGGCAATTATAAAGCAGAAAAGCATTTTGGAATTTATGCGTTATACGTAATGTTTTATCCACAATTAGTTGCTGGACCAATTGAAAGGCCACAAAATATTATATACCAGTTTTATGAGGAAAAAAAGTTTGACTATGATCGTGTAATGAGTGGCCTTCGTTTGATGCTATGGGGATTTTTAAAAAAAATAGTCATTGCAGACAACTTAACAACTTACACTGATGGAGTTTTCAATAATCTGCACAAACAGACATCCATAGCAATACTTATTTCAATATTTTTCTTTGCATTTCAAATCTTTTGTGATTTTTCGGCATATACAGATATTGCACGTGGGGCTGCAAGAGTAATGGGATATGAGCTAATTAAAAATTTTAATTATCCATTTCGAAGTAGAAGTGTAACAGAATTTTGGAGACGTTGGCATATGTCATTAACCAGCTGGTTTAACGATTATTTGTTTACACCTTTAGTTATTAAAAATCGACGATCAATTTCTTTTGGAATCATTTTTGCATTAATGATAACTTTCTCCTTAAGTGGTTTGTGGCATGGCGCAGCTTGGACATATGTGAGCTTTGGCGTTATGCATGGATTTGCAACCAGCTATGAATTTATTACAAAAAAATGGCGATCTAGGCTATCAAAAAAAATAAACCCTTTCATTTATAATCATATTAGTCAATTACTAACTTTCTTATTTGCGTGTTTTACATGGATATTTTTTAGGGCAAATACTATGGATGATGCTTTTTATATTTTATCTCGTATTCCGGAGATATTTAATGAAATTAACCATTGGTCAATTACCAGGTCTAAACCTATTTTTGATGAAAGCATGTCAAATCTGGGTCATATTTATTGTTTTATGTTTATAATAGTTCTTGAAGGCCTTCACTATTTAGATAATCATTACCAGATATTTCATCTTGTACTTAAGCAAAATAAATTTATTCGCTGGACAGTTTATTATTCTATGATGCTGATTATAATTTTCTTTGCTTCGGCAACTTCACATAGGTTTATTTATTTCCAATTTTAAAATATGAAGAAGCTAATAATTAAAATTTTATTGTTTGTTTTTCTTTTGTACATCCCATTATATTTTTTACAAAACATTGTTGATAAAGGCTTGCGCAAATATCGAGAAGAAGAGTATAGTGTTTGGAATGATATATTTGAAGGTAATATTAATGCAGAACTAATTATTATTGGTGCCTCACGTTCTTTTGTTAATATATCTCCATTACTTCTTGATTCAACGCTACATCAAAAAGCATATAATCTTGGAATTGATGGTGGCGATTTTAATTTGGCTTATACTCGCTTAAAAGTATATCTACGAAAAAATAAAAAGCCTAAAACAATTATTTATTCAATTTCTACACCAGATCTTCAAAGAAGCAGTGAATTTTATAATATGGAACAGTTTATACCGTATTTGAACGATACAATTTTAAGAAATGGTATTGAGGGCTATGAAAATAGTTTTAAAAAGTTTGATTATATTATACCTGCAATGAAATATCGTTCTTATCCAAAATATTACTCAATTGGAGTTAAATTATATTATGGAGCTAGCGTAAATATTGAAGATGGACATAAACGTATAAACGGGTATCAAGCAAGACCTCGTATTTGGGATAGTAGTTTTCATACATTCAAATCCTCAGGTAAAAAGTATAATATAAAACCGGAATTTATTTTTATTAAACAATTTTATGAACTAATAGACCTTTGTAAAAAACAAAATATTAAGCTGTATTTTGTTTTTTCGCCAGAATACAAAAACGTGCAGCCAATGTTTGTTAACCGAGATTCTATTTTTGCCATCTATTCTACTGCTGCTAGACTAAATAATATACCATTCTTTAATTATTCAAATGATAGTATTTCATATAACACTAAATATTTTTATAACTCCGAACACTTAAATCAATTTGGCTCAGAAATATTTACTCGTAAATTGGCAATGGATATTAAAAACAGTAGTTTAATCTCTATTCATTAAACTAATTTATTTTCTGAATTTTAGTGATAATTATTTGGATGTTTTACAACAATGCAACAAAAATTTAGGCATTAAAAATATGAAACACAGGTTTGAAGTTTTAGATATTTTTAGAGGTATTTTTGCAAGTTTTATATTTTGTTATCATTTAAGCCCATTTGCAAATACCCCTCTTATTAATAATGAGTTTTTTAAGAACTTAGATTTATTTGTTGATTTTTTCTTTGTATTGAGCGGATTTGTTATTTCCTTCAGATACCAATCAATTGCTTCAGTGAATGAATTAAAAACTTTTTTTAAGAAAAGACTACTTCGACTTTATCCACTACATTTCATTTTGTTATTTATTTTTGTAGGAATTGAACTAGTTAAACATTATTTTGAAGGACATGTTCAAATTAATCAACTCAATAATCTGAATAATAACTGGACAAGTTTTTTTTCTTCATTATTCTTATTGAATTCAGTAAAGCTACCTGGTGTTAATGATGTAAGCTGGAATATACCTAGTTGGTCTATAAGCGCTGAAACTATTGCCTATATTGTATTTGGAGGGACTGTAATTAGTATTAATAAATTCTTTTTGAATAAAATTAAGAATTTTGTGTATTTATTTATAATAGCAATTTCAGTTATATCATTAGTTTTAATAACTGGAAACCTTAAGCTAACTCTTAATTACGATTTTGGTTTTTTGAGAGGTATTTTAGGATTTTTCACAGGAGTCATTTGCTTTAATGGTTTTATTTATTTTAAAAAAACATTTCAAGACATCCCTTCTAAAATATTTAGTTTAACAGAATCACTTTTAATTATTTTGATGATTATTATGATCTGTGAAGGATCTATTTTAAAAGAATATGGATATTTATATGAGATATTTTTTTTTATTTCTATTTTTATTTTTGCATTTGAAAAAGGAGTAATTTCAACTTATATAAAGAAGCCCATAATCTTACATAAAATAGGTTCGTATTCCTATTCAATATATATGTTACATACACTTTTCATCAGCATTTTTAATATTGTTTTTATACGGCTGTTAAAATTTCCTCCCTCAGCTTATAGTTATCTAATCATTTTGAATTACTATATTATTTACAAGGCTTCAGAGTGGAGCTTTAAAAATATTGAAATGAAGTTTAGTTTTAAAGCAACTAAAAAATCATAAATTTTATATTAAGTTCTTCCTAGAGTAGTCGCAGCATTATGATTGGGGATGCCACTAACACCGTCGCCACTAGGTCAATTTATATCGAATTTCCACCTCCTACAGAGCATATATAAAAAGATTTTTAATTTGAAAGTAAGTATATCTAAATTTCACTTGCCCACCATGCCCAAATAATTAAAATGGGCTGCCCTACAAATAGGCGTACGCAGGATAATAATGGCGTAATGCTGAATGACCCTAGCATAAAATATCCTTTTTGAATAAAATAAATATGCGATGGGATAAAAGTAATTAACATAATAATTATGCCTTTTCCAGCTAATGAACGAGTTGCTGTAGGTATTAATAGTAGTGCTAATATTATTTCAACTATACCAGATAATATATTTATCTCTTTGGCCCAGGCAGCTAAGTAAGGCGGTATAATAGGTAGATAAAAAGAAGGGGTAGCAAAGTGATTATACCCTGCAAAAAGGTAAAAGACTATTAAAAAATAGAAGAGTGTTTGTTTAATAATTTTTATTTGCATCCCTTATTGTATATAAAATTTACTTACAAAAAAATGGGTTACTGTGTTATAAACAGCACACTAAATAAAATTTAATTATTTTAAATAAAGCTTGAATTTAATTTGAATTTCATTCTCGGCTTTCACAAATAATAAAGAGGGCCGTTTGACTTTATAATCTTCTAATAGAATAGGAAATATTCCTTCAAAAAACACCTTACCTTCTTTATCAATTTGCTTAGCACTAAAAGAAATTTGTTTGGTAACTCCATGAAATTGCAGCTGCCCGTTAACCAATAAATCGTTTTGGTTGTATATAATACTTGTACTATTAAAAATGATATTTGGATAAGTAAGGGCATCAAGCACTTCAATCATATGACTATCTCTATTAGACAATCCGCTATTGAAACTACTCACTTTGGTTGAAACAGCAATTTTAGTGATTTTATTAGTTGGACTTGCATTTTCCCAATTTGCTTGAACTTTTAATATATCAGAAACACCATCCCATTCATGTAGCTTATGTCGCATATGATAGGTAATAGTACTTTTTTCTGCCAAGGGCTGTTGTAAAGGTGCTAGATTATACAAAAAAGGAGATACGAATAGTAAAAAAAAATTTAACATAGTTTATACTTTAAAATTTTATAACAATCATTGCGGTTGCAAGGCTAGCAAATGTAGTATAGGCAGCTGCCCTATGCCATGGCTTTAAGGAAACATCCTTTTCAATTCTATTACCTAATATATTTGTAGCAATCATGCCAGTCAAATGAACCACAGCTAGCCATTTATGAATACGCATTGAACTTAGTTTTTTATCACGATGAAAAACAGCAGGAGGTGTCAATAAACTATTAACAGCAGTAATCCCATAAATAAGATTTACAGCAGATCCTAAGTTTTCATGTAATTGTTTCACGCTGTAATCTCCCTTATACAATTGGCTTCCTACAATGCCTTGTGCAAGCATTGCTCCGAGTGTTAAAAAACCTCCTAGTTGATGAACTTGCAGCATTTTTCTTCTTATATTCAATTGAATGGTTCGCTCTTTAACCATATCTCCATTTCCAAATTTATTTTTCAATAAACCATGACTACCCCAAAGCATGGATTGGGTAAACAACATTTTCTGCGGCATTAATAAGCTGGAGTCAATTTCATTAATATCCATGTTATTTACCTGAATGGTCGTATCATTTTGGGCGCATAACTGGTTGTTTATTAATAAGAAAAATAAAATTTGTAGGATGTAGCGCTTAAACATGATATGGGTTTTGAATACTCAAAATTACAACCTATTTTTATAACAAATACAAGCATTAATTGCTGGTATAATTTAATTTGAAAATTTCATTCAAATAATCTTTCAATAATACAAGTTATTTGAAAAGAGGCTCCATCATTTTACTATTAAGTTCTTTCCATTTTGTAAAAAGCTCATTGAATTTATCTGGATTATTTTTGATTAGGTTATTATTTTCTCCAAGATCTTCTGCAAGGTTATACAGTTCCCATTCCGGTTGCTGGCCGTAAAATTTATTGCTAAAAATTTTCCAGTTCCCTTCGCGAAAGGCTGTCAATCCATTTTGACGCCAATATAAAGACTGATGTGGCTGGCCTAGTTTCTCGCCTTTGATGTAGGGCAACAAATTCACCCCATCAATATCCTGTGGGGATTCCGCGCCTGTGGCCATAGCAACGGTAGGCAAAATATCCAACGATATTACAGGGCTTTCATAGGTTTTTCCAGAGGGAATTTGGCCTTTCCATTGAATAATAAAAGGTATTCTGATTCCGCCTTCATACAAGTTTCCCTTTTCTCCGCGAAGAGGTAAATTGCTGGATGTCAGTTCTCTGGTTGGACCACCATTGTCACTCAAGAAAATGATTATGGTATTATCCTCTAAGCCGGATTCTCTTATTTTTTTAATAATTTGGCCAATACCACGATCCATGTTCATAAGCATGCCTGCAAATATCTTCCGTTGAATATCTTCAATACCTGAAAGCCCAGCCAGATCTTCATTTTTTGCTTGCATTGGGCTATGAACTGAATTGAACGCAACTTCTAGAAAAAACGGTTGATCTTTTTTTCGGTCAATAAAACTGATTGCTTCTCTGGTAAAGGCTTCTGTTAGGTAGTTGCTTTCTTCAACAGGCTGACTGCCTCGCAGGATTGGATTATTGGCATCATAAGGAGGTTCATCATTTCCCATTGCGGTATAATAGATCGTATTACCCTTAATCAACCTGCCTTTAAACCCATCAGGAAGGGTCCGGCGCCTATACATTGAAGTAACGTCATTCCAGGTAGGATAGGCATAAGAATGGCCTTCGTGCATGAAGCCAAAAAATTCATCAAATCCACGCCGCATAGGATGATATTTTGCGGTGCCTCCAAGGTGCCATTTTCCTATAACTGCAGTTGCATAACCATTGTTGTGTAAAATCTCAGCCATCGTTTTCTGATCGGTGGGCAGGCCATAACCAGGATCATCATTTTTTGCACCAATTGGATTATTTTCATAACCAAATCTTGTTTGATATTTTCCTGTTAGGATCCCAGCCCTAGACGGACTGCAGTTTGGAGCGCTAACATACCCCGACGTAAATCGTATTCCGTTTTTTGCAATCGCATCGATGTTCGGAGTAGGAATTTGTAAATTTCCCTGACACCCTAATTCTCCGTAACCCAGATCATCGGCTATAATCAGCACGATATTTGGTCTTGACAAAGCGCGCTTCTTAGTAGATGCCTGAATGTAGTTTGGAACAACCGCACCCAAAAAACCTAAAATCAAAATAAATGATTTCATCTTTATATGGCTTTTATCTTTTGTTCTACACCTGTTTTTCATAAAGTAAATATAACAAAAGATGCAACTACCCTAACTCACTGACGGACAAAGAAAAAGCCATCATTTCTGATGGCTTGTCTAGTTTGGCTCCCCCTTACAGACGAAAGATGCAATTATAATACGTTTATTGAGTATGTGGTTATCAGGAAACTAAAGGGTTGAACTTCCTGCAAGTTTGCAGGAAGTCTATTTGTCATTTAACCCTATACCAAATCCAAACATTGCTGCGACCAGGGCAAGGTGAATAATCAAAACTGCCTTTTGCCAAGTTGGTCTGTCATTCCATTTTTGTTCTGGATTGAATGGGTCAAATGCCAATCCTATACCTAGAGATGCTGCTGCTTGAACATAGTCTTTAGAGAAAATGGCTTGGTATAAGCCTAATAGTAAAAAACCAATATAGAGATACTTGCTGAAAGGTGCGTTCATTTTGTGTCCGTTTGATTTAGAGCAAAATTAAAATTTTTTTATTTAGAAAGAAATATACCTACCGAGGTGTTATTGTCCTAAGGTTATTAATTTTAATTATCTTTATAGTAAATAATGAATCCTATGAAAAGAGCTTTTGTTGATGTTGATATATATGCATCAAGAAATATGTCTAAGGATAAGAATATTGATTACCAATTTTGGTTTGATAAAACTATTCAAGAAAAATTAGCTGCTTCAGTTGCGATGATTGAACTTTCTTTTAATACCAAAAATTTTGTCAAAAACAAAGTTGATCGTAAACAACTTTCATCTTATAAAAGAGCTTTTTAATGAATATTTTTAATGACGATTTTAAAGACTTCATATTATATTTAAACCAAAATGAAGTTGAATATATTATTGTAGGAGGATACGCTGTTATTATAAGAGGCTATAGCAGATCAACAGGAGATATAGATATTTGGGTAAATAAAACTGAAGAGAATTTTATTAAACTACAAAAAGCTATAATGGCATTTGGCCTACCTGAGATTGCTGTTAAGAAAGAAGAATTTTTTTCTGACAACTTTGATGTTTTTGCATTTGGCAAACCACCTTATGCAATTGAAATAATGACAGCTGTAAAAGGTTTAGATTTTATTAGTACTTTCAATAATTCTACAATTGAACAAGTAAACGAAACTCCCGTTAGAATAATACATTTACAAAATTTATTAGAAGCCAAAAAAGCGGCTGGAAGAAA
>Ga0214919_10007186_pt1 | contig 15093 bp, 11 predicted proteins | sample LL1503_MetaG_FD_177994 | JGI IMG/M metagenome (GOLD analysis project Ga0214919, IMG submission 177994) | Freshwater microbial communities from Lake Lanier, Atlanta, Georgia, United States - LL-1503 | ecosystem: Environmental > Aquatic > Freshwater > Lake | place: USA: Georgia | collected... | reverse complement strand
ATGCTTATTTCCTTTTGACGTCGCCGCCCTGTGTCATCAGGCAGGCCGCCACGATGTCGTCTTCCATGTCAACGGTAAAGCCCTTGTCTTTGGGCAACACCAGTTTCAAAAAATCCAGCACATTGCGTGCATACAGCGCAGACGCGTCAGCGGCCACCAGCGCAGGCAAATTGGTTTCACCCACCAGCGTGACACCGTGTTTGACCACGGTGCGGTCGGCTTCGCTCAAGGGGCAGTTGCCGCCCACGCCATCTGCACCTTTGCCTGCTGCCAAGTCGATGATGACCGAGCCGGGTTTCATGCTTTTGACCATGTCCTCGGTGATCAGCACCGGCGCTGCACGACCGGGTATCAAGGCGGTAGAAATCACCGCGTCGGCCTGCGCCACGCGCTTGGCCACTTCCACCTTCTGGCGATCCAGCCAGCTCGCTGGCATGGGCCGCGCATAACCGCCCACGCCTTCGGCAGCTTCTTTTTCTTCAGCAGTTTCATAAGGCACGTCGATGAACTTGGCGCCCAGCGACTCCACTTGCTCTTTCACGCTGGGGCGCACGTCCGAGGCTTCGATCACAGCGCCTAAACGCTTGGCCGTGGCAATCGCCTGCAAACCGGCGACGCCGACACCCAGAATCACCACCCGCGCGGCCTTGACCGTTCCGGCGGCGGTCATCAACATGGGGAAAAATCGTTGGTATTTGTCGGCCGCCATCATCACGGCTTTGTAACCGGCGATATTGGCCTGCGAGGACAACACGTCCATGCTCTGCGCCCGCGTGGTGCGCGGCGCGGCCTCCAGGGCAAAACTGGTCAAGCCGGCGGCGGCGATGCGCTGCAGGCATTCGGCATCAAAGGGGTTGAGCATGCCGACGAGCGCGCTGCCAGATTTCATAAGCGACAACTCGGCGGCTGACGGTGCGCGCACCTTGAGCACCAGCTCGGTACCCAATGCACCTGCAGCGTCGGTGATTTCAGCGCCTGCGGCTACGTAGGCATCGTCGGTCACGCTTGCTGCCAGGCCGGCCTGGCTTTGCACTTTGACGGCATGGCCTTGGGCGACCAGCTTTTTGACGGTTTCAGGGGTCGCCGCAACCCGGGTCTCGCCCGAGACGGTTTCGGCGGGTACGCCTATTTGCATGAAGTTGCTCCTGTCTGGGGGAAGTAGGCCCCTAAGGGGCTAAGCTTACCTCAAGGGCTTAGGGCTGCAAACACCCGCGCCCGCTAAAAGCGCACTGGGCGGCAGGCCTTAGGGTCAAGGCTTTGCCAACGCAGGCAAGCTTAACTGTACGGACGCGCTACCGCCGGAGGGCCCCAGCGCCGCGCCGCGTGGCATCAGCGACTGCAAAACCAGGCCTGGCGCCACGGTCGCCCCAAGGCCAAAGGCCTTGGCAGGAGCGCCTGCCACCGACAACAAGGCATAGCCTTTGCCAGCGGGGCCGGTAACAACGCCGATCAAGTCGATGGCCACGTTACCCGGCGCGGCAGCGGGACCGGCGTTTTCATGGGCGCCCAGGATAGCCAGGAGCGCCGCCGGGTCGGCCTGGGCGGCCACAAAAGGCGGCACTGCCGGCACCTGGGCTGTGCCACCGCGCAGTTGCAAAACCCACCACACGGCGCTGGCACCTGCCAGCGCGGCGACAACAAATGTGCTGCTACGCAGCCACCAGGTGGGAGGGGAAGAGGGAGCCATCCGCGGATTATCCCTCTCAGGGGCGACGACCCAATGCGTATAAGATTGAATGCGCTTTCAAAATCAATCTAAAACCGCTTGAACCGGCCCCGTATCACCCGCTACGTATGAAAAAGCCCACGCCTTCCCGTCCCGAGCCGCTTGCCGACCCCGAGCGCATCACCGTCACGCTGGACATGGTTGCGCGTCGCGCGGGTGTCTCGCCAAGCACGGTCTCGCGTATTCTGAACGGCACGGCGGTGGTCAGCGAAGCCAAGCGGGCAGCGGTTCTGGAGGCAACCACCACGCTGGGTTTCGTGCCCAACCCCTTGGCCCGCGGCCTGGCCGGCGGCAAGACATTTAGCATTGGCGTGGTGACGCAGGCCATCGACAGCCCGTTTTACGGAGCCGCCTTGCGCGGCATCGAGGACGCGTTGGATCCCGCCGGCTACAGCCCGATGTTTATGAGCGCCCATTGGGATCCGGAGGCCGAGGCGCGTTGCCTGGACGTATTGCGCTCACGCCGGGTTGATGGCATCGTGGTGCTCTTGCCGCGCCTGTCAGACAGCGTGCTGCAGGAGTGCGCCAAGAGCTTGCCGGTGGTGGTGTCTGGCCGCAGCCTGCAAGCGCCGGGCCTCTTTGCACTCAATTTTGATAACTACACCGGCGGCTTTATGGCCACGCGCCACTTGCTGGACTTGGGCCATACCCGTATCGCTTTTATTGCGGGCGACCAGGAGCACCCCGACGCGGCCGAGCGCATGCGCGGCTATCGCGCCGCCCTTGAGGGTGCCGGCGTCCCGTTTGACCCTGCTTTGGTGGTGCCGGGGCGCTATTACGAAATCAGCGGTCAGCAAGCCGTAGACCGCTTGTTAGACGAAGGGCAAGCTTTCACCGCCATTTTTGCCGCCAACGATCAGATGGCCGCTGGCGCCGCGCTCAGCCTGTTTCGCCATGGTCTGAAAGTGCCCGATGACGTGTCTTTGGTGGGTTTTGACGATCTGCCCACCTCGATGTATGCCACGCCACCCCTAAGTACCATTCAGCAGCCGGCCTATGAACTCGGGCGCATGGCCGCTGCCTCGGTTTTGCAGCTGATCGCCGGTACCGTGCCCGACGCGGTACTGCCTGCGCCCCAACTGCTGATTCGCGAGTCCAGCCAGGCGCCGCGCCCCAACAGACCCTTGAACTAGGGATTTCCCTTAGTTTTCGTCGGCCCGTCGCTCCGTACAATTGTTGAAAGCGCTTTCAAGGCGCCTTCGTACTGCGTGAGCAGCATTCTCCAAGGATGACTTTCATGGCTACTTTGCAATCGCACCCACTGCTTCATGCAGCCTTGCTGAGCTTGGTGAGTTTGGCGGGCACCGCTTCCTGGGCGCAGGCGCAAACCGTCTTGGCCATTTCCGCTTACCCGGCAGTGGACGAAATCGCCAAGGCCGCCATCCCCGCCTTCAAGAAAAAGCATCCCGAGGTGGAAGTCAAAATAACCAGCAGGGCCTTTGCCGACCACCATACGGCCATGACTACCGCGCTGTCCACCGCCTCCAGTTTGCCCGACGTCATGGTGCTTGAATACGGCTATGTGGGCCGATTTGCCGAGGGCGGGGGCCTGGAAGACTTGGGCGCTGCGCCCTACAACCTGCAATCGCAGCAGGCGCGCATCGTGTCTTTTGCCTACCGCCAGGGGACCACCAGTGCCGGCAAACTGGTTGCCATGCCCACGGACATTGGGCCGGGCACTTTGCTCTACCGCACCGACGTGCTCAAAAAAGCCGGCCTGACCGAGGCAGACCTGACCCTGTCTTGGGACAGTTATGTGGCGTCGGGGATCAAAATCAAGGCCGCTACCGGCGCCTACCTGATGGCCCACGCGCGTGACATCAAAGACATCATGATTCGCGCAGACATCAAGCCCGGTGAGGGCTTATATCTGGACAAAAACGGCAAAGTCTTGGTAGACACCCCCCGCTTTGTGCGTGCCTTTGATCTGGCCAAAAAAGTACGTGAGCAAAAGCTCGACGGCAAGATCGCCTCCTGGTCCAACGAATGGTCCGAGGGATTCAAGCGTGGCACGATCGCCACCCAGATGTCCGGCGCTTGGCTGGCCGGCCACTTGAGTACCTGGCTGGCCCCCGACACCAAAGGCCAATGGCGCGCCGCCCAGCTGCCCGAGAAAGCCTATGGTTCATGGGGTGGCAGTTTTTACAGCATCCCCAAAGGCGCCAAAAACAAAGCCTTGGCCGCCGAGTTCATTCAGATGATGACGCTCACGCCCGAGCTGCAACTGGCCGCTTTCAAAGCGCAGGACGCCTTTCCGGCCCTTCTGGAGGTGCATAACAATGCATTTTTCGAGCAGCCCATCGACTTCCTGGGCGGGCAGAAAGCGCGCTTATTGTGGCGCGATGCGGCGCGCAAGATCACCGCCGTAGAGGTGCACAAGCTCGATCCTATCGCTGATGAAATCATCAATACTGAGCTGGACAAAGTGCTCGACCAAGGCAAAGACGTGCGCACCGCCCTGGCGGATGCCAAAGCCTTGATCGAACGCCGCGCCAAGCGTTAAGTTGGCCCCAGCCCATAACTTGCTCATGCGCGTCGGATTCCTGCCCCGCCTCTCGCCCGCAGCGGCGCCTTACGTGCTGCTCAGCCCGTTTGTGCTGTTGTTCGTGGTCTTTGGCTTGTTTCCGCTGGTCTTCTCTTTTTACCTGGCGTTTCAGAGCTGGGAGCCCACGGCCGGCGTGTCAGCCATGAAGTTTGTGGGCCTGGATAATTTTGCGTTTGCCTTGACCGACGAGTGGTTTTGGAAGTCGCTCAAAAACACCGCATGGCTGGCCGTAGTCTCGGGCGTGCCGCAGCATGTGGTGGCTATTCCGCTGGCCTACTTCATCCACACCTCGTTCAAGCGCAGCCGCAACAGCGTGATTGGCGCCTATTTTTTGCCCTACATCACCAGCACCGTGGCCATTGCCATGATGTTTAGCACGCTGTTTTCCACCGACTACGGGCTGATCAATCTGAGTTTGCAGGCCTTGCACGGGGTGCCTGGTTTGGCCTCGCTCACGCCAGCGGAGCCCACCGACTGGTTGGGCCGGGCCGAGAACATCAAACCTGCGATCGCGCTGGTGGTGTTCTGGCGTTATGTGGGCTTTAACACGGTGCTTTACCTGGCGGCTTTGCAAACCATTCCCGGCGACATTTACGAGGCCGCCACGATGGACGGGGCCGGACGCTGGCAGCAGTTTTGGTACATCACCCTGCCCAGCTTGCAGCCGATGATTTACTTTGGCGTCACGCTCAGCATGATTGGTGGCCTGCAGTTGTTTGAAGAGCCCTTCATTCTGACTGGTGGGCGTGGTGGTACCGACCAGACCGGCATGACCACCGCCATGTATATGTATCGCACGGCCTTTGAGTTCAACGACTTTGGTGGCGCCAGCGCCCTGTCCTGGCTGTTGTTTGTGTTTGTGGCCGTGCTTACCTGGCTGACCAACCGCGCCTTCAAGCCGCGCGGCCCTGCCGCCTAAGGCCCATGACCATGCGCACCGACCTGCTCGCCCCCCGCGCCGCTTATGCCCTGGTCGGCGTGGGCGCGCTGGTGATGCTGCTGCCCTTTTATTTCATGTTCGTTTTTGCGAGCCATTCACGCACTGAAATCTTCAACCTGCCGCCACCGCTGTTCTTTGGCAGCAGTTTTTTAAGCAACCTGGATATTTTGACCACCAAGATCGCTTTTTGGCGCAGCTTGGGCTGGAGTTTGTATGTGGCGCTGGCCTCCACCGCGCTGACCTTGCTGTTTTGCTCCATGGGTGGCTATGCCTTTGCCATGTACGAATTCCGTGGCAAGCAGCCCTTGTTTACCTTGGTCATGGGCACCATGCTGCTGCCCTCCTTCCTGGGCATGATTCCCAGCTTCATGATCATGGACGCCTTTGGCTGGATTGACCAACCCCGCGCGCTCTACATCCCCGGTGCAGCCAGTGCGTTTGGCATTTTCATGATGCGCCAGTTTGTCAGCAGTGCCATTCCACGCGACCTGGTGGAAGCGGCGCGCATGGACGGATGCGGCGAATGGGGAATTTACTGGCGCATCGTTTTGCCCCTGCTCAAGCCGGCTCTGGGCACACTGGGTTTGATCACCTTTATCGCGTCGTGGAACAACTTCATCGGCCCGCTGATTGTGATGCGCTCGCCCGAGATGTACACCTTGCCGCTGGCGTTGCGCAGCATGCAAAGCCCCGTCAATACCGAATGGGGCGCGGTGATGGCGGGCTCGGCCATTGCTACGTTGCCACTCTTGGTTTTGTTTGCGATTTCCTCCCGTCGCCTGATCGATGGCCTCACCGCAGGCGCGGTGAAGTAGGCCGCGCCTGCAACTCTTTGACATTTCACCTAATTAATTATCAGCATGCATTTACGTTCAGACGCAGACCTCAAAGCCAGCTTTCCCTCCGATTTCGTCTGGGGCGTTGCCACCAGCGCATTCCAGATAGAAGGCGCCCATGACGCGGACGGCAAAGGCCCCTCTATCTGGGACACTTTTTGCGCTAAGGAAGGCACCATCGCGGACAAAAGCGACGGCAAAGAAGCCTGTGCGCACTACCGTTTGCTAGAACAAGACTTGGACATGATCGCCAGCCTGGGCGTTAACGCCTATCGATTCTCGGCCTCCTGGCCTCGGGTGCAGGCGCTCGGATCAGGCGCCTTTAACAGCAAGGGGCTGGATTTTTATGAGCGCCTGGTCGATGGTTTGCTGGCACGCGGTGTGGCGCCCTATTTGACGCTCAACCACTGGGACTTGCCGCAGGCTTTGCAGGACCAAGGTGGCTGGGCTGCGCGTGATACCTGCCAGCGTTTTGTGGACTACGCCTTGGCCATGCACCAGCGCTTAGGCGACCGGGTGGCCTCTATTGCGACCCATAACGAGCCCTGGGTGATGTCCATACTCGGCCATGAAAGCGGCATTTTTGCGCCTGGCATTAAAGACCGGGGCATCGCCATGCGCGTGGCGCACCACCTGATGCTCAGCCACGGCATGGCCGTGCGGGCCTTGCGAGCCCAAGGCTGCGCCGCCAAGCTGGGTATCGTGCTCAATCTTGCACCGGTGCAAGCAGCGACAGACAGTGCCCAAGACAAGGCCAAAGCGCACTTAGAGGATGGCCTCTTGCTGCGCCTGTACATGGATCCCATGTTTCGCGCCAGCTATCCGCAGGACGTGATGGAGCATTTGGGCAAGGACGCGCCGCCGGTACAGGCGGGCGACCTGGACATCATCGCCACGCCCATGGACTTTTTGGGTATTAACTACTACTCACGCTCGGTAGTGCGGGCCGAGGGTCAATGGGACGTGCACAGCAGCGGCCTGCCACTGACGGACATGGCGTGGGAAATCTATCCCCAGGGCCTGACCGAGTTGCTGCTGCGCCTGCACCGCGACTACCCGGTACCCACCATGTTGATCACCGAAAACGGGGGAGCGTTCAAAGATCCGCTGACGCAAGGCCGCATCCACGACGCTGATCGGCAGCACTACCTGCAAACCCATATCGCGGCCGTTCATGCCGCCATGGCGCAGGGCGTCAATATGGGCGGCTACATGGTCTGGAGCCTGATGGACAATTTTGAATGGGCATCGGGCTACGCCAAACGCTTTGGCATTGTGCACGTCGACTACGCCACGCAAAAGCGCACGCTCAAAGACAGCGCCTTGTGGTACCGCCAGTTTTTAGGCGCCCAAGCGCCAGCGCAGCGCGCTGCCTAAGCGGGCGCCGCCGACAAAGGACAAGCGCATGGGATCAGTCACCCTACAAGGCATTCGCAAGAGTTACGGCGCCAGCGAAGTCATCCGTGGCATCGATATTGCTGTGCAGGACGGCGAGTTTTTGGTCTTCGTTGGCCCTTCGGGTTGCGGCAAATCGACCACGTTGCGCATGATTGCGGGCCTGGAGAGCATCAGCGCGGGCGAGCTGCAAATTGACGGCGTGCGCGCCAACGACTTGCGCCCGGCAGACCGGGGCGCGGCCATGGTGTTTCAAAGCTATGCCCTCTACCCGCATATGACGGTGGCCGAGAACATGGGTTTTGCCCTCAAGATGGCCGGCGTGGACAAAGCCCAGCGCGAGCGCCAGGTGCAGCAGGCGGCTGATACATTGCGCATGGCCGATTTGCTGCAGCGCTACCCCAAAGAGCTTTCGGGCGGCCAGCGCCAGCGCGTAGCCATTGGTCGGGCCATTGTGCGCAAGCCCAAAGTGTTTTTGTTTGACGAGCCACTCTCCAATTTGGATGCCGCGCTGCGCGTTGATATGCGCGTAGAGCTGGCCCGCCTGCACAAAGAGCTGGGCACCACCATGATTTACGTGACCCATGACCAAGTGGAGGCCATGACCCTGGGCTCGCGCATTGCCGTGTTTAACCAGGGCCGCATAGAGCAGCTTGGCGCGCCGCTGGAGGTTTACAACCGGCCCGCCAATACCTTTGTGGCCAGTTTCATGGGCGCGCCCAAAATCAATCTGGTCGAACGCCCCGTGGCCTCAGCGCCTCTGGCGCACCAGGCTTTATGGGCCGCATTGGCGGGTGCCGACCGCCTGCAGGTGCAGCACATCGGGGTGCGCCCGGAACATTTGCAAGTGCATGCGGGTGGTGCGGGCGTGGCCGCCACGGTAGTGCTCGCTGAGCATTTGGGCGACGCGTCCATTTTGCACATGCGCGTGGAGGGCGTGGCCGCGCTGCTCAAAGCCAAAGTGGCTGCTGAGCAGGCGATCCAAGCCGGCAGCACCGTGTTCTTGCGTGCCGAGCCGCAGTGGGTGCTGGCCTTTGATGCGGCTGGCCAGGCGGTTTAGCAGGCCCGCCCCATGCTTTACTTAGACCAATAAATCGCGTCGATTTTCAGGCGCGTCGTCACGTTGGCGCTGTTGCCGGTCACCGCGTAGCGGTCGGCAATCACGAACACGCTTTGCACCTTGCTCATGTCCAGCTTGGCCTTGTTCGGGTCGGTCATGCCGTAGGCCATGGCGCCGCGCGGGGTGATGTCCTTGATCGGAATGGACACCTCGTGCCATTTGCCATCGTTGACGTAGCCGTACTGGCCGCTGCTAATGGGCAGGTAGACGTCAAAGGCGCTGCCTGCGGCTGCTGAGCCGGTAAAAAAGCCGATCTCCAACTTGCCCGCATAAGTCGTGTTGATGCTGAAATTAAGGCGGCCGCTGGCGCTGTTGAAGTTACTCAGGTCCTCGGTGCTGGTGGGCAGGCCCAAGGCCAGGCCCCAGCCCCAAACCGCAGGTTTAGGCGTGATGTCAATGCCATTGCCCAGATCGATGGTGGCCGCTGCATCAGCGGTTTGCGCATAGCCCGCCGTAGCGCCGCTGTCCCAGGCGTCAAAGCGCGGCAGTTCGCCAGGACGTGCTTCGCCGGCGGTCAGTGTGTCCATGTAGGCGCTGTAGCGGTTGGCTGTCACCGTGCCACGCGTGACCGGGGCGATGTAGTACAGCGCCTGAGCATCAGTACAGCTATTGGTCTCGGGCGTCAGAGTCGGGTACAGGTCTTTGATGGCGCAGCGCGGTTGGCGGCTGACGTTGAACAGACCAAAAGCGTTGTCGCTGCCTTTCCAGGGTTCGTCAAAGGCTTCGAAATAGACGATGGCTTTAGGCGCGGTGCTGGTTTTTGCCCAGGCGTTTAAGCGGTCCAGGTACATGCGTTGGTTGGCCGGGCTGGCGCGTCCGGTCTCGCCATTGGCCGGCGCAGCTTTCCAGCCGGTCTCGCCGATCACGATGGGCAGGGCGCTAAAGCCCGTGTTATCGAGCTGGGTGCGTGCCGCCGCATAGTCGGCCTTGGCTTTGGCGATGGCCGCGTCCATCATGGCGACAGCGCGTTGGTCTGCGGGGACGGCCGTTTGCATCCAGTCCCAGGTGTTGTAGGGTGTATCGAGCAGTGGGTAGGTGTGCAGGGCCACAAAGTCGATGGTGTTGAGCACTGGCTTGGGGTCGTTGGGTTCACCGGCGGACCGGGCAAAGAAGGACCAGCTGTCATCGGTGGTGACGGGCTGGGTAATCTGGTTGCGCACGGCACTGATGTAGCCGGCCATCAGCGCTGGGCTGGTAGGTACAAAAGACCAGCTCACCATGGTCTCGTTACCCACGCTGACGGCCAAAACGAGGGACGGGTAGCTCTTGGCCAGCACCACGGCGCGTGCCACCTCGGCGGCATTAAAGCTGCGGCTGTTGGCCTTTTGTGCTTCGGTAATGTAGGGGCTGCTCTCGCTCAGGATGTAGGCGCCGAGCATCACTTTGATGTCCAGACTGGGGTTGGCTGCCAGCAAACGCAGTACCCGCGAAGCTACCGCGTCCGAGCTGTCAAACAAGCGGATCAGCTTGAAGCCGCCCGCCGAGAGCAGTTGCAGGTCTTGCAAAACCATGGCGTCGGTGATGACTTCGGTGTCGCGGTTGCTGCTGCGGTAAGGCGAATATGCCACGGCTTTGCGACTGCTGAATTCGGGGCTGAGCGTGCGGGTGGCGACACCGGTGCCGGGCACCACGCCGCCGCCGCCGCAGGCGAGCAAAACGGCAACCAATCCGGCGCTCAGTGCGCCGCGCATCCACTGTTGGGTATTTTTAAACATGCTGAGAGTTTTCATGAAAGAAGGTGCACAAAGTCAGGCGGTAGGCCGGGCATCAAAAGGTGTAAACCGCACCCAGGCCGAGCCAGTTGCCGTCTTGCGTTACGCGTGGGTCCACACCCCAAAAGGCGGTGTTTCCGGGCATGGACATGGGGGAGAGGCCCAGGCGCCCAAAGCGCACCATGCCGGCAAATCCATAGAGCTGTAGTCCCTCGCCCATGTCGTAGTTCAGGCCGATGGTGCCGGCCAAGGCGTCGTTGCTTTGGCCACGTTCGGCGGGGTTGTCGGTTTTGGCTTTGCCCAGGTAGACCACGCCGCTGGAGGCCGTCCAGGCGCCCATGCGGTAGCGCGCGCCGGCGCTGACGTCGACCGACGTGGCCGCGTAGCCGGGGTTGGGCACGCCGGCCAGCTGGGTGTCCCAGGCGACATTGAACATATTGTTCCAAAGCCCTTGCGCGCCGGTGGTGAGTTGAATCGCGTGCGCACCGCTCCAGCGGTTGGCGCGCAGGCCGCCCGAGAGCTCTATTTGCGAGGTCAACTGGTAGCGCGCCATCACCATGGCGATGCTTTGGCCCGAGCCGCCCAGCTTGCTGTCAAATTCGGCGGAATCGGTCAGCCCGGAAAAGGGCGCATGGCCCCAGGCCACAGGCTTGCCGTTGCGCGTGTCCTGGTAGATGCCGTCGACGACCAAATCACCCTGGTGGTATTGCGCGTACAACTCTAAAAAGGCGGGCTTGTTGGCGCTGAAGTTGGTGTTGCCCCGGTCGTAGGTGGCCTCGAGTACCAGGTCGCCGCTTAGCACATCCAGCGGGCGGGTGGTCACGCGCACGGCGTTGCCCAGCATGCCGTAGCCTGCGCCGCTGCCGCCCCATTCGTTGGACAGGCCGATGTTGGTGCCGTAGGGGTAGTCGGCCACGCTCCAGCCGCGGGCGGTCATGCTGCCGATGGCGATACGGCCATAGTCCTCATGGCTGATAGCCACGTTTTTCTCATACCAAATATTGGGGTCAAACGCCATGTCTAGCATGCCGTCGCGCCAGCGCTGGCTCAGTAGCGCTGAGAATTTGTAGCCACTGCCCAGGTTGTAGTTAGCGCCTAGCCAGGGCTGAAACAAGGTGACCGTGGTGTTGCCCGTTTTGTACTCACGCCCGGGCACCACCTCGTCGGCCCAAATGCGTTGCTTGTCCTCGCTGGGAAAGCGCGCGCAGGCATTGCACTGGTTGCTGGCGCGGCTGCTTTCCACTTTGGCAAAGCCGGTCAGCGTGAACATGCCATCGGGCCCAAAGTCGATAGCGTGGCTTACCGAGGCCCCGCAGGCCAGGGCTGCAGCCAAGGCAGATTGCAGCAAAGTGGTACGGGCAGGGGTGAAGGTGGATGCAAAGCTCATGGTCATAGAAATCTGAAATTTGTGAAAGCGCTTTCACGGTAGCTTAATGATGCAACTATTTTGCATCCTGGTAGCTAGGGGTTTCCCCTAGGTTGCCGTCCTGTCCCGCGCAAAGTGAGGCTGTGGCCCGTGCTATGGATTACCCTAGTGCCTTAAATCTGAAAGCGCTTTCATAATCGCGCCTGACGATTACCACTTTTGCGCCGTCCGATGTGGGCTGGCGCGCTTTGCACAGGATTTGCCATGGCCTTCTCTCGCATTGTTTGTATCACCTGCCTGGCGCTGGCCGGGGCCGCTCCCAGCGCCCATGCCCAGCTCGAAAAAGTAGGCGCTGGCGCCTATTCGCTCGCGCCCAAAGCGGCCGACCGTGCCGTGCCGGCGGCGCCTTACCGCACAGAGGCCATGCGCCAGCGTGCCGCGCCCAGCAACCAGTGGTACTCCGCGCTGGTCTACAGCGCCAAGCCCGAAGTCTTGTTTGCGCACCCGCTAACCATCTTGCCGAGCACGGCGGGCATCGAGTTTGCGCTGCCCTCCAAAACCGTGGTGCCCACCGAGCGCCGCGATGTGGAAATCCACTACCCGCACCAAGACGGCTTGCTGCTGTCTCCGGTAGGGCAGGTGCTGGAGCGCCCGGTGCTGGCCCAGGCCAGCGATTGGGCCATTGATATCGCTTGGGGCGCTAAGGCCCCGGCCATGACGGCCACCGTAGCCCATGGCAGCCCCTTTGTGTCGCTGCGAATCGCCCAAGGCGATGTGCGTTTGCAGGTGCCGCCAGGCGCCACCCGCAGCGCAGCGTCGGATGCACGCGTGTTGGCCCTGGACTTCAAAGGCAAGGCCTACGCGCTTTTCGGCCCTACCGGTGTGCAGTGGGAGCAGCGCTCGGGCACCGAATGGATTGGCCACCTGCCCGCGGGCAAGGGCTACGTAGCGGCTGCTGCTTTGCCCGATGCCAGTGCCGCCACCCAGGCGCTTTTCTTGCGGCACGCTTACGCATTTTTGACCGACACCCGCGTGGACTGGGCGTTTGACGAGGCGCGCAGCATCCTCACCAGCACCTATGCCGCGACCGCCCAAACCATGGAAGGGCCTGCTGCAACGCCCTTGCTCGGCCTGTTGCCCCATCAGTGGCACAACAACCCCAGCCTGCAAGGCACGCTCGGTCCCAGTTATGCCAGCCTGCGCGGCCCTATCAAGCTCATTACCGAGGGGCGTTTCCAAACCCAGCGCACCTATAACGGCTTTGTCCCTTATTGGCCCGGCTTGGACGAGCAGCCCCGCAGCGCCGAACTGCGCGAGCTCCTCAAAGCCGACCAGCGCAACGCCCGGCGCATGATGCTGGAGAACGGCACCGGCCCTTATTGGCAGGGCAAGGGCTTGCAGCGCATCACCAAACTGATGGACGTCGCCGAGCAGCAAGGCGATATGCAAGCGCGCGACCAGTTGCTGCAACTGCTCAAAGGCCGGGTGGAGCAATGGTTTTCCGGTGACAACGGCAAAACCTATTTTCATTACGACAAAGCGCAAGGCACGGTGGTCTCCTACCCCGAGGAATACTTTGGCGTAGAGCAAATGAACGACCACCACTTTCACTACGGCTACTGGATACGCGCCATGGCCGATATCGCCCTGCGCGATCCGCAGTGGGCCGCCAAAGAGCGCTGGGGTGGCATGGTGGAATTGCTAATTGCCGACATTGCCACCACCGAGCGTGGCGCGGCCGCCTTCCCGTTCATCCGCAATTTTGATCACTACGAGGGCCACTCTTGGGCCTCGGGCATCGGCCTGGGGCCGTTTGGCAATAACCAGGAATCATCGTCAGAGGCCATCAACGCCTGGGCGGGCCTGATTTTGTGGGCCGAAATCACCGGCAACAAAGCACTGCGCGATGTCGGCATCTACCTCTATACCAACGAGATCGAGGCCATCAACACCTATTGGTTTGATCTGCACCGTCAGGTGTTTCCGCCCGAGTACCAAAACGTCGAAACCAGCATGGTCTTTGGCGGCAAATACGCACACAACACCTGGTGGATCGATGAGCCACGCCAGATCAAGGGCATCAATTTGCTGCCCATTACCAGCGCCTCCACCTACCTCGGTCGCGACCCGGCCTTTGTGAAACGCAGCATGGCCACGCTCAAACCCGATACCGAGATCTACGCCGCGCGGGGCAAGGTGGCTAAACCCATCGATATTTGGCAAGACCTGTTCGCCAAAACCCTGGCCCTGGCTGATCCGCAGGCCGGTTTGGCCCAATGGGACCGCTGGGGATCCTTCGAATTGGGTGACACCCGCAGCCACACCTTGCATTGGCTGCTCAGCCTGCAAGCCATGGGCACCCCCGACTTTGAGACTACCGCCAACATCACGCTCTACAGCGTATTCAAACGCCCGGACGGCAAAAAAACCTATCTCGCTTTTAACGCCACCAAGCAGCCGATCACCGTTCGCTTTAGCGACGGCGTGGTCCTGCAAGTGGCGCCAGGCCGTTTGGCGCGCCAATAAGCCCCGTCAACCTAGGGTAAACACCAAACCACAAATTCCTGAGAAAGCGATACCATTAAATGAAAGCGCTTTCAGGCAGCGCTTTCAGAAAATCGTTTTAGCGCGATTCACTACCTTGCAACCATCTACCGGAGGCCCTACCGTGCACCTACCTCGCAAACCGCTTTACCTCGCCTCAGCCAGCTTGGCTCTGGCGGCACTTTTGTCTGCGTGCGGCGGAGGCAGCGCCTCCAGCCCCGCCCCTGTCGCGCAAGCGAGCCTGACAGCCACTGCGGCCAGCATCACGTTGGCGCCTTCTGCAACAACCACCTTGGGCAATACAGGGGGCAGCGGCTCCGGCGCGGTAACTTACAGCGTAGTTACCGGGTCTTGCACAGTGAGCGGCACCACACTCACGGCCCCTGCTACGGGCGGCACCTGTACCGTCACGGCCAGCAAAGCCGCTGATGCCAGCTACCAGTCGGCTACCTCCTCGCCAATCACCGTCACGGTGTTGAATTACCAAGCTGCCCTGACGGCCTCGGTGTCCGCCACCAGCATCAACGCAGGCGGTACCGCCGCCCTGAGCACCACCGGTGGCAGTGGCAGCGGCGCGGTCAGCTATGCAGTTACCAGCGGCGCTTGCACCGTCAGCGGAAGCACCCTGACGGCAGGTTCTGCGGCAGGCACTTGCGCAGTGACTGCGACCAAAGCGGCCGATACCAATTACGTGGCTGTGACTTCGTCAGCCGTGAGCGTGACGGTATTGCCGCCTCCCCAAACCACGCTGGTAATGTCTCCGGCGAGCAAGACCATAAGTACCGGCAGCACCGTAGCGTTGAGCACTACAGGTGGAAGCGGCACTGGTGCAGTTACCTATGCCAGCACGGGTGGATGCACGATTGCAGGTGCCACATTGACTGCTCCAGCGTCTGCTTCAACATGCGT
>Ga0214919_10007185_pt1 | contig 15093 bp, 19 predicted proteins | sample LL1503_MetaG_FD_177994 | JGI IMG/M metagenome (GOLD analysis project Ga0214919, IMG submission 177994) | Freshwater microbial communities from Lake Lanier, Atlanta, Georgia, United States - LL-1503 | ecosystem: Environmental > Aquatic > Freshwater > Lake | place: USA: Georgia | collected... | reverse complement strand
TGCGTACCGCTTCGGCGTACAACGGCAAAGTTACATTGGGGTTGTACTTGGGGCGAATAACATCATTTGCACCAGCGTGAAAAGAAATCAAAGTTTCTTTTCCAGTTACTTGAGCAAGGGCAGGTTCGATCTGCTCATCGATAACTTGGCGCAGCAACTTGCCACGAATTGAAAGGTTTGCATACTTAAAATCTGGATAGTTAGCCGCCATTACATCTGCCACGCGATCTGCCCAGCCACGGTATTGACCGTATCTTTTCTCATCACACATGCCCTCGGTGAAGGAGTCACCAACTGCGATAAAACGATTGAATTTCAAGGCTTTTCCCTACTTTGTACGGCGCTGCTGATCTACGTGGAAGAGTGCGATTGAGGTCGCAACGCTTGCGTTAAGGGATTCAGTTGTTGCACTGATTGGAATTGAGACAACAAGGTCACACTTTTCCTTAGTCAAACGTGCCAGACCTTTTCCTTCTGAACCAACAATGATCATCAACGGCTCAGTTGCAACCTTCATCGCACTGATCGTTTCATCAGATTCTCCATCCAGACCAACAACAAACATGCCAGCTTTTTTAGCTGCATCGATTGTGCGAGCAAGGTTTGTGATCTGTGCGATTGGTAAACGTGCTGCAGCACCTGCAGATGATTTCCACGCAGATGCTGTCATTGTTGCTGCGCGACGTTCAGTCATGATGACACCTGCTGCACCAAATGCTGCAGCTGAACGAATAATCGCACCAAGGTTTCGAGGATCTGTAACACCATCTAATGCAACGATGAGTGATGGATACTTTGCGCGTTCCATAATCTCTTCAAAGCTTGAATACTGGAAAGGCTTGATAGCAAGAATAATTCCTTGGCTGTTTGGTGAAATTCCTTCAACTTCAGCACGGTGTGCTTCGCGGATTGGAAGACCATGGTGAAGTGCAAGCTTTAAGCTTTCTGCAACGCGATCATCAACATCGATACTGCGTGCAACTAGTAATTCAGTTGATGGAACATTCTCGCGAAGTGCTTCCAAAACTGCGTTACGTCCTGCAACGATCTCACCACGGGGGCGATCCCCCTTTGGCATGCGAGGAGAACGTGACTCTTTTTTCTCTGCAGCTTTTTTGCGCTTTGCAGCTGCGTGATACGGACGATCTTCTGCCTTTGGAGTTGGACCTTTTCCTTCAAGACGACGCTTGTTATTTCCACCAGTACCGGCAGATGGTCCCTTTTTTGATTGGCGAATAGCGCCTTTACGGGATGAATTGCCAGCCATTGTGAGTCTCGTTTCGTTGCGTGCGTTGTATTAAGAGATGGACCAGCGAGGCCCTTGAGCAGTGTCCTCAATTGTAATTCCTAAAGCAGCAAGCCCATCACGGATGGCATCTGAAGCAGCGAAATCCTTACGTTCACGCGCAGATGCACGCTCTGCAAGAGCTAATTTGATGGTTCCATCAAGTGCTGCAGATAGATCTGAAGCACCAGATGATGCAAATGCAGCATCAAATGGATCGCAGCCGAGAACTTCGAGCGCTCCACGGATCTCATCAGCGTTCTTTGAAACCGCAGCTTTGTCATTATCTGTAATCGCTTGATTTCCAAGACGAAGATTTTCACTGATCGTTGCAAGAGCTGCGGGTACCGCTAAATCATCATTCATGGCAGCTGCAAACTCGGCATTGATACGTGGCGTTGGTTGTGCGCCAACAATTTCAGTTGCGCGGGTTAAGAAGTTTTCAATCCGCTTAAAGTTTGTAGCCGCTTCTTGCAACGCTTCGGGTGAATATTCAAGCATCGAACGGTAATGCGCTCCACCTAAGTACCAACGCAATTCAATTCCGCGAACACTTTTTAAAATTTCATGAACCTGCAAAGTGTTACCAAGTGACTTGGACATCTTTTCACCAGATTGGGTAACCCAAGCGTTATGTAACCAACGTTGCGCAAATCCATGACCTGCAGCTTCAGATTGTGCGATCTCATTTTCATGATGTGGGAAAACTAAATCTAACCCGCCACCGTGAATATCAAATGATTCACCAAGGTATGCATGTGCCATTGCAGAACATTCCAAGTGCCACCCTGGACGACCTGCGCCCCACGGTGTTGGCCATGAAGGCTCACCTGGCTTTGCAGCTTTCCATAATGCAAAATCGCGAACATCTTTTTTATACGTTTCATCTGCATCCGCTGCAGGTTGTAAATCATCTAAGTGTTGACGTGACAAGGTTAGGTAGCGCTTAAGTTTGCGAACCTCAAGGTAAACATCGCCATTGCCTGGTGCATATGCAGCACCTGTTTCAATTAGCTGATCCATTAATTCGATCATCTGTGTGATGTGGCCAGTTGCGCGGGGTTCATAGGTTGGTGGCATGACATTTAAAGATGCATAGGCAGCGGTGAAAATACGCTCGTACTTCATCGCTAAAGCCCACCAAGGCATATCTTCAACAACAGCCTTTTGCAGGATTTTGTCATCAATATCGGTGACATTGCGAATAAAAGTGACCTTGTATCCGCTCTTTAGTAACCAACGGCGCAAGATATCGAAGTTAACACCGCTGCGAACGTGTCCAATGTGTGGTGCTGCTTGAACAGTTGCACCACAGACATAGATTGAAACTTCACCGGCAACTAGTGGTTTGAACTGACTTACTTCGCGAGTTGCTGTGTCATACAAATTTAAACTCATGGAGCTTGCACCAAAGCATTTGCAATCACGTAAATGCCTTCACCACGACCAGTGAAACCCATTTGATCAGATGTTGTTGCAGAGACTGAAACGGGTGCACCAAGTGCATCACTGAGAATCTTTTGTGCTTCATCACGACGTGGTGTGATCTTTGGTTGGTTGCCAACAATTGTTAAGGCAACATTGTTAATGACAAAACCTTTTCCGTTTACAAACTCGCGCACCTTTTCAATCATTGCAACACCTGATGCTCCAGCCATTTCTGGCAGATCAACACCAAAGAATGTTCCGACATCACCTAGCTGGCAGGCAGATAAAACCGCATCGCACAACGCATGTGCTGCAGCATCTCCATCTGAATGTCCCACTAAACGTGGAGCATCGGCCCATGACAAACCTGCGAGCGCACATGGTCCGCTATCGCCAAATTGATGGGCATCGACTCCGACGCCGGTGCGTAATTTAGAGATCAATGATCGTTACTTTCCACGATCTCTTGAAGCTTTGCGATTGTTTCTTCTTCGGTATCGCCTTCAACAGTTACGACAACCTCATCGCCACATTTGACGCCAAGGGTCATTACGCGAAGAACGCTGGCACCATCAACGGCGGCGGTTGCCTGGCCATCAACGATCTTTGCCAAACGAACTGTGCTTCCAGATCCCTTTGCGGTAGATGCGAAGAGAGCTGCTGGGCGAGCGTGCAGGCCAACGGCGGATGCGACTACTGAGCGAAATTCCTTCATACCCCCTAGCGTAACGGCACTGGCAGTAGTGTTTAATAGGAACATCTATTCAAGCCTCTGCACAAATGTGAAAGTTGGATTATGAGCGTCAATCCTTTGCTAATGGGTCACCCTCTCTCTTCTCCTGAGCATGCTCGTCATGCGCTGTTATATATGTGGCGCATCCGCAAATTTGAAGAGGCTGTTGAAGATCTCTTTGGTCGCGGAATGATGCACGGCACCATGCACCTGTCTATTGGACAGGAAGCATCACCAACTGGAATGTGCATGGCGATGACATTGCAGGATCAGATCACCTCTACTCACCGTGGACATGGTCACTGCATCGCAAAGGGTGCTGATTTAACCCGCATGATTGCTGAATTGCTTGGAAAAAAGATTGGTTACTGCGGTGGTCGCGGTGGATCGATGCACATTGCAGATGTTGAAACTGGAAACCTTGGCGCAAATGGTGTTGTTGGTGGCGGATTACCAATTGCAGCAGGTGCCGCTCTTGCTTCAAAGATGATGAACCGTGGAACAGTTGCAGTTTCCTTCTTTGGCGATGGCGCGATGAATGAAGGTGCATTCCATGAAGCTGCAAATATGGCAGCGATCTGGAAGCTGCCGATGATTTTGTTCTGCGAAAACAATGGTTATGGAATGTCATCATCTACTGCAAAGGCTTTTGCGATTGATGACTTGGCAGATCGCGGTAAGGGATATGGAATCCCGGGCGTTAATGTTGATGGAAATGATGTTGTTGCGGTGTACGAGGTTGCACAAGCTGCAGTAGATCGTGCAAAGGCAGGCGATGGTCCAACTTTGATCATCGCATCGACCTATCGCTGGAAGGGTCATTCGCGTTCGGATAAGAATTTGTACCGCACCAAGGAAGAGATTGAAGAGTGGCGTACTAAAGATCCAATTCCACGTTTTATTTCACGTGCAATTGAGGCTGGCTTATTAAATCAAGAGCAGTGCGATGCGATTCAAAATGAGGCTATTGAGGCTATAAAAGCTGCGGTAAATGAGGCTGTTAAGGCTGAATCCGCTGAACCTTCAGGGCTGTTAGATGCTGTATTTAAGGCGGTGTCAGCATGAGCGATCGCATGTTAACTATGGCTGAAGCTGTCCGCGAAGCAATGTCTATCGCCTTTGAAGAACGCCCAGAGGTTTTCTTATTGGGTGAGGATGTTGGTATTTACGGTGGAGCATTTGGTGTTTCCGGCGATATGTACCACAAGTACGGTGCAGACCGAGTTTTAGATACACCTATTGCAGAGCTTGGAATCGTTGGTGCTGCAGTTGGTGCTGCACTTTCTGGCATGCGACCAATTGTTGAAATTCAATTTTCAGATTTCACCGCACAAGCGATGGATCAGATTGCAAACCAAGCTGCAAAGATTCACTTCATGTTAGGTGGTGCTTTGCATGTGCCAATGGTTTTGCGTACACCGCAAGGTTCAGGCACTGGAGCTGCTGCACAGCATTCGCAAAACCTTGAACCATGGTTTGCATCTGTTCCTGGATTAAAGGTTGTTGTTCCATCAAATCCGGCAGATGCCAAGGGCTTACTTCTTTCTGCAATTGATGATCCCAACCCAGTGATCTTCTTGGAGCACAAGTTGCTGTACAAGATTCCAGGGCGTGATCCAGTACCAGAAGGTGCAACACGAATTCCGCTAGGAGTTTCAAAGGTTGTACGCGAAGGTAAGGACCTAACAATCGTTGCAACTGGAATCATGGTTAACAAGTGTTACGAAGTTGCTGAAAAGTTAGCAGCTGAAGGAATCACCATTACCTTGATTGATCCACGCACAATTTCACCACTTGATATGAACCCGGTCTTTGAATCAGTTGAAAAAACTGGTCGCTTGATGGTTGTCCAAGAAGGTCCAGCACAAGCAGGCTTTATTAATGAAGTTATTGCGCAATTGGCCGGCTCCTCATCATTTGGCTCATTAATAGCACCGATTAAGCGTCTTGCAGGTATGAATATCCCGATCCCTTACGCACCTCAGCTTGAAAAGGCTGCGGTTCCACAGATTGAGGATATTGAAATCGCTGCACGAGAGATTGTTAAGAACTGGCGATGAGTTTCAAATATCCCGTTGTCATGCCGAAGATGAGCATGACTATGGAAACTGGTGAGTTAATCAACTTCCATGTTGCAGTTGGCGATCAGGTAAAGAGTGGCGATGTCTTGTTCGAGGTAATGACAGACAAGATCGACATGGAGGTTGAAGCACCTGCAGATGGTGTTATTGAATCTTTAGTTGCAAACCCAGGTGATGTTGTAGAAATTGGTAAGCCGGTTTTGATCATGCTGACTGAAACTGAGGTAATGGCCTTTGACTTTGGTGATGACGACCAACCAGTTGCTACAGTTGAAGTTGCGGCACCTGTTGTTCAAGCACCTGCACCTGTAGTCACAGCCCCAGTTGTTGCTGCCCCAGTAATTTTGAATGAAACAGTTAAAGCTGTTCCCAAGGCAAGAGTTGAAGCTGCCAATCGCGGAATAGATCTGCGCACTGTGCGAGCAACTGGACCAGATCGCACAATCACCATGGAAGATGTCAACGGTGCACAGTTAGATCCAGTGATCATCAAGCGCCAAGAAGCTAACAAGGCGTTAATCGCTAAGGGCATTGAGATGACCCGCGCAATTGCACAGGCCTCATTTACTCGCAGCGTTAGCGCAAACTTTGATCACGCCAAGTTCATTGCAGCATGGGCCAAGGTTTTACGTAACCGCCCAGATTTAGCAGCTCATGAACACATTGGCGTTGCCTTGATTATTGAATCCAAGTACGGCAGCGCATTGCCGGTATTTAGAGATCCAGATCGATCAAATCATGCTGAATTAGTAGCGCTCGTTGCATCTACAACAGATGCTGCAAAGAACGGAAAGGTGCCTGTAGCAATGCTTTCAGGGGCCACAACCACTGTTTTTGACCTGACAACTTATTCAATGAGCTCTGCAACTCCATTGCTATTTCCTAACCAAGTTACATCGGTGACTATTGGATATGAAAGCGCAACAACAAAGATTGTTTCCTTGACTATTGATCTTAACTTCTGCGACTTTTATGATGGTGCACTACTTCTGGATGCTCTCGTCGCTTCTTTGTAGAAGCACCTAACTAAAGGACAAGCGGTGACAACACTTACTGGCATACCTGCAAGTTCAGGTGCCGCTGTTGGTCCATTCTTTTTGCTTAACACAAATATTCCAGTTGCATCCGGTCAACCATCGGATAAAGGTTTTGAAGCCGAAGGACATGCTTTAAACCTTGCAATTAAAAATGTTGGTGCAGATCTAGAAGCCCGTGCTGCACGAACTACTGGCGAGCTACAGGAAATTTTGTTAGCAACTGCAGAGATTGCAACTGATCCTGCTATCGCTGAAGAGGCAGCGGGATTTATCGCAAGTGGTCACACCGCAAGTTATGCAATGGTCAAGGCCACAGAAGTGTTTCAAGAGTTACTTGCAGCATCTGGTGGTTACTTGGCAGAGCGCGTTAGCGATGTTGCAAATATTCGCGATCGCGTGCTGTGCGAAATCGCCGGTATTGCCTACCCCGAAATTCCACACTTTGATGTGCCAACGGTTTTGATTGCTCAAGATCTATCACCTGCAGATACCGCGGATTTAGAGACAGACAAGATCCTTGCGATTGTTACAGCAGGTGGAGGACCCACAAGTCACACCGCAATCATTGCCAGATCAAATGGAATTGCAGCGATCGTTGCCTGCCCAGGTGTGGTTGATTCAGCATCGGTGAATCCAGGTGCAACAGTTGCAGTAGATGCCACAACAGGACAGATCACCTTTAATCCAGATTTAGCGTTAAAGGCTGAAATTGCTAGCAAAATAGAGAAGATAAAAGCCCGTAAAACAAGGGTTATTACCCGTTCTGCCGATGGTTATGTAACTACCGATGGCAAGGTCGTTCCGATCTACGCAAACATTGGTCGCGTAGAAGACACAGTTGCCGCCGTTGCTGCAGGTGCTGATGGTGTTGGTTTATTACGTACCGAGCTTTTGTACTTGGATCGCAACGATGCACCAACCTTGCAGGAACAAACTGCGATCTATACAGAATTATTTACGCCCTTTAATGGCAAGAAGGTTGTCATCCGCACATTAGATGCTGGCGCAGATAAGCCAATGGCATTTATTAACTTTGCACATGAACCAAACCCAGCATTAGGTGTGCGCGGATATCGCACCATCGATGGCCATGAAGATTTACTGCGTACCCAGTTGCAAGCAATTGCAGCAGCTGCCAAGGCAACAACCGCTGAAGTCTGGGTAATGGCTCCAATGGTTACCTTGCCAGGAGAAGCCGCTGCTTTTGTTTCGATGGCACGTGAATATGGTTTAAATAAAGCAGGTGTGATGATTGAAGTTCCTGCTGCGATTTTCCACGCCGATGAAATTACAAAGGTGTGCGACTTTGTTTCAATCGGTACCAATGATTTGGGACAGTACCTACACGCCGCAGATCGCGAATCTGCGCCATTAGCCGGCTTTAACGATCCATGGCAGCCAGCCTTACTTCGTGCGGTGCATCAAGTTGCCCAAGCAGGCATTAAAAATAACTGTCCTGTTGGTGTGTGCGGTGAAGCAGCATCAGATGCAGCGCTGGGTTCAGTATTAGTTGGCTTAGGGGTATCTTCACTTTCGTGCAGCGTTGCCACACTTACAGATGTCGCGCAAGCGGTTACCGCCCATTCTTTACAACAATTGATACTGGCCGGTAATGTCGCAATTGCCGCAAACACAGCGCAGGACGCTAAGAATTCGGCCCGTGCGCAGCTATCTGAACTGGTAAATCTCGGCCTTTAATCGTTATAAATATTTTCACAAATGTCCTTGATTTCTATGGACCGCGCAGAGCACACTAAGCCAAATGTTCAACGAATGAACGGATGTGACGATTGTGAAGCAGCGCGAGACGGAGCTAATCCTTCGCGCAGCACGCCTGTATTACGAGGGCCACTATTCGCAAGATCAGGTCGCATCAAAGCTCAACACATCTCGTTCCAATGTTTCGCGCATGTTGTCTGATGCGAAGCGTTTAGGTTTTGTTGAGATCAAAATTGTTTCACCAACACATAAGCATGAAGCACTTTCAGCTCAGCTTTCAGAGCTTTTAAAGATTAAAGATGTTCAGGTAATTACCAGCGAATCAAATGATTTAACTTTGAACACCGTAGGCCGAGCAGCTGCGAGCGCGCTCTTGAAAAACCTACGAGATAACCAAACTATTGCAATCTCTTGGGGACGCGGTCTAGAGGCAACTGTTGTAAATACACACAGTGAAACCCTGTCTGGTTTAAAGGTGACCCAGTTGATGGGCTCACTTTCATCGGTAAACACATCAGTAAGTGCTGAAGAGGTTGGCCGTAACTTGGCTAAGAATTTGAATGCGCAGTTTGTTCCATTCCTATCCCCTGTCGTTGTCAGCAACGCCAAGGTTCGCGATTCATTATTGGAAGAGGACAGCATCGCTAAGACACTTCAATTGGCCCGAAGTGCACATGTTGCTTTGGTCGGAATTGGTTCTGCAGGATCCTCTTCATCTGAGATGGTTTTCAGCGAGTTCAAAGTGAGCAAGGCCGAACGAGATGAGCTGGTCAAGGATTACGCCGGTGATATCGCAGCCCGCTTCTATAAGAAGGATGGCAGTCCACTATCGGCCAAATTGGATAATCGAGTTATCGGCTTGACACTGGAAGAGATCAAAAATATCCCGCGTGTAATCGGGGTTGCATCAGGTGCAGAGAAGGTTTTGGGCGTGGTTGGGGCCGCAAAAGCGGGCTTAATAGATACCCTAATAGTGGATTTAGCGTGTGCTAACTCCGTAGTTAAGTCACTTCAACCAACGGCGGTGAAGAGCGCATGAGCAATCTGGCGAAGCTATTCATACTCATCGGCATTATGTGGCTCTTCCAATTGTGGTTCGCCTTTAAGCAAGCAAAAATTTTCCAAGAAGATATCCGAGGCCTTCGTAAGCAAGGCACCATGGCAATTGGCATGGGCGGACGTCGATACCGCGGTGGTCGCGCATTTGTTGCGCTCACATGCGATGACAGTGGAATCGTCAAAGATGGAATGGTCCTTAAGGGCTTCACCATCTTTGCTAAATCAAAACCACTTAACACATACACAGGATTCTCCATCGAAGAGATCGCTTCGGGAAACCGAATCGTTGAAGGTGAGAAGAAGAAGGTGCAAGAGGCTGCACAAAGTAGCGCTCAGCACATCCTCGAACACTTTGAACGGATCAAAGCTGGTGGAGAGTAATGACCAAACAATCCGTACGGGTGGTCATTTAACGGTTGTACAACCAACCCAAAAACACTTAGGAGGTGTGCATTGAACCTACATTCACTGATTCTTTTATCAGCAGATGTAACGGTTGATAAGCCAACGGGCTTTCTCGGCACGTTAGCTACAGCAGCAGAAGACTTTATTAAGGTCTTCAATAAGGGTGGATCAGTTCTTCTCTCACTTATGGGCGGAATTCTTCCAACACTTATCGTTCTGCTAACCGCAGTAAACGCACTTGTTCGTTTGATCGGTGCAGAAAAGATCGAAAATCTAGGTAAGGCAGCTGCACGTCCAGGGCTACAGTGGTACCCAGTTCGTTACATCATCCTTCCTTTCGTTTCTGTTTTCGTGTTAACAAACCCAATGGCATACACAATGGGCCGCTTTTTACCAGAACGCTTCAAGCCAGCGTTCTATGACTCAGCGGTGTCATTTGTTCACCCAATCTTGGGTATTTTCCCTCACGCAAACCCAGGCGAGCTCTTCGTATACGTAGGAATCGCAACAGGTATCCAGCAACTCGGTTATGGTCTTGGTGACCTAGCTGTTCGTTACATGCTTGTCGGTCTAGTCGTTATCTTCATTCGCGGAATTGTTACTGAAGCAATTACTGCTCGAATGATGAAGAAGGGTGCATAACATGAGCGCAATCAATAACCTCATCGTTAAGGTCGGTCGTTCTGTTGGTGGAGTAGTAGGAACTCTCTATCAGGCAGGTCGCGACTCAGTAGACACAGTTATTCGTAACGTGATCCCATTCATGGCGTTCATCTCATTCATTATCGGTTTGATTCTTACAACTGGTATTGGTGACTGGATCGCTAAGGGTCTTAAGGGTTCTGCATCTTCACTTCCAGGACTACTTTTGATCTCAGTAATCTGCGCAATTCCACTTATCTCTCCATTGCTTGGACCAGGAGCGGTAATTGCACAGATCGTTGGAACACTTCTTGGTGTAGAGATTGGTAAGGGAAACATCCCTGCTCAATACTCACTTCCAGCGCTATTCGCTATCAACCCACAGGTTGGTTGCGACTTTATCCCTGTAGGTCTTGCACTTGGTGAAGCTGAGCCAGAGACTGTAGAAGTTGGTGTACCAGCGGTTCTATTTAGCCGTCTAGTAACCGGTCCTCTATCAGTTGTAATCGCTTACTTCGCAAGCTTCGGACTTTACAGCAGCAAGTAGTAGTGAATTTAAACCCCAAGGTGTGGGTAACTGCACCTTGGGGTTTAATACTCGCAGTACAAGAATTTAAAACAATTAATTAGAAGGAGAAACAAATGGGCTCATACAAATCAGTAGTTATCTCAGCTGGCAAAGGTGGTTGGGGCGGACCTTTAACAATCACACCTACAGATGATCGCCCATACATTTACTCAGTTACTGGCGGTGGAATTCACCCGGTAGCAGCTCGCATTGCAGAGCTAACAGGCGGAACACCATTTGATGGTTTCAAGAGCAGCGTTCCATTCGACAAGATCGCAGTTGCAGTTATCGACTGTGGCGGAACAGCGCGCGTTGGTGTGTACCCAATGAAGAAGGTATTAACAGTTGATATTCACGCAACAAGCCCAGCGGGCCCACTTGCGATGTTCATTACTCCAGAGCTTTTTGTGTCAGGTGTAAAGCCAGACGACATCAAAGAAAAGTAAGCCTTTGTCAGAGATCGTTTACTCAACAACAGTTACAGCCGTTGGTGAGTTAGTGCCTGACTTTGCCGAACAAGGGGTCCTTGTATTTTTCGGCGAGAATGCACCAGCTGAGCTACATGAGTTTTCAATAATTCATACGCCAGATGTGCAGACTCGAGCACCACAAGTGGGAGACCAAATCACACTTGCAGATAACACATTTAATGTTTTGGCCGTTGGCTCAGTTGCCAGCGACAACCTTTTAAATCTTGGCCATTTAGATCTGAAGGCAAATGGTTTAACAGAACCTGAAATGCCTGGAGATGTAAATGTTGAAGCAACGTCGCTTCCCGTTGTAAAAATCGGAGATCGCTTAATCGTGATCTCACAACCTTAGAAAAGAGTTCACGGTGTCTTACTCAACTCGTTTACGAGAGCACGCACAGAAGATTGGTCGCGATACCCGCATCGCATTGGTTGGCGCAGGCCAGATGGGTCGCGGCTTCGGTAATCAACTTGGTCACATGGATGGCATCGCGCTATCTGTTGTTATCGATATCGATCCTGAGCGCATCAAGATTGTTTACGCAGATTTGGGTATCACCGAGATCGTATTTTCAGATGACAAGGATGTGCTTTCAAAGGCGATCCTTGAAGGAAAGCACACCGGAACATCAAACTCTGAGGTCGTTTCAGAGCTGCCGGTAGATGTTGTTGTAGAAGGCACTGGAATTCCAGATATTGGCGCACGAATTACCCACTCTTCATTGCTTGCGAAGAAGGATGTTGCGGTACTTAACGTTGAAATGGATGTAACTATTGGGCCGCTGCTGCACAAGATCGCTAAGGACAACGGTGTTGTTTATGCGGTTTGCCATGGTGATGAACCGGTAGAGGCCAAGGTATTGGTTGATTACGCACGTGATCTGAACTTTGAAATCGTGTGTGCAGGCAAGGGTAAGAACAACCCATTTGAGCCTTTGAGCAACCCAGATTCAGTTCGCGAAACAGCGATTAAGAAGAAGATGAATCCAAAGATGCTGTGCTCATTTACAGATGGGTCAAAGACCATGACCGAAATGGTTGCACTTGCAAACACAACAGGGCTTCAGCTTTCAAAGCGTGGCATGTATGGACCAGCATCATCTGTAAAGACATTGCAGAATACATTTGCTCTGCAGGCAGATGGTGGAGTGCTAGATCGTCCAGGTGTTGTTGATTACTGCACCGGCGATGTCGCACCAGGTGTGTTCGTTGTAGTTCGTCACAACGATCCATACATCGCACACGAGATGAGCTACCTATCTATGGGTCCTGGACCGTACTTTGCTTTGTACCGTCCATATCACTTGGCATCTGTTGAAGCGCCAATCACTGTGTACCGCGCAATCTTGGATCGCGAATCATCACTGTTTGCACCTCATCTCAACGCAGAAGTTGTGTGCATGACTAAGAAGGATTTAGCACCAGGAGACACCATCGATGGAATTGGTGGTTACACAGTTCGTGGATATGCAGATAACGCACTTGATGCAAAGCGCGACAACTTAGTTCCAATCGGTTTAGTTGCTGGCGCAAAGGTAATCAAACCAATCGGCGTTGGTGAACTACTTACCTACGATCATGTTGAACTGAAGGAAGATTCATTAATTGTGAAGCTTCGTCGTGAACAGGATGCGCTAGGACTTACCTACGCTTCTTAATCTTCTTTAGACTTGGGATTTAACCCAAGCTCTTCCAAAAGCGCCCGCTGACGTTTAGTTAGCGGGTCTTTTGTTTTCTCCGCCCGTACCTCTTTGGGATCTGGCTTCAGCGTTGGATGCAGCCCTAACTGGCGACGCTTTTCTTCCTGTAATTCAGTAAACAAACCACTGTTGCGGTCCTTCTTTGCATGGTGTTTAGCAATGATTTCAGCCGCTTTTTCAACGTGATCCTTCTTTTTGCGGCGACCCAACATGTGGGCAAGCATGACACAATTACCGCTATGAAGTCAGGGATCAAAGCCGCGCTAGTTGTGCTGGCTGCAGGTTCTGGAACTCGCTTTGGTCACACGACTAACAAGGTGTGGCTGCCGCTAAGCGGTCGCAGAATTATTTCCCGCTCCCTTGTTAACGCCTCAAAAAACTTTAAGCATGGACGCACGATTTTGGTAATCAACCCCGATGATGAGGCGATGGCAAAAGCGACCTTAGAGCGCGAGGTACGAGGCTTTGATGTTGAGATTGTTTACGGTGGTGCCACCCGCCATGAAAGCGAGTACAACGCCCTGCAGCACCTTGCTCCTGCCATTGCAGCAGGTGAAATCGAAGTTGTCTTGATTCACGATGGTGCTCGTCCGCTAGCAACCCCAGCTTTGTTTGTTGAGATCGCAGAGGCGGCACATCGTCACGGAGGTGCAATTCCGACAATCGCCGTAGATGCACGTGAGATGGACACAGTACGCAGCGATACAGTTGTACGAGTACAAACACCGCAAGGTTTTGTTGCACAACAATTACTAGAGGCGTACAACAGCGCAGCTATCGATGGTTTTGCCGGAACAGATACAGCGGCTTGTATGGAAAAGTATTTTCCAAATGTTAAGACTATGGCCATCACGGCAGAGGTTTCTAATGTGAAGATTACTTATCCGCAGGATTTAGCGATTGCAGAACATGTTCTAGCGCGAAGGGGGTACAAAGATTGAGTAATGAAATTATGAACGCAGAACTTAACTGTGCTCACTGCCGTACCGAGACCGCGCATGAACTTGTCTACGCTGGTCGCTTGCTAGTCTCTACTACCTGCTCTGTATGTAACACCCGTGTAGAGCATGAAAGTAATGATCTGTGGGATAACTACCTGAAGGATCTGCCACATCGCATCGCAACGAAGCCATATCGTTTATGGAAGCGCTTCTGGCGAGCTCCTTCAAAGGCGGTTACTGCGCTGCCTAAGCAGACCTTTGGTAAGCCATTTAAGATGTTTCGCGAGTATAGGAATTTAAAGAAGCAAAAATAAAGTGTTACTTGGCGATGCTTTGTTGCCAGTGAACAAAGGACTCCATCAGCGCGATTTCAGCAGCTGAGTTAACCCGCAAGCTTTCAGGATCTGCATCCACCGTTGCTGTCTTTGCATCTGCTTTTAGCGGCACAAACCAGGTTGATCCTGCGCCAGCAAAATCAATTGCGCTGAAGCGAATCATTTCGGGGGTTGAAATACGTTGCATCGATGTGCGATCGATTGTGCGTTCAATCATTTGATCAGGTGTTACAGCCTTCAAAGTTTCAGTAAAGGCAGCCGCCGGGCGAACCGCATCAACATCACCGATTAAGCCTTCTACGGTGCGGTGGAACTGATTGGTGCGGGTTAGCGGGCGCTGTGAATCATGGATTGCAACTAGATCACAAGGCTTTGAATCTTTAAGCACTGCAGCAAGTGATGCCGGTGAATTTGGTTCACAGATCAGGATTTCGCATCCAAAATCTGCAACACGATGAGTATCGGCTTCGGTAACAGCGATTGCTAGATGGGTATCAAGAGAGGTTTCAATTGAAAATGCTCGTGCAATACCAAATGATGAGTGCACAATTGAATCTTTATTGAGAAGTTCGAAAGCGATTGGCGAGGTAACCGCCACAACAACCTTCAGAGAAGGTGTGCTCATGAAATTAGGAAGCTAGAACCTCGTCAAGGATTACTGCAGCCTTTTCTTCATCAGTGCGCTCTGCA